>Ga0315339_1001534_pt1 | contig 20163 bp, 15 predicted proteins | sample ASW17metaG_FD_204514 | JGI IMG/M metagenome (GOLD analysis project Ga0315339, IMG submission 204514) | Ammonia-oxidizing marine archaeal communities from Pacific Ocean, United States - ASW #17 | ecosystem: Environmental > Aquatic > Marine > Oceanic | place: USA: California | collected 2016-12-05
CGATCGCAATACGTTTATCGTCGAGTTGACTACGGCGGTCCATCATACCCCGGTCAAACTGATACGCCTCCTCGTCAAAGTCTTCACCTTCTTCGCCGCGACGACGATCCGCCTCCGCTTCAAACTCATCGCGCTGGCGATCCCGGTCTTCACGCTGACGATTGTTCCAGTAGTCCTGACTTTCGCGATCGAGGGCTTGATATTGCTCCTGTAACTCCTCATGCCGCCTTTGCTGCTCTTGGTCAAGCTCTTGCCAGGCATTGGGGTTTTGCCCACCGCCGCCACTTTCGAGCTGTTGGCGCTTCTGCTGAAACTCTTCTTCGATCGCAATACGTTTATCGTCGAGTTGACTACGGCGGTCCATCATACCCCGGTCAAACTGATACGCCTCCTCGTCAAAGTCTTCACCTTCTTCGCCGCGACGACGATCCGCCTCCGCTTCAAACTCTGCAAGTATCTCTGCTGGATTGAGGATTGAGTCATCTTCAGGCTGCTGCGCTGAAGCAATAAGTGGGTCGCATGCGAGAGTCACCCAAAACAGGACAGCTGCAAATTTAAGTTTGATCATGATAGCCCTTCTTAGAAATGAACCGATGTTGTCAACTGGATCGGCCGATCCAGTTGACAACATAGACCGCAGTATATTTTTCGCACTGAACTTTACAATCAAGATACGATCAGCAGCATACGGATAAATTAATTTCCCGAATATTCGCCTAAGCAATCCTTTTACCAGCCCCTATAGTCGCCGGGGTAACCTCCGCGATCAGAAAAAATAGATGCACGTAATAACGGTATTTTCACGCGCATCGACCACATCAAGGATACGTCCCAGGCTCTAGTCGGCAGAGGTAATTTCGCCATAATAACGGGCCTTAAGCACCCCCACATGACTGTCATTGATATCATCGGCCCCAATCGCGTGGTTCATCCCGGGATCGGCCTGTCCCTATGGTCAATACTTAGATATCCGCACACACTATTCAAGCCACAAGGCCCCTTAATCAGCGCGCTTACTCCACCCAATGCCGATACAGCGGCTGGACTTCTTGGGGTAATTTCTCGAAAACCTCCCGCTTTAGCGGCATCATTTCATAATTCTTTCCACCGGTCTCGACCACCATCGCCTGGTGTTCCGGCCGCCCGAGTAAAGTCGGGTTCAGATTGAGCCACCAAGGCGCATAACGAACCAGCAAGCCGATACGGGGGGCAGAGCTTTTATTGGCCGCGACGGCATGCCAAAGCCGGCTGTCGTAGACCAACACACTGCCTGCGCCGCCCTCAACATGGCGCTCGGTCGGGTAAGGCGCCTCATGGTCCACCTCGGGCATGGTGCCCGCTGCAGGATTGTGCGGCCATCGATGACTGCCAGGCACGATTAAGGTCCCGCCCGTTTCAGCAGAAAAAGGCGTCATCATCCAGATCGTCGAAAGGTGCAATACCGCGTCGGGATAGGGTGCTGGAATATGCGAGGCATTGGTCTGATTATAGGGCCAATCGGCATGCCAATACCCTCTTTCGTTACCCGGTAGATTCACCACACAATCGGTGCAGGAGATGCGCGCCCATGCCCCGAAAAAGGATTCGATCAAATCGAGCAGACGACGATCGGCCAAATAAGGCGCAAACGACTGCACTTCATTTATCATTTGCTTCATACTTGCGACCCCTGGCGTACCAATGCGATGCCCACGGCCCTGAGTCTTGGCCTTCTCTGCTTCTGAATCCTGGCGGTTCCGCTTGACCGCTGCCAATAGTTCATCGCACACCGTTGCAAGGCTATCAGCTGGAACCACTTGATCGAGAACGCAAAAACCATCGCGTTCGATTTGGCTTTTGAGGTTAGCTGAGTCCATCTAGTCTCACACCTGAAATAGCGGTTCGACACCAGCGAGAATGATACGTAACTAATGCAGCTCATCCGCGTCGAGAATGTGGGCGAGAGCCCTACAAATCTCCGACCAGATCGACCTCTGCCGCTGTAGAATCAGTTTAGTAACCTTTAGTAACCTATGGCTATATTCCTGACAATTCTGTGACTGGGATCACGTCGGGCAAAGAGAAGCCCCCACACTGCTATGCCGTATAGCCGCTCGTAGTTCATTCGACCATTGCCAGTAAAATTCGTCACACCTGTCTTGGTCGACGCGCAAGACATGCGGTAGCATGGACGTGATGCGGGCGGCACCTGCCCGCCCGCCGCAGCGACGACGGTGGGCATAATACCACACCAAGTTTCAGCAGCCTAGCTTTCTTCTGTGGTTAATGTGCCATATTCATGCAGATTCGCCCGGCACCGGGGCGCGCATCCCATTGATCAATTTCGCACCATGAGATAGCCTCCGGCAATGCTTCCACCTAACCTCCCCTTGCAGCAATCAACGCGACGCGAAAAGTCCATATTGCGAACATTCCCTATTCCTTACGGGCGACCCAAACCTGGTTGCCATATCCGGGATATACCCCCTGGGAAAAATCACCTCTTAAGTTCTCAACGGCAAAACCACAGCCCGCCAACAGGTGCTCCATTTCCCAACGCGAAGTCCACCTCAGTCTAAGCCGAGCAAAAGTGCGCGCCAGTGACTTACCCGCTGTATCGACTTCCTCGAATACCATCTCTTGCTCGAAAATCTGCTCATCGGGATCGGCATCGCGGCTATACCACACGACGATCTGGTGGCCAGTCTGACCATCAATAAAATCTGTACCCCTGCGCACTGGGGCATTGAATCCATCGTCTACGAATTCAGCCAGCGGATCAAAGGTATCAAATACCAGCAAGCCACCCTCTTCGAGGTGGTCCGCCAAGCATTCAAGCGCATTGATCTGGTCCATGGGGGTTAGCAGGTGCTGAAAGGTGCGGTAGGGAATATGAATTTGCGCGAATTGGCGGCCGATATCAAAATCCGTCATATCCGCCTCGACAAATACTACTCGCCCTTGAGTAGCCCGGTCCTCTTGAGCAAGCTTAGCTCTTGCCAGAGAAAGCAACTCGTCATCAATATCCAAGCCGACGACTTCGGCCCCGGCACGAGCCAGGGGCAACGTGATCCTTCCGCTACCACAGCCCACTTCTAAGATTGCACCGTGCCCGCTGTGAAATTGGCCGACATAGAAGTCGACATCGCCTTCCACTCCGACAAAGTAGCGGTCGTAGAACCGACTAGAATATGCCCGCATCGCCGATCCTTTGCAGGGGGATAGCAAACCAGAGCAAGTGCAACTCCCGATATAAATTGAAAAATCAAACCGACTAAAATGGGCTTTATAACAGCGCTCTCGCCCTTAGCTGGGGCCAGATGAGTCTTTTACTCACTGGCCCCAGCCACACACGACTATTGGCAGCTTGAAGACCGACCAGCCCATCGCCAGCCTAAAAACGGCTTAAACTACTCGATCGCGCTGGACACCCCGGTGCTAATCAGGCCAGCAGGTCCGCGATAACCTCGCGTTCCTGCTTGAGTTCGTCTTCGGTGGCCTTGATCTTCTCGCGGGCAAAATCGCTCAACTGCAACCCCTGGACTACTTCCCAATTGCCCTTGCCATCACTGCGAACTGGCACGGAAAACATCAAACCCTCTTCAACACCGTAACTGCCGTCCGAATAGACACCAGAGGAGAACCAATCTCCTTCGGGCGTAGCAGTCTCGACACTCACCACGTGATCGAGTGCGGCATTGGCCGCCGAGGCCGCCGAGGACAACCCTCGCGCATCAATGACGGCGGCACCACGCTGTTGGACTACCTGGATAAAACCTTCGCGCAACCAAGCCATATGTCCAATGACTTCGGGCACCGGCTTCCCACCGATCCGCGCATTCTCCGCATCGGGATACTGGGTGGCGCTGTGATTACCCCAAATCGCCATATTCGTCACATCGGCCACTTTGACCCCGGCTTTATTGGCCAACTGTGCCTGGGCGCGGTTTTGATCCAGGCGGGTCATTGCGTGAAAACGGTCCCTGGGAATGCCGGCCTTGTGGGCGTGGCTCATTGCAATTAGGCAGTTCGTATTGGCTGGATTGCCGACGACCAGCACCCGGACATCATCGGCGGCTTTAGCCAAAGCCTGCCCCTGGCCGACAAAAATTGGACCATTTTCCTTTATTAGATCGCCTCGCTCCATACCCGGTCCACGCGGCTTTGAACCAATAAATAGCCCCCAGTTAATCCCGTCAAAGGCCACATCGGCCTGGTCTGTGATGACAATGTCCTCGAGCAACGGGAAGGCACAATCCTCGAGTTCCATCACAACGCCCTCTACCGCCTTGAGGGCGGGCGTAATTTCCAACAAATGCAGCGAAACCCGAACATCGTGGCCAAAAACCTCGCCCGAGCCCAAACGGGGCAAAATCGAGTAGCCGATCTGGCCTGCGGCCCCGGTAACCGCCACTTTTACTGTGCGTGCCATGTGTAATCCTCCCAATCAATGTAAATGTATTTGATTACAATCACTGAACCTATTCAATTTCGACAAAAAACAAGCCCAGTGCAACGGCTGCGCTGTGCAATCCACAACACTTGACCCACCCCCAACCCCCTCTTATTCTACCGGCACTGATTCCCTTCAGCGAAAGGACGGCCATGAGCAACTACTTCGATCTTATCCTCCACGGTGGACACCTCATCGACCCCTCGAACCAAATCGACGGCCCCGTCGACATTGCCATTAAGGATGGACGCATCGCTGCAGTAGGCAACGAGAATACCAGCGAAGCTGCCAAGACAATCGATATTTCAGGTCTCTTTATCACCCCCGGACTGATCGATATGCACCTCCATGTATACGGAGGCTACGAAGGCTGGTTATTTCCGGATCCACACGCACTGCCCTACGGCGTGACTACTGTCGTCGATACCGGCGGGGCGGGCTGGAAGAATTTCGCCGACTTCAAAAGATCGATCATAGATCCAGCGAAAACCCGCGTCCTCGCCTTTGTCAATATCGTCGGCGCCGGTATGACGGGTGCCCCCGAACAAGATATTTCCGAAATGGACCCCATTCCCTGTGCCGCCACGATAAAGCAATATCGCGAACACGTAGTCGGAGCCAAGTCTGCACATTTTGGCGGTCCCGGCTGGGAATCGGCAGGAGGCGCGATACAAGCAGCGCGACTTAGCGATTCAATCGCCATGATTGATTTTGCCCCCAAGCCCACCCGCTCCTATGAAGAATTACTTGAACATATGAGTCCGGGCGACATCCATACGCATCTTTACGCCGCCCACATCCCCCTGCTGGACAATAATCTGCAGATCAATGACTATGTCCACCAGGCGCGTGAACGCGGCATTATATTTGATACTGGGCATGGCAATGGCTCGTTCTGGTTCCGCATCGCGGTCCCGGCAATGGCTCAGGGCTTTCATCCCGATACGATCAGTACCGACTTGCACAAGTCCAGCCGGATGTTGCCCAATGCGACCATGCCGATCACCATGTCCAAATTTTTAGCTCTTGGCATGCCGCTGCAAGAAGTCGTCTATCGGTCGACCCACAAACCCGCAAAGGTCTTACGCCGCCCGGAGCTAGGCCACCTGAGCGTCGGGGCCGAGGCCGATTTAGCCGTATTTGCGCTGCATAACGGGGATTTCTGCTTTGTCGATTCAGGTCGAGCACGCATGCGAGGTCAGCAGAAACTAGAATGTGAGATGACCCTTAGAGCCGGTGAAATCACATGGGATCTGAATGGTCGTAGCTTAATCGATTGGGAGAGCGCCGGCGACTATAGCCGTTTGGCCTGATTTCCCACATTCATTCGCAATAAATGTGGGAAATATCAACTTTTTTTATTCTTGTTTCAACAAATTGAAAGTCAAGTACTTAGACTTTTCTCTTACCGTCTTGTAATAAGTAGTAATTTGCTTATGCTGCTTACTCATAACCCTTTTCCCCAGTTGAATATGGGCTGAAAAACTGCTTCGTTCTAATAGGACCGCAACATGCGTTTGAACATGCGGGGCAACTGGCGTAATAAAATCAAACGCAGTATGTTCATGTATACTGAGTCGCGCCCCTCATCGCACTACCCAGACATACTAGACGAGGCCTTATGAGCCCAGCGCATTTAGCGCCCAAAGACGAGGACGCAATTGAACTCCTCGTTGGCAAATTCACACTTCGTCCCAATGACGCCCGCACCCTTCTCAAATTGGCGAGCGGCGATCAGGTCTTAGCAGAAAGCGCACTTTTAGTCGCCCGTGAAATGGGTTATGACTTATTTGAAGGCGCGCATAACTACATGGTAGACATACTGCGCTTACCGGCCCCTAAAATGTCTCAACAAACACCTTGACGCGGTACCTCTGAGTATGTATAATCCCTTAGTTTAACTCCTACTTACGCCCACGGATGAGAGGATCTATGCAGAATCTGCATGACGAGGAGAGCACCCTACGGCTCTACTTCGACGATATCGCCGAATCCACGCCCCTTTCGAGGGAGCGCGAAGTAGAATTAGCCGATAAAATAAAAAACGGCGATATGCGCGCTCGCGACGAGATGATCAGAGCAAATTTGCGCTTTGTCGTTGATGTCGCGAAAAAGTACCAAAATCGCGGTTTATCCCTTTCAGACTTGATCAGCGCTGGCAATCTCGGCCTGATTACGGCGGCTGACCGCTTTGATGGTACTAAGGGTTATAAGTTTATTTCTTATGCCGTTTGGTGGATTCGTCAATCCATCCTACAAACGCTTGCCGAGCACGTGCGCACCGTGCGATTACCCCTCAACAAAGTCAGCCTGCTCAAAGACATTTCCAAAGCTTCGCGCAAATTAGGTCAAGATCGTGCGACCGAGCCCGCGATTGAGGAAATTGCCGCCGAGCTTGAAGTGCCGCCTGAAGAGGTTCTCGAGACCATTCTCAGTGCACGCGCCGTTTGCTCGCTCGACGAGTCTTTCACCGACGACGACGAGCGCAGCCTACTCAATACGCTCGCCGACGATACAACCGAGACGCCCGATGCCGATATATTGCGCGAATCGGCCCGAGTTCAGCTCGAATCGGCATTGAGCACGCTGGAAGAACGCGAGCTGCGCATTATTAGGTTGTACTTTGGGCTAGACGGCAATGAGGCATTGACGCTCGAAGAAATTGGCGATATGATGAACCTCACAAGGGAGCGCATTCGTCAGCTCAAGGAGCGTGCTCTGAGCAAGTTGCGCCACCCCTCACGGCACCAAGCGCTCAAGACGCTGGCAAGCGAAGTATAAGTAAGTCCGCAAGCGTCTTGACAGAGGTTGGTTCCCCCTTATTTTCTGTTATTCGAATTGTTGAAAAGGGGGGATACTCAAGTGGTCAACGAGGGCAGACTGTAAATCTGCTGGCTTCGGCCTACGTCGGTTCGAGTCCGGCTCCCCCCACCATTGCAAAGAGCCATTGCTGAAGTTAAGCAATGGCTCTCTTTTGTTGTTTTTCAATGACTTAGACTTCTTTTGTCAATGTCCGCGTAGACAGGCCCCCTTCTACACGGACATTCCACAGCGTTACTCACATTACGTCTATTTTGTGCCAGCCCGTGATCATACCGTGATCCTGGGCTGGCACAAAATAGTTGACCTAGGTTGGGGGGTGAGTATTTAAGGTCAGCCCACCCCCACTTAATTAAAAAAAGCCATTACCCTGGTGGGTAATGGCTTTTTTTAATTAAGTGATTTTTTCGCTACTTATTCCTTGTCGGGCACAACTTGACCTCCGGCCCGCCGAGCCTTTGGCGGATCAAGGAAAGCATCGGCGACCGCTTCTTTAATCCGATCGCTTTCATAATAACCGCTTTCTACCCGCATTTTTATCCACAATAGGCGCTCATCTTGGCTACGCGGCAGCCCTCCACCCTCATTTAAGTGGCTGGGCAAATTGTATTCTTTTTTGAAATTCATACGGACCGCGATGCAAGAGGCAGTGTACAAAATGGACAATGTGTTATTGATATCGGCACCCCCAACAATCTGGCCAGTAATTTTAGCGCACAATCCCCACTTTTAAGTCCTTGAGCCCATCAATTCACCGATGGACTTCAATTTCTCCTGATGCTGACTCGAAAGCTTGCTCAGAGACTCCCCAATAAAAGCCAGCACGACGCTTATTAATAAACTGAGCAAAGCAGCGACAAACACAATAAGCGTCCGACGGGGCGCGCTGCGGTATTCCGGAGGGGTCGCCAGATCGAGGACCTGTACGGCCGGCACCTGTTTCGCTTGGCGAAGCTTTGCCCCTTCCAACTGGGCTACGAGCAATGTAAGCGTGTGCTCAGCGAGTTTCAACTCCAGACTATAGCGGGCAAATTCCAACCCTAATTCAGGCAATTCTTTTAGCGGAGGTCCCAGCGCGGCGAAAGCCGCCTTGGCTTCGGCACCCGCCCGATGCTCGTATTCACCGACGATCTGGTCGAGTTGGTGGCGTAGCTCACCGACCTCCATTTCAAGCAGCCGGTGCTTTTCGTGGTCCGGATGCAAGGCACCGCGAGCGATCCCGAGTTTGACCTCCTGTAGAGTAAGCTCCTGCACAATATGTTGCGCGACGCCGACAATTGCCTCTGTCTGCGCTTTTAAATCAACGATCCCGTATTGTTCCTGCAAGTGCTGTAGTTGCATCGCCTTGACTTCGATTGCGCGCTGGACGCTGTCTAGGCGGCCTTCGAGAAAAACCCGATCCCCAATCGCCAATCCCCGCTTTTGCTGGTGCATCACCACATCAAGTTCGGCGGCGAGGCCATTCGCTAAATCGGCCGCCAGTTTAGCCGAAGAAGCTTCGGCCTGCACCTTTAAGGTGCCTCCACTACCCAATTCGGTTTCGACCAGTTCGGCCAATGTCTCCATAGCCAAATCGCGGTTAGGCACACCGTAATCAGCGACCAGACCAAAGCGATCGACCATAGCCCCAAGTACTCTGCGGCTCTTGAGAATCGTCACCAACCGCTCGCCTGGAGTGCTCTGCCCCAACAGACCGCCGATATTACCCGGCACAGCCGCACTCATCAGCATCGACATCTCAAGATTCCCCGCGTCCTCCTCGTGCGGCAGGAGCATGGTATTAGCCGTCCATTTTTCGGGCAAAAACAGGCTAATACCGGCTGTTGCCAGAACGACTAGCAATACATTTAGCCCTATCATCCTCCGCCATTTGACGAGGACGTAGATATAATCGAGCAGATTGCGGTCTTCTTCCATTATCCTGAACTATTTGGTTATGCTTACAAAGAGTAAGACGACCGTCGCCACTTGGCCAACGACGCCCATCGATTGCGTAAAGATCGTCCAGTAATCGTGTTCGGGCTCCTCGCGAATCCAGATTCGATCTCCCGGTTGGATCTGGGATACGTCCTTGGCGTGTTTCTTTTCGCCACTAAGTGCCTTTATAACAAGTACATCTCGTGATGCACGCCAGCCTAAACCTCCTGAGCGGTCGATATAATCCCAGACGGTATCAGCTTCTTCAAAGCTAATCGCGCCAGGCCGCACAACGGCCCCGCTGACAGTGACGGTTTGTTGCAATGTCGGCACGGCGATAACATCACCGGGCAAGAGGCGAATATTATGCGCTTCATCGCCCTTCTTGAAAAGTTCGACCAGATCGACCGATAATTGCCCCGGCTTCTCCCGGCTTTTCATGATAAAATATTGATCGTCCAACTCCGTGCGATCGGGCACGGGTACAAAGCGCAGTCGTTCGTATTCTGGGTCTGTGGCTTGTTCACCGCTGATAAACTTCTGCCGCACCACTCGCCCTTCGGCGAGAGATGCATTTTCGGTAAAACCACCGGCCTTCTCAATAATCTCCCGCAATTTCACGCCCTCTTTGCCGACGACATAATAACCCGGGTATTGCACCTCGCCGACGACCCGCACTTGGCTCTCTGCATGAAATCCCGGAATAGCACGCACATTGAGCCAATCATCGGGGTGTAACAAAAAATTCGCACCCCCCTCGCCGGCCAGCGCGGCGGCAATATCCACTCGACGGCTGTTGCGGGTGATATGATCTTGCCCATAGCGAAAGAGCATTACATTATTATCGTCGTAATTGGGCGCAACCCCCAAAGAAAGCAGCAGCAGATCACTCAGTCGGTCCCCGGGGACAAATTCGTAAAAATCAGGCCGTTGTACCGCTCCAAGGGCACCGACCTGTCCGATTTGAGGCGAAACCAGGATTACATCGCCATCTTCTACAAAGGGGTTATAATGCGATTCCCCTGTAACCCGGTAGAGTTCCAAGTCGGCCCGAGCCACGGACAAATCCTGTAAATTACTCAGATATCCGGCGGCGATCTGTCGTTCTATTGCGGCCTTCTGCACAGGACCGAGTTGGCCGGTCTTGATTAGACGGATATTGCGACTAGAACCCGAGTCTTCCAATCCGCCGGCCCTGGCTAGGATTTGACTAATACGCTCTACCCCTGTGGCCGATTTCACACCCGGATCAGTCACCAAACCGACTACCGGGACTGGAAATTTCCTAGGCCGGCTCAATTCAAAATCGATCTCACCGATTTTCACAGCTTCGCGAAAACGGGCGGTGATTTTTTTGCGCGCCGCCGACAAACGCAATCCACCAATGGCAATCACTCCAACCCTGGGCACAAAGAGCCCACCTTCGGCCAAAACCTCCGAGAAGTAAGGCTGGTCTATACCTGAGACATAGACCAGAAATACATCGCCGGAGCCGATCAGATATTTCCCCGTCTCTATGACCTCGCGGTAGGCTTCCAGGCCGACAATCGACCTCTGCAAGCCGCCCGATCCAGGCGCAGAGCCCTGATTCAATCGGATACCAGCATTGTTCTCGCGACTGGCCTGTGCCCATAAGGGCCCGGCAGCGAGAATCGAGAGTAACATTAGAATCGCCTTCATATTCGAGCGCTCCAAGCGCCCAACTCAAGCTGCAGCATCTTCGCTATCCTCCAATATACGCTCCAATTCCAACCCCAGGGAGTCGGCCAGAAGAAAACCGGCATCGGTAAGACGCAAACGATCATCCTCCAGGACACTATATCCGGCTTTCTTCAATTCTGCGAAACGCGGGTTTGACTGCATCCGCTGGATATCGCCCGGGGCCAACACGACCCCTTCAATCGTGCGCAAACCCAACCACAGACGCTCCTGGCGCGCAGTGTCTTCGTCTATCTGTTCATCGCCATCCCGCGGCGATTGCCCAGCGGCCCCCGCCGCCAGATAAGCATCTAGATCACGAGTGTTCCAGAAGCGCTCGCCCGCGATAAAACTGTGGGCCCCAAGCCCGACCCCCAAATATGCGGCCCCTGTCCAATACCCCCAATTGTGCCGCGAACGATATCCGGGTCGCGCATAATTTGAGACTTCGTAGTGTTCATAACCGGCTTCGATCATTCGGTGCGCGGTCCACTGCAGTGTATTGGCCTGTAGGTCTTCAGGGACGCTGGCCAGTCTTCCATCCCGCTTTCTCGCGGCAAATATCGTGCCTTCTTCTATCGTAAGACTATAGACCGAAAGGTGCTCCGGAGCCAAATCAATCGCTCTTTCGAGGCTTTGACGCCAATGGGTCTCGCTGACCCCCGGCATATCGGCGATCAGATCAAAGCTGACATTGTCGAAACCAGAGGCTCTCGCGGCAAGATAGGCCTGTTCGACATCGTCGGCGCTGTGTATACGCCCCAACAGCCGCAGATCCGCATCTACGAACGCTTGCGCACCAATGCTGATGCGATTGAAGCCCAGCCTCTTCAACTGGGCGAATCGCTCACGGTCGACGGTGCCCGGATTGACCTCGATGGTGATCTCCGCGCCTGAGACCAGCCCGAATTGACGACGGGCCGTTTCCAGCATTCGCTCTACCAATGCCGGCTCGACTTGACTGGGAGTACCGCCGCCAAAAAAGACGGTGTGTAAGGGCCCCGGTATATGCCGCCAAGACTCGATTTCGCGACAGATCGCCCCGGCATAGGGCACATGGCTTTCGCCGCGACCGGCCACCGACGCAAAAGCGCAATAGGGACAGATCTGTGGACAGAAAGGCACGTGTATATAGAGACCGAAAGAGGTCATTGCACACAAGTCCCCAGTCGGTTCCAACGTATCCGGCCAATAAAAGACCCCGTGCTTTGCAATCCGGAACCACCATCCAAGACTTCGGGAGCGACAGACCAGTATACACAAAGCGGCCTGCCCAAGAGTAACTCGAGCGGTAAAAAACCCCAATGGCGACTGTCGCGGCTATTATCGCGATTGTCCCCAACCACGAATATCGATCCCGCCGGGACCTCGCTCGGACCGAAGTTGTCACGCCGGGCGACGGCAGAAGAAAAAATGCGCGCATCGACATATTTTGAGAAAGGCGGGTCGGACTGCCGTGCCCCGTCGACATAGACTGCTTTGTCGCGAATCTCCACCATCTGGCCGGCAACCGCCAGGCAGCGTTTCACATAGGATCTTTCTGGATCTATGGGATATTTAAAAACCAATAATTCTCCCACTCGAGGCGGGCGGAATCCCGGCAGGCGCCAATCGAGCCAAGGGACCAAAGCCCCATAGGTCATTTTGTCGAGTAAAAGACAATCGCCGGCCAACAGGGTATCTTCCATAGACCTCGAGGGCACCCGAATCCCCTGCACGACGAAGAATCGCAATGCTACCGCAAGTAAGACCACCCCAGCAACAATCGCGGTGCTACCGTACCAGCGCCTTCGCTTCTTAGCGCCCCTCTTTCCCCGCGGTTGCGACTGGGCAGCAAGCGTCTTGCCCATATCCTCAGTCTTCCATTTTGAGCGCGGCCAAGAAAGCTTCCTGGGGAATCTCCACCTGACCGAACTGCTTCATCCGTTTTTTGCCTTCTTTTTGCTTCTCCAGCAATTTGCGCTTGCGCGACACGTCGCCGCCATAACATTTGGCAGTGACATTTTTGCGGAAGGGTTTGACGACCTCGCGCGAAATCACCTTACTGCCGACCGCACCCTGGATGATCACCTCAAACATCTGCCGGGGAATCAGTTCCTTGAGCTTTGCGCATAGCTGCCGGCCCCAGACATAGGCCTTGTCGCGGTGAATAATGACCGATAGCGCATCTAGTGGATCGCCATTGATCAGGATATCGAGCTTCGACAAAGGCCCAGCACGCATTTCTTTGTGATCGTAATCGAACGAGGCATAGCCCTTAGACACTGACTTGAGCCGGTCATAAAAATCGATGACGACTTCAGCCAAGGGCATTTCAAAGCTGAGAATCGCCCGGCTCGCATCGAGGTATTCGGTATTGAGGTAGATCCCGCGCCGATCCGTGCAGATCCTCATCACCGCGCCGATATATTCGCTCGGCGTTAGAATCTGCACGGAGAGGATCGGTTCGCGCACCTCATCGATTTCACCCGAAGGTGGAAGATTCGCCGGGTTTTCGACTTCTATCACAGCGCCGTCCTTGGTCATGATTTCATAGAGCACACTCGGCAGGGTTGTGATAATATCGACGTGGTATTCGCGATCGAGACGCTCTTGGATGATCTCCATATGCAACAAACCCAAGAAACCGCAGCGAAAACCAAAACCCAGCGCCGGAGAAACCTCGGGTTCATAAGAGAACGCCGCATCGTTGAGCTTGAGCCGCTCCAAGGCATCGCGCAAAATCTCGTAGTCATCCGGATTAATCGGATAAATCCCGCTGAAAACCATTGGCTTGAGCGGTTGGTAGCCCGGCAATGGCACCACTTCCATATCGTCGGCTTCGACGACCGTGTCGCCGACATTGGCTTCAGCTAGGACTTTGATGCCGGCTACCAGATAACCGACCTCGCCGGCTTTGATGTCTGGGGTCGGCAACCGAGATAAGACCAAACTACCGACTTCCTCCACATCATAGAGTCGACCGGTGGAGTGAAAACGGATTTTCTGCCCCTTGCGAATACTGCCGTCCATCACGCGTATAAAACAGATGACACCGCGATATTGGTCGTAGAGGGAATCAAATATCAATGCGCGTAGCGGCTCATCCAACTTGCCCGAAGGGGCCGGCACCTGTTCAACGACCGCTTCGAGTACATTTTCGACGCCGATCCCCTCCTTGGCGCTGATGTGCAAAATTTCATCCTCTTCACCGCCCAGCAAGTCGTGTATTTGTTGCGTAACGGCTTCGACTTGAGCGGCCGGCATATCGATCTTGTTGAGCACGGGGATAATCGTTAGATCGTTATTCATAGCCAAGAGCAAATTGCTCACCGTCTGTGCTTCTACACCCTGGGTCGCATCAACGACTAGTATCGCCCCTTCACAAGCGGCCAGACTGCGAGAAACCTCATAGGTGAAATCCACGTGCCCTGGGGTGTCAATCAGATTGCATTGGTAAGTCTCGCCGTCGGCGGCCTTATAATTCATCCGCACGGCGTGGGCTTTAATGGTAATGCCGCGCTCGCGCTCCAGATCCATACTGTCGAGCACCTGGGCCTGCATTTGCGTTGTTGTCAGGGTCGCCGTCTTTTCCAACAGGCGGTCGGCGAGCGTCGACTTGCCGTGGTCGATGTGGGCGATAATGGAAAAATTTCGAATTTTTTCGATGTTCATTTGCTTGGTCGTTCTGATTGTTGCAAAAGGTCTAACAGATTGAAAAATATGGGGAATATCCCCGACAAAATAACGGTCAGGCCCCGTGCCGTGTCAAACCAAGGAGCTTAATTTTCGCGCTGGCTTTTTAGCAATTTCTCAAGATTGCGCATAGCCTGTTGGTCGCGGGGATCGAGGGAAAGTATCAGACGGCAGACCGCAATAGCCTCCTCCAGGCGGCCCCGTTCAGCATGCAAAGCGGCCAACCCCCGTAAAGGCTCGGTGCGATTGGGAAATTCGCGGACGAGCGCCTCGTAGATTTCGAGTGGTGAACGCCCAGACCGACGCAATTGCAACATCCGCAAATTGACCGCCGCTTCTGTGTTTGCACCCGTAAGTAGAAGGGCCCTTTGCAAAGCCTGCTCCGCCCTATCGAGTGCGCCAATATTCTGATAGGCCAAACCTAGGTTATTATACGCCTCAGCCGTCAGCGGCCCGTCCTGCAATGCGCGTTCGTATTCTTGCACCGCTAATTCCTGGCGCCCAGCGCGCTGGTGCGCCAGGCCTAGGTTGGTCCGGGCTACGACCGAATGCGGATCAACTGCCAGGGCCAAAACGAATTGGTCGATAGCTTCCCCATAGTGGTGCAAACCCATATATAGCCGGCCCAGGTTCGCGCGCGCCCCGACGAGATCGGGTCTAAGCCGCAATGCCCGGCCATAAGCCTCTTCGGATCGGACATAATCGCCTACTCCCTCATAGACCAAACCCAAATTGCTCCAGGTCCTCGCATAATTCGTATTGAGTCCAACCGCCCTCTCAAGCGTTTTTTGCGCCAAACTCAGCTCGCCCCGTTCGTATTGCGCCAAACCTAGATTGCTTTGCGCCCTAAAAGACTGCGGCGCCTTCAACGCCGCGTCCGACCAGAGGCTGTATTCGTCCTGCCATATCGCATTGCGCTGCCAAGTCATCAGCGCGAAGACCAACAACAGGCCATAAGCCGCCCGGGTGATCCCAGGACGCCTCCCCCCCAGCGAACCCACCAACGCGTAGAGCAACCCAAAGAACGGCAAATAAGCCCGGTGTTCGTTGACCATGACATTCAGAGGCCACAAAAAGGGAATCGCAAATCCAAGACAAAAAATGCCGAAGCCCAACCCAGCGGCCGAAGAAATCCCCCTCCTCGCCACAAAAACCAACGACCCCAAGAGCGCAACAGCCAGGATAACCGGCCCCTCCGCCATCGACGCACTCGCGCGCAAAGGATGCTCTATGCTCAGTTGCACCGGGAACGCCATCAAATACAGGTAATAGACCAACGCTTTGCTTTGCGTATAGATCTGCACCCCATAGGAACGCACGTCTTGCGCAAACGAACGCGTAAGAAACTGGTTACCTACAATAATCATCAGATAAATCAAACTCAGCGCCGCAACCGGTGCCCAGACCCGCCGCGGCGTTTTACGACCTTGCCAGAGGAATAACAAGGGGGCGCAGACGATCGCCACCGACTTACTCAAAAGGCCAAGTGCATAGGCCGAAGCACTTCTCAGCGGAAAACCTTGACCGGCCCAATACAGCGTGGCAAAAACCCCCAAGACCGCCAAGGCCTCCGAGCGACTGCTGATATAATTGGCGACTTGGCTGTGCATCGGATGCACCGCAAACAACGCCCCGGCCCACCAGGCGGAGAACGCCCAACCGGTTTTCTGCTCGATTAATAAATAGACCAACACGGCTACCAGCCCGTGTAGTAGCACATTAAAAAGCAGATAAGGCCAGGCGATATAACCCGCCAGGCCATAGGTCAGCGCATAACTCGTCTGAACCAACGGGCGATACATCGCCATCGCCGTTTCGCTGGAGAAGGTCGCCGGGTCGAGGAAATACGCGGGGACATTCGCCAAGCTGCGCAAGTGGTGGTTTTCGACGATCGAATGCGCGTCGTCATAATGGAAACCGCCACCGAGGCTGTTGAGATGAGTCACCAGAGCGAGCAGGAAGACACTCGCACCGAGTTTGGCATGGGTCAACGTCACCGGAGGAATTGCTCGACGATCTGCAAACCGCGTTTGGGGGGACCGTAGTTCGGGTTCATTCTCAGCGCCTGTTCGAAATATTTTTTGGCTTTCAGTAAATTTTCCCGACCGGATTCCCCGCGGTGGATTTGCTGTTGGCCAAGGGTCACATAGTAGTTGCCAAAATTATTGACCAGGTTAACATTGCCCGGATTGAGATAGTAGGCACGCTCGTAGGCTTTAATAGCCTTGCCCAATTCACCGATCTCAAAGAGTGCCAAACCCATATTCGCCCAGGCGTCAGCGTGGTTCGGTAACGAACGCAGCGCCTTGCGGTAGCTATCCGCCGCTTCGGCAAATAACGCCTTGGATTTGGCCGGATCTGTTTCGACTCGGGCCTTTTCATGATAGATCGTTCCTAGATTAACTAGGGCGTCGGCATAATTTGGATTGAGTTTGATGGCACGGCGATACGCCTTCTCCGCCGAATCAATATCCTTGAGCACAAAACTCACCGCACCGAGATTGTTAAGCGCACGCAGTGCCAGATCGCTTTTATGGTCTAGTTCGATGGTCCGTCGATACGACTCACGCGCCAATTCCCAATGGGCTAATTCTTCTTTTTTATTAACGCTCGCAAAGGCGGCATCCTTATGCGTATTGCCGAGATAAAGATGATTCCTGGGCATTTTCGGCCCCTGACTTACCGCATCAGTCCATAATGCGAAATCGCTTTGCCACAACTCGTTACGACTAAACGTCAGTGCACCGTACCCCATCACAATCAGCAAGACCATCACTCTTGCCTGCGCGACCCCTCCAACCATTCGTTGCATTCGGCGTGAATGCAACGTCATCGCCAGCCCTAGGCAAAATGCGGCACAGGGCAAATAGAGCCGTCGTTCGTTGACGAGAACATTGAGCGGCATAAGGGTGACCGGCAATAAGGCCAATAGCGCCCAAAGATTAAGAAAAAGCGGCAAATCCCAGCGCCGCCGATAAGCCCCAATTAGCACTAGGAAAAAGACCGCCAATAATAGGCCCGCGGCAAAACTGGGCGCGCCCAGTTTTGCTTGTGCGAAAAATTGGTGTTCGACATTAAGGCCAAGCGGCCAGATGAGCAATTTGCCATAATAGACCAATGCTTCTACCTGCGTCAGAAACTGTGTCCCCATACCGCGCACCGGCTTGGCCAGCGACTTCGTCAGAAAGCGGTTGTGGACAATCGTCGCCACATACAGACCCGCCAGCAACCAATATGCCAAATGCCATTGCACGAAGCGATCCCGCAAGCGCTGTAATTGTCGAGAACTGATAAACAGATAATCCCAAACGAGTATCACCGTCGGTAGCGTAATCACAATCGATTTGCTCAATAACCCGGTGGCCAGCGCCCCCCAGGACAAGTAGCGCCAACGCACTTGATGATCTGATTGTGTCGAACGAATAAAAAGAGCCAACCCGGCCAGGTAAAAGAACCCGGCCAGCCCCTCGCTGCGGCTGCTGATATAGTTCACCGGCTCGCTGCAGATCGGGTGTAGGGCAAATAACAGCCCCGCACTGAGCGCCAGATCCCTGCGGCCGGTGACCAGCAGGGCCAACCAGAACAACAGACAAGCGCTGAGCGCATGCAGGGCCAGATTCAATAGATGGTAGCCAAAAACTTCGTATCCCCCCACAGCATAGTTCAATGCATAAGTAACCAGTAATACCGGCCGGTACATCGCTTTGTCGTGGTCGACGGAGAAGGTAGTGGGATCGTGAAAAAAACGGGTGATATTCCCAAGGTCGCGGATGTGGATATTTTTCTGGATCGAATGCTCGTCGTCATAGTGAAAGCCATTGTCCAGCGAATTGGCGTAGACGGCCAGACAGACTAGCAAGATCGCAATAATATCTCTCACGGCATTCTCTCTTTGAGCGCTCGCAAACGCTCTGTTCCGATGCGATTCATTTCTATACTGCGAGTGCGTTTGGTGAGCTCTTGATAGCTTGCCTCTGCCTCGGAAAATCGCCCGCTAGATTCAAGGGCCAAAGCCAGTTGCAATATGCCCTCGTCAAAATCGGGGTGGGCTTCTACCAATTGTTGATTCATAACAATGCTCTCACTGTAACGCCCTTGGAGAAAGAGCGCTACGGCGAGCAAAAAATGCGGTTCGCGCTCGCCCTCATCCGCAGCAAGAAGTAAACGAGCGTGATTTTCAGCTTGGTGAAATTGTTTGGCATCGAGCCATTGGCGAATTTGTAGTAATTCTTTGCCTAACAAACGACCGCGATTATGCCTCGCCTGGTGTAATTGGCCGGCTTGGCCATAATAGTAGAGCGCGCTGTCGATTTTGCCCATTTCTTCGTAAACCGCGCCCAGATTATTCACGGCCAGTGCCCGGTGAGGACTACTCACAGGCAGCATACGATATTGGTCCCGAGCCTCAGCGAACCGACCTGCAAGTTGCAGGGCCCGCCCTAGGCTATAGTGGATATCGGTCATCCCGGGCTGGTCTGTAAGCACTTTGGCAAACGCATCTACGGCCAGGTCGTAGCGTCCCATATCCTGATATACATTTGCCAAATTAGCACGCACAGTGAGATGCTGGGGATCCAGAGCCAACGCACGTCGATAATGTATCTCGGCCAACTTAGGTTCACCCGCCTGTCGGGCGGCATTGCCCAAATAAACAACGGGTCGCACGGCCGTTGGATTTTTAATCGCCGCATCACCCCACAACGATAACTCATCGCTCCAGACGCTATTTCGCTCTATCGTTATAAGGGCCAAAAATGCCAACAATAACGGCGCCCCCCACCGCAAACCAGGCGCGCTCTCCAATGAACGAATCCCCAATATGGCGACAACCAACCCAACGAGCGGCAAATAGAGCCGGTGCTCGTTTACCAGCACATTCAATGGCACCACTAAAGTGGGCAGAAGCCCTGCCAATATCCACAGAATACCCTGGCGACTCTGTCCTCTGACACACCATAATAACGACCCCAAAGCCAGGGCGCAGAACCAGACTCCAAGCTCCCCGACACTCGATGTGGTGAAGGCGTGGTCCACATTTAGCTTGAGGGGAGCGAGTAGCAATAACGCGTAATAGACTAACGCTTTGACCTGTGTTGCCAGTTGCTGGGGCCAAGTACGCACCGGATCGGCAAGCACGGCTTTGACGAGAAATTCCCTTATCACTAATACATAGCCACCAGCAACCAGTGCATAGGGCCAAAGCCTGTACCAAGAAGCAGCGAGATGCCCTCGTTGCCATTCCCAAATGACGATCCAAAGCGGAAGCACGATGGCCACCGACTTGCTCAGCAATCCGGCGGCAAAACAAAGCAGCGAAAGTACGACAAAAAACAGAGCGCCCTTTTGCACCCCGCGCTGATAAAACAATACACCGCCCAAAACCCCGGCCGCGGCCATCAATTCCGACCGACTACTAATATAGTTAACTGGCTCGCTGGCTAAGGGATGCACGGCAAAGAACAAAGCGCCCAACAGCGACATGCAAGGTGGTTGATCTAAACGACGGAGAATCCCCCAAAGCAGAAGAGTACACAGCAGGTGCAGACCGATATTGACGAGATGGTACGAGACAACATTGTATTTGCCCAAAGCATAATTGAGCGCAAAGCTGACCAGTAATA
>Ga0315339_1001535_pt1 | contig 20159 bp, 18 predicted proteins | sample ASW17metaG_FD_204514 | JGI IMG/M metagenome (GOLD analysis project Ga0315339, IMG submission 204514) | Ammonia-oxidizing marine archaeal communities from Pacific Ocean, United States - ASW #17 | ecosystem: Environmental > Aquatic > Marine > Oceanic | place: USA: California | collected 2016-12-05
AATATGCTTCTAGATTGTGAGCTAGCGCGTCCATACCTGTTGCAGCTGTAATCTTTGCAGGCAAACTAAGTGTTAATACTGGATCTAAAATAACTATAGAAGGCAAAAATTTAGGATGAAAGATTATATTTTTCACACCTGTTTCCTCATTTAAAATTACAGATGCACGTCCTGTTTCAGATCCTGTTCCAGCAGTTGTAGGTATAGCAATAATTGGCGCTATTTTTTCAGAATTTGCTTTGCTCCAATTATCTCCAACATCCTCAAAATCCCACAAAGGTAATGTTTGACCCGCCATAAAAGCAATTGCTTTACCAACATCCAAACCACTACCACCTCCAAAAGCTATTACTCCATCACAACTACTTTTATTATAATAATCAGCACCCTCCGTTACATTGGTGCCGGTTGGATTACCCACTACATTTGAATATAATTTGGCTAAAATACCTTTTTCTTTAAGATCATTTAAAACATTGATTACAATTTTTGATTTAGCAAGACCACTATCAGTTACCAACAATGGTTTATTAATATTTAGAGTTTTGCAAGCAATACTTAAATCTTTAACTCTATCTTTTCCAACCCACATAGTTGTTGGGTAATTCCAATTTGATATCATTTACCAATTAATTTTTAGTTTTTTATTTTCACAAATTGATTCTATAACGCTAATTAATAATGGAAATTCTTCTTTCTTAAATTCTTTTAAAATTTTCTGACCAATTGCAAAAGCAAGATCTGCACCTTCAACAGTTATTTCTTTCATAAATTTTTCTTTTGCTTCCATAAAAACATGGCCTTGGCCTAAATAATATCCCATTTTACTATTTCTTCCACCAGCTGAGCTGACATACAAATCTCCTAAACCAGCTAAACCGTATGCTGTTTCCTCCTTACCATTTAATCTTTTGGATAGAACTTTCATTTCAGAAACTGCTTTATAAGCTAGAGAAGCAGCTGTATTTAAAAAATATTTTTTTTTTATTTCGTTGCTTAAATTGTTACTACTTAAACCTTCTGATGCACCTATTAAAATAGAATAAATATTTTTTGTTGCCGCACAAACCTCTACACCAATTAAATCATCGGAATATTCTATTGAATAATAATTTGTTGAAATCATTGAACCTATTTTTTTTACTACATCAATATTTTGGTTAGCTAAAACAACGCTACTGTTAATTCTATTAACTAATCCATTAGCAAGACAGGGTCCTCCAACAGCCGAAATTTTTGCATTATCTATTCCTTCTTTTTTTAAAATATTATTTAGTTTTTCTGCCAGTGTTTCAAATTTATCATTAATTAAAGCCAAACCCTTTGTTAGCAATAAAATATCAATTGATGAATTGTAAAATTTAGAAATTTCATTTCCTATCCATTCAATTCCTTTTGAACTTACTCCAACCACTAAAAGATCAATATTATCTTTTATTTCATCTTTAAATTCTGAAAATTTTAAAACTTTAATATTTTTTGGTAATTGACTTTTTAGAATAGGATGAAAGTTATTTAAATGTTTGATTTCATTGATAATTTTGTCTTCTAAAAATGATCCTACTAAAAAAACTTCATTTGAATTATCTGCACATGGAACAGCAAAAGCAGATCCCATTGCGCCAGCACCAATAATTACAATTTTTTTCATAAATTATACGTATTTAAAGACAAATATTGCAAACATCAAAGATATAAATGTAGCAACCCAAAGATTGAAATCTGTAAGACCTAGCCAAGCCAGGTGAATAAATGCTGCGCTAAGAAGTGAAACAAATAATCTGTCTCCTCTTGTTGTGTTTAATGTTAATATTCCTTTTCTAGGGTTTCCTCCTGGATCCTTTTTTTCCCAGAAATACATAACAGTGATGCAAAGAGCTATAAAAATAAAAAAACTTGCAGTAGGCCAAGTCCAAGCCATCCATGTTATAAAATCAAAATCAAAAAGACCTTTTTCTTTTGGTTTTGCAATAGAATCCCAACCAGTTGCTGCTTGAACTTTTTTAAAAATCATACTCTTCCCATTGCAAATCCTTTAGCAATATAATTTCTTACAAAGTAAATTACTACTGCTCCAGGAATAATAGTTAAGCTTCCAGCTGCTGCTAATAAACCAAGTTCATAACCTGATGTACTTGAGGTTCTCGTCATTATAGCTGCAATTGGTTTAGCAATTGTAGCTGTAAGAGTTTTTGCCAACAATAATTCAACCCAAGAAAACATAAAACAGAAAAACATAGTAATACCTATTCCGGCAGCTATTGTAGGAATAAAAATTTTAAAGAAAAATTTAGGAAAAGAATAACCATCAACATATGCAGTTTCATCTAATTCTTTAGGAACAGCAGACATAAATCCTTCTAATATCCAAACAGCAAGAGGAATATTAAAAAGACAATGAGATAGCGCAATAGCTATATGTGTATCAAATAAATTTACTGATGAGTAAAATTGAAAGAAAGGTAAAGCGAAAACAGCTGGTGGAGCCATTCTGTTTGTTAAAAGCCAGAAAAATAAATGTTTATCACCTAAAAATTTATATCTTGAGAAGGCGTACGCAGCAGGAAGTGCTGCAGATACAGAAATTATAGTATTAAAAACTGTATACGTAACAGAATTTACATAACCCATATACCAGGTGCTATCTGTAAATATTGTTTTATAATTATCTAATGTAAAATCTTGTGGCCACAATGAATAAACATTTATAATTTCAGTAGTTGATTTAAATGACATATTTAGCAACCAATAAATAGGTAACATTAAAAAAATTATGTAGAATGTTGGTACCATCCATTTTATTTTTTTCATGTTCTACCCTCATCTTTCATCATTAAGCTGTAAAAAACCCAACATATTAAAAGCACAATTAAAAAATAGATAAGTGACATAGCAGCTGCAGGTCCAAGATCAAATTGACCTAAGGCCATTTTTACTAAATCTAATGACAGAAAATTTGTTGCATTACCAGGACCGCCTCCTGTTAAAACAAAAGGTTCAGTATAGATCATAAAGCTATCCATAAACCTTAAAAGTATAGCTAAAGTTAAAACTTTTTTCATTTTAGGTAGTTCGATATATCTAAAAATATCCCATCTACTAGCACCATCTATTTCTGCAGCTTGATAGTAAGCTGGCTGAATTGAATTTAAACCTGCGTAAGATAAAAGAACAACTAAAGAAGTCCAATGCCAAACATCCATAAGAATAGTTGTGAACCAAGCATCTCCACTTTGTTGAGTAAAATTATAATCAAAACCAAGTGAATTTAGAGAATTTCCAAGAAAACCTATTTCTGGAAGAGCAAATATATTCCACATAGCTCCTACTACATTCCAAGGTATTAATAACGGCATTGACATTAAAATTAAACAAACAGGAACTCCCCAACCTTTTTTGGGCATAGTTAAAGCAATAGCTATACCTAGAGGTAACTGTATTAGAAGAATTATAAAAGTAAATATAAATTGTCTACCTAAAGATGCGTGAAATCTTTCGGAATGTAAAATTTCTTTGAACCATCTTGTTCCTTCCCATGCAAAAACATTACTTCCAAAAGTTTCTTGAAAGGAATAATTAACAACAGTCATTAATGGTACTACAGCGTTAAACGCAACAAGTACAAATACAGGAATAACAAAGAACCAAGCTTTTTGATTAAGTGTTTTGTTCATTATTCAATTATCCAATCATCTCCATATACATAAGTATATTTTTGATCAAAAGTTATATATGCGCTGTCACTTGGTATTTCGGCAGAAGCATTAGCTAAAATTTTAATACTTCCGCTACTACACTCGGTATCAATTACTTTATGTCTGCCTGTATCACTAACTCTTTTAATCTTTACTTTAATTCCCTCATTAGAAAAATTAATAAATTCCGGCCTAATACCTACTTGTGTTTTATTAAAATTTGTTTTTTTAATACTGGTATTGTTAGGTAATATCTTTCCTTCAAAATTAATTTGACCATTTTCAATTTTACATGGAAGAATATTCATACCTGGTGAACCAATAAAATGTCCTACAAAAGTATGTTTTGGTTTTTCAAATAATTCTACAGGAGTACCTGTCTGAACAATTTGCCCTTCATGCATAACCACTACTTGGTCTGCAAAAGTTAAGGCTTCAATTTGATCATGGGTAACATAAATCATAGTCCGATTAATTTTTTGGTGTAATTCTTTTAACTTTGACCTTAAAACCCATTTTAAATGAGGGTCAATAACCGTTAGAGGTTCATCAAACATAATTACATTCACATCTGATCTCACTAATCCTCTTCCTAAAGAAATTTTTTGTTTTCCATCCGCTGTTAATCCGGCAGCTTTATTATTCAGAGTTGATGTGAGTTCTAACATTTCTCCAATTTCTTTTACTTTTGAGTCAATTTCTGTTTTAGAAAGACCTCTATTTTTAAGTGGAAAAGCTAAATTGTCATAAACAGTCATTGTGTCGTATATAACTGGAAACTGAAATATTTGAGCAATATCTCTCTCAACTGGGTTTAAAGCCGTTACATTTTTATCATCAAATAAAATTTCACCTTCAGTTGGTTTTAATAAACCTGAAATAATATTTAATAATGTTGTTTTTCCACAACCAGAAGGGCCTAATAATGCGTAAGCTCCCCCGTCTTTCCAATCAATATTAACTCCTCTTAATGCCCAGTCTGCATCGTTACTTTGTTTTGTTAAATAGCTATGACTTAAATTTTTTAAAGTAATTTTAGCCATTGGTTACCAATCTGTTATTTGTATCAAAATATAAAAACTCATCTACATTCATAAATAATTTTGTATTCTCACCAATATTTTTTTGTTGAATGCCGTTTGATAACGAAACCCAGTTAAGTTTTCCGTTAGTAAAATGAATTAAACTTTCTGACCCACTTAATTCAGAAATCAAAACTTTTCCATTAATTTCAACTGAATTATTTCCTTCTCTGTATGTAGTTATGTTGTGTGGTCTTATACCTATTTTATAGTTTCCATCTTTGATTTTTACGTTTGATTTCCATTGGACGTTGTTATCTTTTAATTTGAACATTTCTCCATTTTTACTTATTTCAGCTATGTTCATTGGAGGATCGCTAAATACTTTGGCTGAAATTAAATTTTCAGGTTTATTATAAACATTTAAAGTTTTTCCATACTGAATAACATTTCCTTCTAATAATGTTGCAGTGTTTCCACCTATCATTAATGCATCTAAGGGTTCTGTTGTTGCATATACAACAATACAATCTCTATCTTCAAAAAGTTTAGGTAATTCTTCTCTTAGTTCTTCACGAAGTTTAAAATCTAAATTAGCTAATGGTTCATCTAGTAAAATTAAATCTGAATCTTTTACTAGTGCTCTAGCTAAAGCGGTTCTCTGTTGCTGTCCTCCAGATAATTCATCAGGTTTTTTATTTAACATAGCTGATAATTTTAAGAGTTCAGCAACCTTTCCTACTCTTTCTTTAATTTCATCAGGTTTCACACCAGTAATTTTTAATGGTGAAGCAATATTTTCAAAAACTGTAAAATTAGGATAATTGATAAATTGTTGGTAAACCATAGAGCAATTTCTTTTTTGAACTTTTTTGCCAGTAACATTTTCACCATTAAACCAAATTTCACCTGATGTAGGTTTGTCTAGACCAGCCATAATTTGCATAAGAGTTGTTTTACCCGCAAGTGTGGAACCTAATAGAACATTAATAGTGTTTTTTTCTAATTTTAGATTAGTTGAATATATATGAGTTTCTATTCCTACTTTTTTTTCAACATTTTTTAATTCTAAACTCATATTTATTATTTGTGATTTAGCTTTAAAAAAAGGGGGCAATAAATGCCCCCTTTTAAATTTAGATTAACCTAGGGTTACTTCCAAGAGTCTTCGTATGCTACGGTTTTACCTTGAGGTTTTTCATTAACTTTGGCTTTCGGCGAACCAGCTTTATTTAACCAATAAGAAGCTTCTCTTGGTTTATTAAGTCTTGGTCCACATCCACCGTACGCGTTACTAGCTTTATCAGCAGCTTCCATACGAGACATAACTAAGTCCATCTCATCTGCAAGACGATCCATAGTTTGTTGTGGTGTAAATGTACCAGAGTTAACTTCTCCGATATGCTGCCACCATAATTGTGCTAGCTTCGGATAATCTGGAACGTTGATACCTGTTGGAGACCATACATTTCTGTTGTCTGATCTATAGAACTCAATAAGTCCACCTAGTTCAGGCGCTCTCTTAGTGAAGTGTTTGTCGTTAACTGTACTTTTTCTTACGAAAGTTAAACCAACATCAGCTTTTTTAAGAGATACAGTTTTTGAAACTGCAAATTGAGCGTACAACCATGCAGCTTTTCTTCTGTCAACGTCAGTAGACTTAAACAAAGTCCATGATCCAACGTCTTGATATCCAAGCTTCATACCTTCGTCCCAGTAAGGTCCTTTAGGTGATGGGCCCATTCTCCATAAAGGCATACCGTTTGCATCAACTACTTTATTATTAGGATCTTTTCCTACTAAAGAAGCTGTGAAAGCTGTGTACCAGAAAATTTGCTGAGCAACATTTCCTGAAGAAAGAGATGGTAAAGACTGATAAAAGTCCATAGCCGCTGCTCCCGGAGGTGCATAAGCTCTTAACCATTCATCCCATTTTCTAATTGCGTATACTGCAGCAGGGCCATTAGTAGCTCCACCTCTTGATACGTTGGCGCCAACTGGGTTACAAGAACCTTTTTCCATTCTAATTCCCCATTCGTCTACAGGTACTCCATTAGGTAGACCTTTACTTCCTGCACCAGCCATTGATAACCATGCATCAGTCATTCTCCAACCTAAGTCAGGAGCTCTTTTACCGTAGTCCATATGACCATAAATGTTAACACCATCTATCGTCTTCACATCTTCTGAAAAGAATTTAGCTATATCTTCATAAGCAGACCAGTTTACTGGAACACCTAAATCATAACCATATTTTTTCTTAAATGCTTTTTGGATTTCAGGTCTGTCAAACCAATCTTTTCTAAACCAATAAAGGTTAGCAAATTGTTGGTCTGGAAGTTGATAAAGATTTCCATCAGGACCTGTAGTAAATTGAAGTCCTATGAAGTCATCTAAATCTAAAGTTGGTAAAGTAACATCTTTACCTTCACCTTTCATCCATTCAGTTAAATTTACAGCTTGTTGCATACGCGCGTGCGTACCAATTAAGTCTGAGTCATTTACATATGCATCGTAAATACTTACGTTAGTTTGCATTTGTGTTTGAACAGCCATTACTACATCACCTTCTCCTATGATTTGGTGTTGTACTTTGATGCCAGTTATATCTTCAAACGCTTTTGTAAGAGTCTTAGACTCGTACACGTGAGTTGGTATGCCTTCAGATACTACTTTTAAAGTCATTCCTTTGAATGGCTTAGCAGCATTATGAAACCACTCTAGTTCTTTCTCTCTTTCTTTTGCAGATAAAGTAGATAAACTAAACTCACCGTTAGACCATTTCTTAATTGCACCCTTATGACCGTCGGCAAATGCACTAGAAATAGTTACGATTGAAAATGAAACAGCAACAGCAAACATAGTTTTTAATGTCTTAATCATTATTTCCCCCGTTTTTTTGTTATTGTTTATTTTAGATAAGTAAGTTAACTCGATCAAAGAGAGGATGTCAAAAAAAAATTAAATTTATACAACAGTTTACACTTTTTAATTGAATAATTATGATAAAGTTTTTTGTATTGCTTTATTCCAACCTTTAATAAGTTTTTTTCTTTCTGAAAGTTTCATTTTTGGGCTAAAGCTTTTATCAGCTTGCCAATTTTTGGATATATCCTTTAAAGATTTATAAACTCCGATTTGAAGACCAGCCATAAACGCAGCTCCTAATGCAGTAGTTTCATTAACTTTAGGTCTTAAAACTTTCGTATTAATTGTGTCTGCTAAAAATTGAGAAAACCAATTATTTTGAACCATGCCACCATCAACTTTTATCAAATTTGGTTTTAAACCATCATTTTTCATTGCCTCAAACAAATCATAGGTTTGATAAGCGACGGACTCTATTGTAGCTCTTATTATTTCTTTTGGTCCAGTATTTCTTGTTAAACCTGACAATATTCCTCTTGCATTTGCGTCCCAATAAGGCGCACCTAATCCTGTAAATGCTGGAACTAAATATATTCCATTATTAGATTTAAGTGATTGCGCAATTTTTTCGGTATCAGAAGCTTTTTTAATAAACTTTATTTTATCTCTTAACCATTGAACTCCAGCTCCAGCAATAAATATTGAACCCTCCAATGCATATGTTGTTTTACCATTTATTCTATAACCTATAGTGGTTAATAATCTATTTTTTGAATAAACTTTTTTACTACCAGTATTTAAAAGTATAAAAGCTCCAGTTCCATAAGTACTTTTTAATGAGCCTGGTTCAAAACAGCATTGGCCAATAGATGCTGATTGCTGATCGCCCACCATTCCTGTGATTGGATAGGATGTTCCAGTAAGTGTAGGGTCTGTATAACCAAAATCAGCCGCACAGTCTTTAACTATTGGTAATATTTCTTTAGGAATTTTTAATATTTTTAATATTTGGTCATCCCATTTATTTGTCGAAATATTAAACAACATTGTTCTGCTTGCATTAGTAGCATCTGTTGCGTGATCAACACCTTTTGTTAGTCTCCATAATAAAAAACAATCAACTGTCCCAAACAACAATCTTTTTTTTCTAATCAAATCTCTAGCTTTAGGAACATTGTCTATTATCCATTTAATTTTTGTTGCTGAAAAATATGCATCAATTAACAATCCAGTCTTATTGTAAACAATAGTCTCTTTTTTTTGCTTAATTAGTTTTTTACAATATTCTGATGATCTCCTATCTTGCCATACAATTGCATTGTAAACTGTCTTTCCAGTTTTTTTATCCCATAAGATAGTTGTTTCTCTTTGATTTGTAATTCCAATGGTTAAAACTTTACCTTTTAGTTTTTTACTTTTTTTAATAACTTCTTTTAAAACTTTTAATGTGGTTTTCCAAATCTCTTCTGGATTATGCTCAACCCAACCATCTCTAGGGAAATATTGGGTGAATTCAGTTTGAGAAACAAAAACAGGTTTCCCTTTTAAATCAAATAAAATTGCTCTACTAGAAGTAGTTCCTTGATCAATAGAAATAATAAATTTTTTCATTTAATTAATACAAAATAGTATTATTTTATTTTAATTTTTAGTATTTTGTTAGTAAAGTATATTTGTAAATTTATATTAGAGAGGAAGCATATTATGACTAAAGTAGCAATTATTGGTGCTGGACCTTGTGGTTTATCAGCTTTAAGATCTTTTGAACAAGCTGAAAAAAAAGGTGAAAAAATACCTGAAATCGTTTGTTTTGATAAACAAGATGATTGGGGGGGATTGTGGAATTATAGCTGGAGAACTGGATCGGATCAATACGGCGACCCTGTGCCTAATAGCATGTATAGATATCTTTGGTCTAATGGTCCAAAAGAATGTTTAGAGTTTGCTGACTATTCATTTGATGAACACTTTGGAAAACCTATTCCATCATTTCCACCTAGAGAAGTTTTATACGATTACATTTTAGGCAGAGTTAAAAAAGGAAATTTAAAAGATAAAATCAAATTTAATACTGCTGTTACCGATGTTTCTTATGATGGTAAAATTTTTGAAGTTTCTTATCGTGATAAAAAAAATGACAAAACTTCAAAAGATATATTTGATTATGTGATTGTATCAACTGGTCATTTCTCAGTTCCATTCATTCCAGAATATCCGGGAATGAAATCATTTCCAGGAAGAATAATGCATTCTCATGATTTTAGAGATGCAGAGGAATTTAGAGATAAAAATGTTATTGTTTTAGGAAGCAGCTATTCTGCTGAAGATGTGGCTCTTCAATGTCATAAGTATGGAGCAAAAAGTGTTACCATAGGTTACAGACACAATCCAATGGGGTTTAAATGGCCAGATGGAATGAAAGAAGTTTTTCACTTAGATAGACTTGAAGGTAACAAGGCAGTGTTTAAAGACGGTCACGTGCAAGAAACAGATGCTATAATTTTATGCACAGGTTATCTTCATCATTTTCCTTTTTTAACCGAAGATTTAAAACTAAAAACAGGTAACAGATTATATCCACCAAAGTTATATAAAGGTGTGGTTTGGCAAAACAATCACAAATTAATGTATTTAGGTATGCAAGATCAATTTCATACTTTTAATATGTTTGATTGTCAGGCTTGGTTTGCAAGAGATGTTGTAATGGAAAAAATTAAAATTCCAAATGACTCTGATATAGATAAAGATATAAATAAATGGGTGTCAATGGAAGAAAAATTAGAAAATCCTGATCAAATGATAGATTTTCAAACTGAGTATACAAAAGAACTTCATGATTTATCAGATTACCCAAAAATTGATTTTGAATTAATTAGAAAAACTTTTAAAGAATGGGAACACCACAAGGTAGAAAATATTATGACATATAGAAATAAGTCATTTACTTCACCTGTAACTGGTTCGGTTGGTCCAAAACATCATACAGACTGGGAAATTGCTATGGATGATTCTTTAAAAACATTTTTAGATCAACCTGAAAAATAAATTATAGGATAATTGACATGATATTTGTTAAAAATCTTAAATCTATCTCTGCTCAAGAGTGGCAAACAACAGAGAAGTATCCAGGTGTAAGATGGAAATTCTTGATTGATGCTGATTATACAGAAAGTTCTGGGCTTTCTCTTGGTTTTGCTGAAATCGCTCCAGGTGGAGACTTAATCCTTCATTATCACTCACCCGCAGAAATTTATGTAGTTACCAATGGTACGGGAACATTAAACAAATCCGGTGAACTTGAAGAGGTTAAAAAAGGCGATGTGGTTTATATAGCTGGAAATGCAAAACATGCTTTAAAAAATACAGGAAAAGAAACTTTAGAATTTTATTGGATTTTTCCAACAGATCGTTTTTCTGATGTTGAATATCTTTACTAATCTATTCCAAGATGTTTTTTTCGTTGATCTACCCAAGTTCGAATTAAATTATCAAATATCAAGCCAATAAAAGCAACACAAAGACCAAGTGTTAAACCTATACCAGCACCTTTTTTATCAGATAAAGCCTTTAAAATATATTGTCCCAAATCTTCTGTTCCAATAAATGCTCCAATAATTACCATAAATAAAGCAAATACAATTGTTTGATTTAAACCAAGCATCATGTGAGGAAATGCTAAAGGAAATTCTATTTTCAATAATCGTTGTAGCTTTGTAACACCTGACATTGAAGCTGCATCATGCAAAGCAGCTGGAACACTTCTTAAACCTTCAATAGTGTACCTTGTTGCAGGTATAGTTGCATAAACAACTACTGCAATTAACACCGATGTATCTGTAACTCCAAAAAGCATCATTACTGGAATTAAGTATACAAATGAAGGGAATGTTTGAAAAATATCACAAACTGCCAACATAAAATTTGTAGTACGCTTGTTCTGAAAAGATAAAGTTCCAACAGTAAATCCAATTATACAAGATATAATAACTCCAAAAGTTGCCATGTATGTTGTAACTAAAGCTCTGTCCCACCATGGACTTAATGCTATAAACAAAGTTAGCGCACCAACTACCATTGCCGAACGAATTCCACCAATTATGTAACCAGCTCCAACAACTAATACTAAAGTGGCAACAGCTGGCATTCTTAAATATAAAGCTCTCATTGGTTGAAGAACATCCACTATTAACCAAGTATTAAATATTTTTAAAGTTTGAAAGAAAGTATCCCAAATCCAATCAACACCTCTGTTCCAAAAGTCTGCTGTTGATATTCCTTTGTTGTGTGGAACTTCAAATAAATAATTATAACCTTCTTTAAAGTAAAAAGATCCAACATAAGCAAATATAATTCCAATTAATACTGCGACAGCAAAAAATAATAAATTTTTATGACGTTGAAAAAAAGTTAGGTTGCCAAAATAATCTATTTGCTTATTTGCCCAAGCTAAAGACATTTTATCTAACAGTATTGCAATCAAACTAATACATAAGCCAGCTTCTAATGCTAATCCAATATTCAATTGATTTAATGCTAACAATAAATTAAATCCCAAACCTTTAGCACCTATAAAAGCCGAAATAACTGCCATAGAGAAGCACACCATGATTACTTGATTAACTCCAATTAAGATATCTCTTCTTGCAGTTGGGATTAATACTTTAAGCATAAGTTGCCAGTTAGTACATCCGCTCATTTTACCAGCTTCAATGACTTCAGGAGGTATTCCTCTAAGGCCTAACAAAGTTAATAGTATCATTGGTGGAACAGCAACAACCATGGTTATAATGACAGCAGCATGATCACCAATACCAAAAAGAACAATTGCAGGAACTAATACTGCATACTGTGGCATAGTTTGCATGACTAAAAGTATTGGATACAGCGTTTTTTCAACTCGTTTACTTTTGAACGCCATAATACCTAAGCTCAAACCAAAAATAAAAGAAAGTGGTGCTGCCACCAATATAAAAGAAAGTGTTTGCATCGAAGGTTTCCATTGACCAAAAACGGAAATATAAATCATTACTAAACCAGCAAATAAAGCTAGGCCCTTACCACTTAGCTTGTAACCCAAGATTGCTGCACCCGCTGCAACGATTGTCCAAGGTAGTCCTGGCAGTTCTGCCCATGGGTTTGCATCTATCCAATCCCAACTGGTAAATGCAACAACTGTTTCCATGCCACCTAATAAAATTTCTCTAATTAGTTCTATGAGAAATGTCATAAATGAAGTTAAATTTCTTGTTATTTGCAAAACTAAAGGTCGTGTTTTAAATTCTTGAGTATCTTCATTCCAAAATTCCATTGGCATCCACTCATTCATTAAGAAAAATAACGAGTCATTTATCCATATAGGCAACCATCCTAGCAAAGGAGGCAGCCTCCAAAAGACGTCGAATGCATAATATCTTACTTCAGCACCAAATAGTGTGTAAGTGCTTTGATTTGGATCTTTAATAAATTCGGCTTGACCTCTTATAAATTTATAAGTTTCAGGAACATCAATTGCAAAGCATAGGACAAAAAATACGACTAATAAAAATAACCATTGAAATAATTTTGGATATTTTTTTAATAATTCCATATTTTATCGTTATTTTTTCTCCCTCGAAAAAACAGTATGAATTATTTTTGAAGGGTGAACAGTTCCAACAATTTGATTATTTTCGTCCGTAACACTTACATATTTTTCTTGAGTTAAAATTTTTTCAGCCACATCTTCAATTATTTCATTTTTTGAAACTCTTAAATCACTTAAATTTTCATTATGTGGTTTTTCCATTACATCTCCTATTTTTAAAACTTTTTCTCGAGGCACTTCTTCTGTAAATTTTCTTACATATTCTGTTGCTGGATTTAATACGATGTTAGCTGGAGTATCTAGCTGTTCAATTATTCCATCTTTCATAATTGCAATACGATCGGCAAGCTTTAAAGCTTCATCAAAATCATGTGTAATAAACATAATCGTTTTTTGTAACTTTTCTTGAAGTCTTAAAAATTCATCCTGCATTTCTTTTCTAATTAATGGATCTAACGCAGAAAAAGGTTCGTCTAAAAACCAAATATCAGGCTCAACTGCTAATGATCGAGCAATACCTACTCTTTGCTGCTGTCCACCTGAAAGCTCTCTTGGAAAATAGTTTTCTCTTCCATCAAGACCTACTAGTTTAACCATTTCCATAGCTTTGTTGATACTGTCTTGAGTTTTAATCCCTTTGATTTGAAGTGGAAAAGCAATATTTTCCACAACTGTTTTATGAGGAAGTAAAGCAAAACTTTGAAAAACCATTCCCATCTTATTTCTTCTAATATCAATTAGTTCTTTATTTTTTAATGAGAGTAAATCTTGACCTTCTATAAAAATTTTTCCACCGGTTGCATCTGTCAATCTAGAAATACATCTTAGTAATGTAGATTTTCCTGAGCCTGATAAACCCATAACCACCAACATTTCACCCTTTGCAACTTCAAAGGAAGCATTATTTACACCTACTATACATCCGTTTTCTTGAAATGTTTTAGCGTCTACATTTCCATTTGATTCTTGAAGCATCTTTTCGGCATTTGGGCCAAAAATTTTGTATACAGATTCACATTTAATTACTGCATCACTCATAATGTCTTAACAAGTTATACGAAATAAAAATAAAATACACTTTATATTATTTATATTTATTGTTTTTCCTCCTTAAAAATTTTTAATAAAATAAACTCTTGTATCAATTCCAGTACTTAAAAAACTTAAAGCCTCACCACTGACAGTAATTGTTTCATTTACCCCAACATTTTTTCCGCTTACTGTATAGCCAGCAAAGCATTTATTTTTTTCTACATCCCATTTGACAAACGTTTCATCAATTTGATTACCGTTAATGGTATAAATTTCGTGTGCTCTATAATTCAAAAAATTAGCACCCATAATCGCACGTTGAGGAATAAGCTTAGTTGCATTGCAAACTGCCTCATATAACTTGTCAGATAGTTTATAATGATCAGTTCCATCAAAAGACACCAAAATACCTGATGGTAGACTTGAGATTAATTTATTTAATTTTCTTTCATTTGCAATTCTCTCTTCTTCTATTTTCATCTTAGCTACTAATTCATCACCTTGACTGAAAAAAATATTTAAAATAGCAAAAGATAAAATCACAACAACTATTATAGAGATAAGGCCTCCAATTTGTCTAATTTGTTTGGGTAATTTTATTAGATTATTTAAATATCTATTAGTCATCATTGTTTTAACTATTCTTGTAATTTACCGTTTTTCCAAATTCCTATTTTTTCTTTCCCATCAGACCAGGTAAATTTTCCCTCACCATTCATAAAACCATTAGCCCATTCTCCTTCATAAAATGAACCGTCAGGAAAAGTTAAAATTCCTTGACCACTCCATTCACTATTCTTAAATTCACCTTTATAAATATATCCATTTGGCCAAGTTTCAGTTCCTTGACCTTGTTTTTGAGTTTGAATCCACTCACCTTCATACATTGTTTTGTCTGTATAAACCCATTTTCCAAATCCATTGTCGCAGTTTCCCTCTTTACATCCAGTGCTTCGTGCCAAAGCTAATGATGTAAATAAAAAGCTTAAAACGATATAAATAAGATATTTTTTCATTGTTTTATCTTACACAAAATTAGATGAAAAATTAGATTTTTTTCTCATTTTTTCTACATGAATAAAAAGAAATATCTTTTTCAGAATTGTCACTTTCAATATTTCTTGTAATTTCATGAATTAATTCACCAGATTTTCTATCTATAATACCTGACTCTGAGTAATTATTTTTATCATCAATTGCTTTAAACAAAACTACATCTTTGTTGACTACTTTCACATTTAATTCCGCTTTTTTTGAAAGAAACAAAGATAATCCATTAATCGAAAGTGTCTCTGGCTGTTTTGCATTAATTTCAAATTTATCTAAACTTTTTTCATTTAAATCTTTAGCTAGGAAAGTTTGGTAATTATATTCTGAATTCTTAAGTATTTTTTTTTCTAAATCACATGCAAAACTAAGTTTAATATCTTCTTCTATATTTACATCTTGTGCTGATGAAAAATTAAAGAAAAGTAATGATATAAATACATATATAAAATATTTTTTCATTTTTAAATCTATCAATAATTTAAATATTTAAAGAAATTTAACTTATAAAAAAATCCCCCCCAACAATGTTGGGGGAGATTTTAAATTATTTAGCTTAATCCTTATTTAGTAAAAGGAGACCAAACTGACTTGTTATCTGCAAGCCATTTTTTAGCTGCATCTTCATGAGTCATTTTGTCAGTGTCAACTAAAGCTGCCATTGCTCCAATGTGACTTGTAGAGAATGACATCTTTTTAAACGTTGCAGCTGCAGCTGGATGAGTTTTTGGAAAATCTGCATTTACAGCTTTTTTCAAATAACCATCTGGCGAACCACATTTACCATCACCACCATCTTCTGGTCTACAACCAGCGGTATATGGAGGGAAGTCTATAAATGTAAAACCAGCACCGTCTGTAAAGTTTGGTGTCCAGTTGAAGATAATAGTTCCTCTTCCTTCTTTTTTAGCTGCTGCTAATTCTGCCCAAAGTGCATCTGCACTTCCAGCAAATTTAACTGTCCAAAGATCTCCTAGACCTAAAGCGTCAACCCTTTGAGGTATCAAATCTCCATGCCAAGTTTGTGGACCTTCAAGCATTCTTCCTTTTCCACCTGAGTCAGGTGTTTCAAAGTTTTTAGCACATGCTGGATTTTTTAGAGCAGTCCAATCTGGTAGACCAGGACATAATCCTTTGTCAGTAACCCAGTTAGGATAACCCATATCCTCTAGAGTTCTTGCTTCGTGATCTCCCCAATCAAGCAAACCACCTTTGTCAAGAGCTGTAGTAAATGACTTACCGAAAGCAGATTCCCAAACTTCGTGAGATATGCTTACATCACCAATTCTAATAGCTTCATAAACTGCCTGTGAGTCAGTATTAACATATTTAACATTGTTACCCATGCTTTCAAAAATTCCACCAATAACATAAGCCATAACAATTTGGCTTGACCAGTTATGAGTTGGGATTACGATGGGTTTTTTACTATCTGCGGCATTTGAAATTCCTGAAAAACTTACAACAGAAATAACTAAAGCAGATATAAATGACATTATTTTTTTCATTATTTCCCCTTTGTCCATTAATATTAATAAATAAAGTATGTTACTATTCAAACTTATAGTCAATAAAGTAAACTTATAAAAAATATAACTAGTTTTTATTAACACTATGTTTTACTTATTGAATTAGTGTTGATAAAATTAATTAATAATAATTTTTAATGCTAACAAGTTTAAATATTAAAAACCCTGGATTAAGAGCTTTACCACCTGGAGTTGAAAAATATTTTGTTAAAGGTGGTGGTCTTTCTGTAATAGAAGTTTTACCAGAAGATAAAATAGAAATCATTAATGAAGAAGGAAAACAAATTTGTGAAATAATTGTTTTTGATTCAAAAGGTAAAGCAGATTTATCAATTTTAAATTTAAAAGAAAACTCAAATGCAGATTTTTCAAAAAAAGCCATAGTTGCTGATGAAAAAATTTCAAAAATATTTAAGAAAAAAAATTTAGAACTTAATAAAGCAAAGTCTTCAATTATTTTTAATGAAGATTGTTTAATGGGTGAAAAAATAACTTTATCTTCAAAAGATAAGTGTTTAGTTTTAATAGCTGCTCCAGGTGATCCTTTAAATGTTCATGAACAAAACCCACCTACTGATTTAACAATTTTTTTAAATAAAGCCAAATTTTCAGAATCAGATGAACAATTTGTATTACCAGATCCACTAAGCGACCCAATAACTGAACAGCTTGTTAAAAGAAGAACTGCAGAAACTTATGAAGTAAAAGCTGGAGAATATATTCAAATAATTGATCCAGGTGGAAGACAATGTTCAGATTTTTTAGCTTTTGATACTCATAAGCTAAATGATGGCATAGAAAGTATTATTGATGATAAAGCAACAAGAACCTTTATGGGTAGCGCTTACCCTGGACCAGGTTTGTTTTCAAAATTCTATGATGGAAATCATGAAGCAATGGTTGAAGTGGTTAGGGATACTGTTGGAAGACATGATACGTTTAATCTAGCTTGCACTTCAAAATACTACGAAGATTTGGGTTATATGGGGCATATAAATTGCACTGATAACTTTAATAAAGGATTAGAAAAATATGATATCAATTCAAGAAAAAGCTGGTCAGCTATAAACCTTTTTTTTAACACAGCAATTGATGCAAATAATGTTGCAACATTTGATGAGCCTTGGTCAAGACCTGGAGATTATGTGTTATTTAGAGCTTTAAAAGACTTAACCTGTGTATCTTCTGCTTGTCCTTGCGATGTTGATGCCGCAAATGGTTGGAACCCTACCGATATATTTGTTAGAACTTATGGTAAGGATAAAAAATATTCAAAAGCAATTGCATTTAGAATGAAAACAGACGCAGAACCAAAACTAACTCAAGAAACTGGTTTTCATAAAAAAACATCAGAACTGACAAGAAACTTTGTTGAGTATAAAGGTTTTTGGCTCGCTAATAATTTTACAAATTCAGGAACTATAAAAGAATATAACGCTTGTAGAGAGAGTGCGATAGCAACAGATCTTTCACCACTTAGAAAATTTGAAATTTTAGGACCTGATGCTGAAAACTTAATGCAGTATACTTTAACAAGAAATGTTAAAAAGTTATCTATTGGTCAAGTTGTCTACACTGCTATGTGTTATGAAAACGGCTGCATGTTAGATGATGGCACTTTATTTAAATTTGGACAAGATAACTTTAGATGGATTGGTGGAGATGAATACAGTGGTGAGTGGTTAAAAGAACAAGCTAAAAAGAAAAATTATAAAGTTTGGATAAAATCAGCAACAGACCATATACACAATATTGCTGTCCAAGGACCTAACAGTAGAAAAATTTTAGAAAAATTTGTTTGGACCGCTCCTATTCAACCAACAATAACTGAACTTGAGTGGTTTAGATTTAATATTGCACGAATAGATCATGAAACAGGAACGCCTATTGTAATTTCTAGAACAGGTTATACTGGTGAACTTGGATATGAAATTTGGTGTCACCCAAAAGATGCTGTAGAAGTTTGGGATAAAGTTTGGGAAGCAGGAAAAGAATTTAACATAACACCTTTGGGTTTAGAGGCTTTAGATATGGTTCGTATTGAGGCTGGTTTAATTTTTTATGGTTACGAGTTTGATGATCAAACGGATCCTTTTGAAGCTGGAATTGGTTTTACTGTTCCACTTAAAACCAAAGAAGATGATTTCATTGGTAAAGATGAATTAATTAAAAGAAAAGCAAATCCACAAAAAAAATTAGTAGGTTTAGAATTAGTTGGTCACGAACCAGCTGTAAATGGTGACTGTGTTCATGTAGGGAGAGCACAAATTGGCGTAATAACAAGTGGAATGTTGTCACCTAAACTTGGAAAGAATATTGCTTTATGTAAAATTGATGTAAAGTATTCTGAAATTGGAACAGAAGTTGAGATTGGAAAATTAGATGGTCATCAAAAAAGAATTGGCGCTAGAGTTGTTGCTTTTCCATTCTATGATCCAACAAAATCTAGGGTGAGAGCTTAGATGAAAAAAACAAAAGATTTACTAAATTTTTGGGAAGAGCAAATGAAACATTCTCATACTTCAAGTAATTATTTTTTTAGAAAATCACCCTCACATTATCACATGATGCTGCTAGTTATGTCTGCATACAAAAGTAATGAAAAGTTATCAGTAGAAGAACTTAAAACAAAACTATTTAAAACTTCTAGACCAAAATCTGCGTTAATAATTAATGAAGCATGTGAAAAAAATTTTTTCTTTTTAGAAAAAACATCAACAGATAAAAGAAAAAAAAATATCCAACCAACAGAATCTTTTGTAAAAGAGTTTGAAGAATATATAGAAACTTTAAAAAACCTAGTTCTTTAATAATTACCCAGTATTCTTCATGGCCGCAGATATACCTGCTATTGATGTCATCATTGCATCATTAAGATATTTTTTATCATTAGATTTGAATTTTTTCTTTGATATTTTATTCATAACTACAGCTTGTAATATGTTTAAAACCTCAGAATAAATGTTTCTAACTAGGACCGTTGTTCTAAATTTTTTTCTTTGATTAATTATTTCTCGTGGAGTTATGTATCTATTTAATTTTTTAATTATAGCAAACTCAGATCTAAGTTTATCACCCACTTCTCTTAAGTCTTTATCTGCAAGACTATTTTCATAAACCTCTGATATCTCTGAATCAACTTTTGAAATAACCATATCTAAAATATCCATTGTAGAATTAAAAAATGGCCAATTTTTTTCCATATCTGTAAGAATAGTTTTGTGGTTTTTAACTGATGAATATTTTAAGGCATCACCAGTTCCCAACCAAGCAGGCAACATTAATCTTATTTGCGTCCATGCAAATACCCAAGGTATTGCTCTTAAACTTTGAATGTTATCTACATTTTTTCTTTTAGAAGGTCGTGATCCTATTGATAATT
>Ga0315339_1001536_pt1 | contig 20156 bp, 18 predicted proteins | sample ASW17metaG_FD_204514 | JGI IMG/M metagenome (GOLD analysis project Ga0315339, IMG submission 204514) | Ammonia-oxidizing marine archaeal communities from Pacific Ocean, United States - ASW #17 | ecosystem: Environmental > Aquatic > Marine > Oceanic | place: USA: California | collected 2016-12-05
ATTTTTCAAAAAACACTATAAGAATTTTTCATATGGGCCGTTAGCTCAGTTGGTAGAGCAATTCCCTTTTAAGGAATGGGTCATTGGTTCGAATCCAATACGGCTCACCATTTGGTGTCACAAATATACTTATTTAGTTAGATTTTGACTATTTTTTTTTTTTAATATCGGATTTCTATTAATGTATTTAATAATATCTTTAAGTGTAAAATCTTTTCTTTGTTTGTTGAAATGTTTCAGTATTTTTGAAATTAATTTAAAATCTTCTATATAATCTAATACCAGACGGTAATTTAGTATTTTTTTTTTTAATCCAACGTTCTTGATTTTGAATTTTTTAGGATTTTTATAAATATATGCAGTTACATGTTCTTTATCATAACTATTTTTAGTTAATTTATTTGCTTTTTCAAGACTTTGAAAATTTAAAATCTCTACACCCATTCCAATTGGGTAAGAGGGAACAATCTTGTTTGAAACATAATCATAATTATTTTTTAAATAAAAAAGATAAACTTTATTAATTATTTTTGGATCTATAAGTGGACTATCTGAACACACTCTTACAATATTTTTAACATCGTAATACGATGCAGCCTTATAATATCTATTTAGTACATTATTTGTTGAACCTGCAAAAATATAGCAGTTCATTTTTTTTGCCATTCTTAAAATTTTTTGATCTTCTTCTCTTTTGGTTGTAGCAACGATTATGTTTTTTGATAACCTAGTTTTCTTAAGTCTTTCTATTGTATATTCTAATATAGTTTTACCATTTATTTTTTTAAGCACCTTACCAGGAAGTCTTTTTGATCCAAGTCTAGCTTGTAGTATAATTGCCGTTTCCATTAATTAGTTATTTTAATCTTTAAAAATCTTAATTTTTTTTGCACACATTATCTTAACTGACTTAAATTAAAAAGCTTTAAAGATCCTTATAATTTCTAAATAGCCTAAAAAATACACTTAATGAAATTATTTGCATTAAATTAAAACTGTTGGGAATTTTGTTTTTAACAAAACTATCTAAATATGAAATTATTTTCTTATGATCAAATATACCAATATAATTAAAATCTCTAGAATTAATTTGATCATAAATAAAATCTTTAAGCTCTGTTTTAAACCAGTTAGATTGTGGATCAGCAATACTCTGTTTAACTTTTTGAGTCTCGAATCCTTTTAATTGTTTCTCCAAAATATCCTTCAGTATGAATCTGCTTTTTCCATCCTTAAATTTAAAGTTATTTCTTAAATTAAATATATATTCAAACAGTTTATGATCTAAAAATGGTACCCTTGATTCAATGCCATAATACATAGAGAGTTTATCAGTATATTTTAGTGCTCTTGGTAATTTAATATAATTGATGTCAAATAATTGAGATTTTTGTAAATTGTTGAATTCCTTATCAAAAAAATCTGAAAAGTAATATTCACAACTAATAAATTTTTTTAGAAATTTTTTTTTAAATAAATCTATATAAATATAAGGTGTACCATCCGAAGTTGAGCCTCCTTGAAACTTATATGTAATAAGGTGATTTCTTAATTTTATGTAATCATAATTTAGTTTTTTTACTTCTTTAAAAAAAATTTCAAAATCAAATTCATTTTTATTTTTTATAGATTGGTCAATAATTTTTGGTAAAACATTGTATTCATAACCAGCCGCCATCTCATCTCCACCATGTCCTTCCAAAATAACTATTACATTGTTGTTGCTTGTTTCTTTATAAAGTAAATTTTGCGAAATATTTCTAATTGAAGTTAATGGAGATTCTAAAATTTTTATAGTTTTTTCAAAATTGTCTATTATGTCTATTGGTTTAATTAAAATAGTACTGTTGTTGAAATTTAAGTTTCCGGCGACTTTTTTTGCTTTTGAAGACTCACCTAATCCCAGATTATTAGAAAAATCATAAGTGAATGTCTCAATTTTTTTTTTAGAGAATTTTTCAGCTATGGAAGCTATGGCTGTACTATCTGTGCCTCCACTCAATGATATTCCAATTTTTCTGTCAGAAATTAAATGTTTTTTTACAGATTGGTTAAGTAAATAACCTAGTTTTTTTTTTGAATAGTTGTAGTTATCTTTATTGTTTATGAATGGTTTTAATTCCCAATACTTGTAATAGTTATTATTGTTTTTTGTTCCACTGACATATTTTATTGATGCTGGCAATAGTTGATTTATTTTATCAAAAAAAGTTTTTGTACCATGGTCTAAATATCCTTTTAATAAAAAATCTGCGACAGTTTTATAATCAAAGTTGATTTTTTTATTTAAATATAAAATTGGCTTAATTTCCGAAGAAGCAATCAGTACGTTGTTATCTTCGTAAAAATATAATGGTTTTATTCCAAATCTATCCCTCACCAATGTACATTTGTTATTTTTGAAATCATACACAACAAAAGAAAACATTCCTTCTAATTTATCTAAAATTTTTTCACCAAATTTGTCATATAAATTTACTAATATTTCTGTATCAGAGTTACTTTTTAAGTATCTGTAATCTAAATATTGTTTTAATTTATCAGAATTATAAATTTCTCCATTAAATACTATTACTTTGCTTTTATTTTTACTAAACATTGGCTGACGGCCTTTTTTTGATATATCTCGAATGCTTAATCTAAAAAAACTGGCATAAAAATTTTTTTCAAAAATACAATTAAAATCGTCTGGTCCTCTATGAGAAATTAACTTTGATGCTTTCAAAAATCTTCTTTTATCAAAATTAAATTGAATATTTTTTTTATATAAGAAAACAAAACCACACATTTAACAAATAGCTTGTATAAAATTATATTTTTTTAAAGTTATTTTTGATTTTAAATAAAGACAAAGAGTTATTATAATTATTTAAAAAAATTTATCAATTAATATTTTCTTGTCTAGGAGTTTTAAGAATATTATACTTTAACTAGTATTTTATTTTAAAACTATCTATAAACATAAACAAATGCATTTTAGATCAATTATAAAAAAAAAACCTTTTTTAATAGCAGAGATCGGTTGGAATTTTTTAGGTGATATTAAATTAGCTAAAAAAATGATTAGAGAAGCAAAAAATTCTGGAGCTGACTCGGTTAAAATTCAAACTTTTGATTGCAATAATTTAAGAAAAGGACCTTGGGACAATGATGGTAGGAGAAAACTTTATAAAAGATCTTCTATGACATTAGAAAAGTATAAAAAGTTACATGAATATGCAAAACAAAAAAAAATAATTTTTTTTTCAAGTTTTTTTAATAGAAAAGATTTAATAAAATATAAATCAATTGATAATTATATAATCAAAATTGCATCATCAGAATGTACAAATACAGATCTAATTAATTTAGCTTTGAAATATTTTAAAAATGTAATTATTTCAACTGGAATGACGAACAGAAGAGATTTAAAAAAACTCTTAAGATATAAAAATAATAAAAAAGTGTTTTTTTTACATTGTGTTTCATCTTATCCTTTAGATCACAAAAATTGCAATTTTCAAAAATTTTTTTACTTAAAAAATAATTTTAATAATTACATTGGTTATTCAGGTCATGCCAATGGTATTGAAGATGCGATATTTGCACTTTCAAATGGTGCAAAAATAATAGAAAAACATTTTACAATTGATAGGAATTTAATGGGAAAAGATAACCAATTTTCAATAACCGGTAAAGAAATGAAAGAAATTGTTAAATGGAGAAATTTAATTACTCAAATGAATATCAATAAAGGCTTAGAAATTCAAAATAGCGAAAAAGCTTCTCTGAGTTTTAAAGATAGATGGAACAAAGATAATTAAATTCAACTGTCAGTATTATCTAACATTGAATCAAAATAATTAGTTTTTTTTTTATTTCGTGTTCTATTTTTTTGATGAATTCTATATTTATATAATGGAAATTCTAAGTAACCGACTTTATATTTTTTTTCAAATCTTTTTTTTAGTTCATGACCTTCTCTCATAACAAATTTTTCATTATAAAGACCTATATCAAAAATACATTCTTTTCTAAACATAACCCCACACGCTATTTCCTTTTTTTTGCTACTAACGCGCTCTATTATATTTTCTAAGTTTCCTACTTTATAATAGTCAACAGCTACTGCTTGATATTGTTTGTTATAATCAAGAAACTTGAGGCACAAGAATAAAAAATCTCTATCAACATAATCATCAGAATCAACTCTAACAATATATCTACCCAAAGATTTTCGTATTGCCATATTAAGTGATTTTGGAAGTCCAACGTTTTTTTTATTTTTAAATATTCTAATCATATGTTTATATTCTTTAAAATTATTTAAAACTAATGAAGTATTATCTCTTGATCCGTCATCAATAATAATAATTTCATAGTCTTTTTGCATAATATTTTCTTGGTGGATAAGACTTCTTAAGCATCTTTCTATCCATTTTTGATGGTTAAAAGAACAAACAATCACAGAAATTTCTGGAATAGTTTTTTTAATATTCTCAAATTTATTTTTAAAATTTAATTTCATTTATTTTCTTTTCAAAATTTTTGCTCAATGGAATTCCATTTTTTCTTCTTTTTTTTTCTATTTTATTACTATCAAAGCCAGGCAACCTTAATTTTTTTTTACGTACCTGAAATATATATGATTTTAAATTTTTTGAAAAATTAATACAATCAAATTTTTTTGGATCAATTGCTATTACAAAGTGGCTTGGACCAAAAAATTTTCCTTTTTTTAACAACTCAGTTTTATTTCCGAAATTACCACTAGATAATATACCAGATAAAATTTCAATCATCATAGCAATCGAAGCTCCCTTATAATCTCCAAAAGGTAATGCGGCATAATTAACAGATTTTGATATTTCATATACCATATCATTTTTTTTTATATTGATTTTTTTAAAAGCATTTTTGGGTATTGGTAACCTTTTTTCTATAATATTGTTTAATTTACCAAATGACATAACACCTGAGGAAAAATCGAAAATAAAATCAAATTTTTTGTCTATGGGGCCCCCAAAGCCAAATGGGTTATTGCCTAAGTTTGGTTTGTTTGATTTGAATGCCAACATGCTCTGTGCAGAATTAGATCCAACAAATGCAATCATATTTTTTTTTGTTAAATAATTTATGTAAGGTGTGCAAGCGCCAAAATGTGTAGAATTTTTTACAACGGCAATTCCTATACCGTATTTTTTTGCTTTAAGATAGCTCTCTCTTGCTGCAAAAGAAGCCGAATGTTGACCTGGAGATAAATATCCGTCTATTAAAACTACCGCACTATTTTTATTATTTTTGATTATTTTTGCTTTTTTTATTAGTTGTGATCTTTTCTTATTAACTCTGTCAATTATATTAAAAATTTGAGAAATTCCATGTGTATCAATACCCCTGAGAGAAGTTAATATAAGTGAACTTGAGATATCTTCTAATATTTCTTTATTAGCATTATATTTTTCCAAAATTTTTTTCAAAATATTTTTAATTTCTTTAGTTTTAAAAAATTTTTTATCCACTTTATAAAACTCTGTACTTTGAAATAGAGTTTATGTTTATGTCAACTCCGAGACCAAAAGTATCTTTTGGAATTTGAATAAGTCCATTTAAAAGTTTATAGTTATCTAGTTTGTTAATTTGCCAAAGAAACGGATTTTCATTCGAATCAATCTCTATTATATTTTTCTTAGAAATTGCAGCTAGATGTGCATTTGCTGCTAAACTAATTATTGATGCAAAGTTATGAGGAACAAACTGCAATTTTTTTGCTTCGCATAGATTAACTATTTTTAAACACTCGCTTATACCACCTGACCAAATTGCATCAGGCTGAACAATATCAACAATTTTTGAATTTATAATTTCTCTCCATCCATCAAATGTTTGTTCTAACTCATATCCAGCTATTTTAGTTTTAATTTTTTTTTTATTTTTTTTTAAAATAGCTATATTTTCAAAACGAAAAGGCTCTTCAATCCATTCAATAGAATATTTTTTCAGTAATTTGTCAATTTTAAGCAAGTAATCAAAATTCAAAACACCATTTGCGTCTACCATAATTTTTATTTTATTTCCTAGAGTTTTTTTTACTAAAATTATTCTTTTCTTATCCTCCTTCAAATTTCTACCAATTTTAAATTTAAAGCCATAAGCTTTTTTTGATAAAGCGAATAGGGCAGAGTTTTTTAAAAAATTATATTCTTTTTTTTTTACAAAATAGCCACCATTAAAGTAATATTTGATTTTGTCATTTTTTAATTTTAATAATTTAAATAATGGAATTTTTCTTGTTTTTGAAGCTAAATCCCAAAGAGCAATATCTATTCCAGACAGTGCATTTATTACCAAACCCCTTCTTCCAAAATGTAAAGAATTCATGTAGTTTTCAAAAAAAAATTTTCTGGGATCAGGAATTTTTTGGTTAATTAATTTTTTTGAAAAAAACTTTATAATAGGCACTACCAAACTACCCGAGTTTGCAAAAGAAGCCGCTTCTCCCCAACCTACTTGATTTTTATTTGATACAATCTTAACTATTACACATGATCTAAATTTGATTTCATTCCTAGCATCCTGAATTATATTATTCAATTTTTTTTCATAAAAATACACATCAATTTTTTTTATTATTGTATCTTTAAACATACTATTTAAAAACTCAATTTTTTATAAATGCCGCAAAGTAATTGTTAGGTAAATATTTTGAAAATGTGAAATCAATTTTTTTATCGTACATTTTTCCAATCCATTTTAAGACATCTTTATTCCATCCAGTAAAATGTTGAATTGAAGTATTGTTTTTATACGCATCATCTGAAATCAAGATTTGATTATAAGAAATTTTATTAATTTGAGATAAAAATTTCTTGGGATTTTTCAAATGATCGAGATAATTTATAATACCGAATGCGGAAATTTTTTCTTTTTGTTTAATACAATAGCTTAATTTTTTTAAATTAGTTCCTTTAACACATGATTTTTCTATACACTTTCCTTTGCCAAAATGGCATTTCTTGCCCCAATAATTGTTCTCCTTTTTTTGAATAAAATATGTACTTATATTATCTTTTCTTGCTAGGCTAAGCATTCCCCAAGAAGGACAGCCTATTTCTGCGTAACTTTTGATATTTCTACTTTTAATTTTAACATAATTCCACAAGCCTTTATCACCATAACCTGTAAATCTTGAAAATCTCATTGGCTTTTTTATAAGAGACAATATTTTATTTAAGTAATTATTTAATTTTTCTAGATTATTTTTTTCAATATAAAAACAAAATTTTCTTATAAATTTTTTTTTTCTAGGATTATGAATTGCATTTAAAATTGCGAACATTCTTCTTTTGTACTTATTGACTTTCTCGTTTTCATTTTTTTCTAGATGATTTTTATACAAGTTGAAATCCAGTATAAAATCTTTTTTGCTAAATCTGTTACTAAAAATATCAATTCCCCTTTGATGTATTGGAACAAGATTTTGAAATAAATCATAAAGTACATGATCCTTAAACCAATTTTTTTTATATATTAAGGAACATTCTTTGCACTTATAATTTAAAAAAATTTTTATCAATTTTTTTTCATTAACATTTAATTTTTTTGACAAGCACTCCGAGTAAAGGTTTTGTTTTGAATAATTAAATTTTTTTCTTTCTTTTGAACTACATAATGGACATTTATTAATTCCAATGTAATAATTACTCATTTTATAATTATATGAATTAATTTTTTTATCAAAAATAATTTGGATTATTGAACATTAAACTTTTCATTTTCCAAACACAACTGACAGACCTTTATTGGATCATTGTTTGTTAAGCCGTCTCTAATAATTTTCATTTTTTCTCCATTCCATATTTCTTTTATGGTATTATTTTTAACATTTCCTATAGGGGCTTTTCGTCCAATAAAAGCACAGCAAGGTGCTACCGTGCCATCAGCATAAATCGCAATATCTTCCCAGGGTTTTATACATTCATATTTTTTAATATTCTTTTTTTCAAATTTGCCAAAATCTCCTTCTTTTACTTTTGCAAAAAGTCCTGGTGGTCTTTCCATTTGTATCTCTACTGAGTCCACAATACTTCCCCATTTTTTTTTGAAATTCTCAACTTCGTGCAAATTTTCTTTTAGACCAACAAAAGAGACTCTGACTAGTGGTAACTTTCTACTTAAAGTATTTCTCATTTTAACGAAATTTTTTATATTGTTTTCCACAAATGCTAATCTATTTTCTTTTAATAGCCTTTTTGATACAGGTACTCTTACATTGTCATAAGTCTTCTGAGTAGCCGCATCAAGAGAAATAAATAACCTTGTTATGCAACTTTCTAATATCATTTTAGATTTTTTTTCATCTAAAAGAGCTCCATTTGTGATAAGAAACACATCCATAATTTCAGCATCTTTTGCTCTTTTAAGAACGTTTTCAATATTTTTAAATAATAATGGTTCTGATATAGTTAATATTAAAGCTGATAATTTATTTTTTTTAAAGTCGGCAAAAATTTTGTCTAGAGTTTTTTCATTAAGTTTAAATTGTTCGGCGTCATTTCTAAAGTCTTGTTTACACATAACACATTCTAGATTACATCTATTTACCAATTCTAAATTAACTGTGAGCGGATAATCAAAAAATAAATTGTGTTCAAAATCATTAATTACAGAATTGTAATTTTTTCTATAACTTAAAAATCTATTTCCGAATTTTTCAGTCAGTTCTTCATGAAGAATTTCTTCAGGGTCAACTTTAGAAATTTTTTGTATTATATTTCTTGGAAGTTTTGCAAGTATAGTTTCGCTCATCTTTATTTAATAACATACCTTATTAATTGGATCATCATAGAACAAGAAATACATTGTTTTTCTAATGAATATAACAGAAATATCTTTATGTTCAATTATAGTTTTGCCATTTATTTTCTTCAGTACTTTGTCAAGAAATCTTTTAGACCCAAGTCTAGCGTGAAGTATAATTTCAGTTTCCATTAGATAACTATTTTAAGTCTTTAAAAATTCTTGATTTATCATACATTATTTGTCTTGTCTATTTTCTAAAGACTTTTTCAACATATATATTAAGATATGTAATATAATATAGTATAAACAAACATAATTTTGTATATGTTACTTTGCGCATAATAAAAAAAAAATTTAATAAAGAATTGCGTTAAAATGAAAATATTTTTAGGTGATCTAGTTCATACTTGGGAACAGACTGGAACGTGGACGATTCCTCTTAACATTGGCTACGTGGCTTCTTACACTACAAAATATTTAAATAAAGCTGGAATCGATTCTAATTTTAAGCTTTTTAAGGACCCTCAAAAAATGATCGATTGTATTAAAAGAGAAAAGCCTGATGTAGTTGCATTGAGTCATTATGTTTGGAATATGAAATTAAATCATAGAGTATTTGAAATTGTTAAAAAACATGTTCCAAATGCACTTACAATTGGTGGTGGACCATATTTTACTGATCTAAATGCTAATGAAAAAGGTGCTAGAGGATTCTTTTCTATGTATCATAACTGCGACGCATATATCGTTAATCAAGGAGAAAAAGGATTCTTTGAATTAGTAAAAGTTTTTATTTCATTAAATAAAAATTTAGATCAATTTAGAAAAAATAACATACCAGGTTCTCTAGTAAATGACTTAAAAAAAAATGACAAGGTTCATATTGGAAAAAATATTGGAACCTTAAGTGACTTGAATGATATTCCTTCACCATATTTAAATGGACTATTAGATCCTTTTTTTGAAGGACCTTATATGCCTCTTTTAGAAACAAACAGGTCTTGTCCATATCGATGTACTTTCTGCGCTTGGGGAATTGGTACTCAAAAATTATTAAGATTTGATGAAGAACGCGTTTTAAAAGAAGTTGAATATATTTATGAAAGAAGCAAGTTTGCTACAACCATGTATATTGCTGATGCAAATTTTGGCATCCTAGATAGAGATAGTAAATTTGCAGCAAAAATTTATGAAGGTCATAAAAAAACTGGTTTTCCAAATTTTGTTGCTATTCAATGGAATAAAACGCGACCAGATAGAGTCTTAAAAACAGCTAAAGAATTTAAAAACATTGCCCAAGTTGGAGCATCATTACAATCTGTAAATGATGATGTGCTTAGTGCAATAAAAAGAAAAAATTTAAATATTGATCAAATTACTCAACTAAGAAAAGATTTAGCAAAATTTGGTCAAGAAAAAATATTTTCAGAATTGATTATTGGTCTGCCACATGAGACAAAAGATAGCCACATAGAGGCAAATAGACAATTGATTGATTTAAACTTTGAAGTTCAGAATTACAATTTACATCTTTTGCCAGGAACTGAAATGGATACTAAAGAATCTAGAAAAAAATATTTTAAAAAAACTGGATGGCGATTATTTGATAATGCATATGGAGTTTATGATGGAAAACAGATAATTGAAGGACAAGAGGTGGTTTTAGAGACCAGTAAACTTTCTACGGAAGATTTTGGGTATATAAGATTTTATCATTTTTTGCAGCAAATGATGTGGACTAAAAAATGGTATTATGATTATTTAAAATTTTTGAAAAATAAAGGGATTCACCCAGTCACTTTTTTTAATAAAATTGTTGAAAAATGCAAAAAAGACAAAGGTGATATTGGTAATTTATATTCAGAATTTATGAAAGATTATACTGAAGCTGAATCATTTAATTCTTTTAAAAAGCTTGAAAAATACTGGTTTAAAGAGTCTAATTTTAATCGTCTATCAGCAGGTAATTATGGAAAATTAAACATGCTATATACTTTTAAGTTAGTATTAAATCATCGAAATACTTTTAATAAATTTCTTTTAGATATATCAAAAGAGTACGCAAAAAATTTAGGATTAGATGTAGATAATTTTGTTGACCAATGTAAAGACCTTTTAAAGTTTCAAAATGCTAAATTTATACAGATTGATAATGAATGGAAAATTAAACAACAATTTACTGAGAAATTTGTATACGATTTCGTAAAATGGAAAAAAAGTGGGTACGGTAAACTTGAAAAATTAAACAAACAAAAACTTTATAAATTTTATATGCCTAAACAACAACAAAAAGCAATAGATACTCAATTTAAGCAATATAAATCAAGTAACATTAATTCAACACTTCAGAAAATGGTTGTAAATTCAGATAATAATCAATTTTTTTATGAAGTTAGATCAATTGCAATTTAGTTAATTTGTCTTATGACATTAAAATAAATTAAGATTAAATTGTTACTCAATCAAATTTTAGATTTAAAATTTAGTTTAAAAAAATTTAATGGATATCCATATTTTTATATATTTCGTTTGTTTATTTTTTAATTTTAAATTTCTATCAATATAAGGTATATATTCCTGCATGATCAAAAATGACTAAACTTAATGTAGATATATCAATTATAATAATTAATTATAATAGATCAAATTATATCGAAAGATGTTTAAGATCATGTATTGATCAAATAGTTTTTAACAAAAATTATGAAATAATTTTTGTTGATGATGCTTCAAAAGATAACTCATTCAAAATTGCAAAAAAATTTGCATCAAGTATCAGATTATTTCAATTAAAAAGAAATAAAGGTATTTCTTATGCTTCTAATTTTGCTTTAAAAAAATCAATTGGAAAGTTTTTTATAAGGGTAGACTCAGACGATTATATAAATAAGCATACAATCGATATAATGTCCCAGATTTTAGAAAATAACAACAAAATAGCTTTTGTTTACTGCGATCATTATAGAGTTGATGAGTACGGTTACAGGGAAAAAAAAGTAAGACTTAAAAACAATGGAATTATTAAGAATCATGGTGCCGGTATAATGTTCAACAAAAAAATCTTTAAAAAATATGGAAGTTACAATCAAAAAATTACTGAAGCTGAAGATTATGAAATTATAAATAAAATACTTAAAAAAGAAAAAGCTTTTTATTTGCCTTTGCCTTTATACAGGTATTATATACATGAAAAAAACATATCCCATTCAGGAAAGAGACATGAAATTATCAAAAAATTAAAAAAAATCTCAAAAAATGTTTAGAATTGGAAAAGTAGAATTTAAAAAAAATAAAACTGTTATTATTGCAGAGGCAGGTGTTAATCATAATGGTAAATTAAAATTTGGTAAAAGATTAATTGATGAAGCTAAAAAAGCTGGCGCAGATATAATCAAATTTCAAACTTATAAGGCAAAAAAATTGACAACAAAAAATGCACCTAGATTTTGGAATTGGAAAGGAGAATTAAAAAAAAATGGCACCCAGTATGACTCCTATTCAAATTTAGATTCATTTTCAAAAAATGAATATCGGCAACTAATAAATTATTGTAAAAAAAAAAAAATCGAATTTTTATCAACACCTTTTGATGAAGAATCTGCTGAAATGTTGATAGAAATTGGAATGAAAGGATTTAAGGTAGCATCAAGCGATATAACAAATCATCCTTTTTTAGAATTTTTGGCAAAAAAAAAATTGCCTATTTTATTGTCCTCGGGCGCATCAAATATAAAGGAAATAAAAGAAGCCGTAAAAATAATTAATAAAAGTGGGAACAAAAAAGTTTTGATAATGCAATGTACCCTTTGTTATCCTACTAAACCACAAGATGCAAATTTGTTAGCAATTAACGATATAAAAAGAAATTTCCCAAATTATCTTGTTGGATTAAGCGATCATACGCTAGGAATAGAAATAGCTTCAGCTTCAGTATTATATGGAGTATCTGCAATTGAAAAACATTTTACATTTAATAAAAAACTTTTAAAAAGTGCCGATCATTGGCTGTCTATAGACACTGGAGAATTAAAAAAATTGGTGGAAAATGTAAAAACCATTAATTTATCTATGGGTAATGGAAAAAAAATAGCATTAAAATGTGAAAATCAAGCTAGGAAATTTGCAAGAAGAAGTATTGTTGCTAATACAAAAATTGCAAAAGGAGAAATATTAACAAAAAATAAAATATATTTTAAGAGACCAGGAACTGGTATATCGCCTTCTTTATTGAAAAAAGTGTTGGGCAAAAAGGTAAAAAAAGAAATAACATATGATAATCTAATAACGTTTAAGGACTTAAAATAATTAACAAAATTAATTCGTTTATTAACCGGTTACTTTACCAATAGTAGTATCAAAATTTTTATTCATAATCATGTGATAATTTATTGAATGTGTATCATTATTTGTTTCTTGAATTTTCATCATTTTCATTAGCAAATCATCCTTATAATTATATTTGTCTAACAATTTAACCATTTCATTCCAATAATTTTTTTCATTTGTTACATGTTCTTTACCGTGGGGAGCAATCAAATTAGTGTGTACGGGCGCAAGTTTTAAATGAATGAAAGTATATATTTTAGCAAGTTCAACTTGTGCATTGTTTAATTTTTTTAATTCACTTATATTTTTTAATTCACAAAAAAATTCATCTTTAGATTTAGGCTCGATCGTAAATCCAAATCCTGAAACATCCGACTCTTTTGGAACAATTGTTGGTATACCAAAGCATGGATATTCATATGCTGCACTACAATTAAGAGTAAGTGCAGCATCAATAAATTTTGTTATAGACCTTTTAGTTACATCTTCTGGAAATACTTTTATATGATCAAGATTTAAACAAATGTTTTCATATTCATTAATTGTACTTGTTACCACTCCATATATTTCATCGTTTGGATGGGGTTTAACTAGCCAGTTTACATTAGTTATTTTTTTTATTTCATAAAGAGTCTCTCTTAACCATGTCAGTCTATCTCGAAATACTGTCCAAGTTGATGAAGAAAATACACCATCTGTTAAATCAGTTGCAAATATTACGGCTATAGGATCATTAGTTTTCCACCCAAGTCTTTTACACAATTTTTCTTTAGTAAAATCTTTTTTTTCAATTTTTTTAAATTTTTTTCCTCTTTCATAATCGGGAACTTCAAATCTTTCAAAAAAAGATTCATAACCTGGTGTTTCGTTAAATCTTTTCTTTATTATTTCACCTCCAATTTCTACAGCTTTTTTTTTAATATTAATATTAATTAGCTCATAGATTTTTTTTGAATAACGTCCTCTAGATGTGTATTTCTGAAAAATATTGGTGTACTTTTTAACAGTAAATGAATTACTTGGTCCATATTTTGAATACACATTAGCCCCATTTTTTAAAGCTGATTGAAACATAATAGCACCTGGTATAAATTGATTTTCACTTTGCACAGAACAAATGAAGTTATATTTTTTGAAATATTTTTCCATTTGATGATGAACTAAAAAAGCTTTTGCTAAATTGGCATAAAAAATTCTGCTAAATATATTTGTTGTGCCTATCCCTGAATATCTTATATATTGATCATAAACAATTTTACCTAAGTCTACTCCATTAATATTAAAGTTTAAAAATTCATCCATATTTTTGCAAGATCTAATTTTAAAATATGCTTTTACAAAATATTTTAACCGTACAAAAAAATTTGAACTCTTTAAAAAAATTATTTTTTTAATTCCAAAACTTCTGAATAATAATATTCTTTTTAAATCATAATAGTTTAGTATTCCTATGCATTCGGCGTTGAGTATGTTTGTAAGATTTTTGCTCAATACTAATTCAGAAATTGTGTAACCAGTATGGTTAAAAATATTTGTAACTAATATTTTTTTTCCATTAATTTTTTTGGAATTATCTTTATTTTTCCATTTTTGTGAATTTTTTAATATATAATCTCTGAAAATTTTATCTCTACTTGGTATGATAGAATTATTGATCAAATAAGCAAAAAAACGAAAAATACTAAATTCTTTAAAAAAAATAAATAAAATCTTTACACGCCTAATATTTAATCTTATTTCTTCTATGAAAAAAAAAAGTAAAATCAATAGAAAATTGATATTTTTTATTGATTTGTCTAATTTTATTTGTTGCATTTTTTTTTTAGTTTTATGTTATTGAAAAACCATTCGTTTAAATTTTATATTTTGCTTTTCAAATTTTATATTATACAAAAAACATAAGAAACTTGATTAAATTAATTTCAATATATATATATATATTTAATATTTTTACATATATGAAAAAAAAATTATTTTTTCAACATAATGAGAGTGTTAGTACAAACCGAACACAATATACTTTAAATAATGGTCCAAAAATGTCTGTAACAAAGTTCAGATTTGAATTCTGTCATGATGTAACTTATCATTGAGTCATTAAGAATAAACCATGCATCTAAAGTTTTTAAAATTTGATAAATTGACTCAAAAAAATCGCATAAATTATATTAATTTGTAATGTTAAATATTTTTAAATCATTAAGAAATTTATCAAGATCAATAAGAACAAATTATCATTTTATAAATAATAAAAAAATATCACTACGTCATCTTGGTTATGGCCAATTAAGTAATGAAAGATCAATTGAAATGAAAAATTTACTTAAAAAACAAATTAATTTATTTAAAAAATCCGATCGAGAAATATTCATTTTTTTAGAAATAGGATCTTATCTTGGTGAAAGTTTAGAAACCTATGGTGAAATTTTATCTGATGAATTACATGATAATTATTTAATAATTAGTGTTGATCCATATGGATTATATTTAAAACGGTCTATGAATATGATTTATATGTATTTTATAAACAATATATCAAAAACTAAATTTAAAAATAATTTTACACATCTTAGAATGGAATCTAAAAAAGGTTATAATTTACTAAATAAATTAAATATTAAATTAGATTTTTGTTATATTGATGGTTCTCATTTTTATAAAGATATAAAATTTGAAATTGAAAATTTTAATAAAATTTTAATTAATACTCCTAACTATAAAGGTTTTATATGTGGTGACGATTGTGAAATTGACTATGATGAATTAATCAAAAAAGTTGATAAAACAAAAGTTGAAAAATTATTTTCAAATTGTGAAAATTTAGATTTTATTAAAAATTTTGATAACAAGAATATTAATTTTCATCCCGGAGTAACTCTTGCAATTAAAGAATCATTATATCCTATTAAAGTAACTCCAAGTGGATTTTGGTATAAATTATAGATTTTTTATTGAATTTTAAAAAGAATTACTTTAGTAAAATATTTTTTTAAATAGCGATGTTTTTTAAAGTAATGAGCAATTGTTTTAAATGATATACATCTCATAATAGCTTAACCAGCTAAAATTGGTGGATAATCCATAACTACTTGATTTGTCCATTCATTAATGTTTTTTATTCTATTTGTAGAAGAAGGGTGGGTACTCATAAACTCTGATGGCTCTTTACCTTTATTAGCTTCTTTCATTCTTTCCCAAATTTTTACTGTTTCTCTAATGTCGTAACCAGATAGAGAAGAAAAAATTAAACCTAAATAATCTGCTTCAGTTTCTTGTTTTCTATTAAAAGGATTTAAAATTCCAATTTGAGACAATAAACCTACAGTATTCATTCCAGTGGCTCGATTGACTTGTGACAGTTTTCCCCCAGATAAAATATCGGTAATTTGTGTTGCAACATTTAAAACAACACCACGACTTGCTCTTTCAACTGAATGTTTGGCTACTGCATGAGCTATTTCATGACCCATCACTGCTGCTAAGCCATTTTGATTTTTTGTAATTTTTAAGATCCCTGTATAAACAGCAATCTTACCTCCTGGCATACACCAAGCATTTCTAACTTTATCATTATCAATTAAAATATACTCCCATACAAAATTATTTGCAGGGTTTGGTAAATTTGACTTGTCAAAATATTTATCTATAGAAACTTCCATATTATTTCCTATTTTTTTAATATTATTTAAAGTGTCAATATCATCACTCATTTTTTCTTGGCTTTTGACTTTCTCGTATATAGCAGCAGCTTGTGCATTTAATTTAGCCTCAGGAATTAATTTTAACTGTTTACGATCAGTTATTGGTGCAGTAGAACATGATGGTAAAATTATACTACAGCAACCACAGCCAACATATTCAAGAAATTTTCTTCTATTCATTTTAATAATAATTGCATTTATATCATATATCTTTAATAATTAATAATAATGGGTAAAAATAAAAAAAAAAAATCAATTACTTTAAAGCTTAGAAATTATTTTTTTACAGGTGTGGTTGTTTTAATACCCATTGGTTTTACACTTTATTTAACTAAAATTTTAATAAATTTGTCATCAAAGCTAATACCAAAAGAAATTAATCCAAACACATATCTTCATTTTGAAATACCTGGATTAGAGATCTTTCTTACAATAATATTTATTACAATTATTGGTGGATTGTCTCTTTCATTTTTGGGAAGAAAATTTTTACAAATAATTGATGATTTATTTAAAAGAATTCCAATACTAAGAACAATTTACTCTGCAATTGGTCAAATGACTGAAACTTTTACACAGAAAAATGATGATAAAAATAAAAAAAGTGTTGTGTTAGTTGAATATCCTAAAAAAGGTACTTGGGCTGTAGGATTTGCCACAAAAGAAAATAAAGGTAAAATTAAAAATAAATTAAACAGGGATTTAGTTAATGTATTTGTCCCAACAACACCCAACCCCACAAGTGGATTTTTGCTAATGTATCCAAAAGAAGATCTAATTTACCTCGATATGACTTTTGAAGAAGCATCTAAATTTATTGTTTCTGCAGGAACATCAAATCCTAGTTAAACAATATCATTAATTATATCTGCTTGATCATATAATTTGAGCAAAGGCTTGTATTTGCTTAAATCTTTTTCTTCTTTTTCAATTCTGCTTATTTCTTTTTCACCCAAGAAAAATAAATCCTCATTGTGAACAGGATCTGCTAACTTAAAATTTTTTAAGCCACTTTGCTTAAAACCTAGCAAATCACCAAAGCCTCTTAGCTTCATATCTTCCTCTGAAATTATAAAACCATCATTTGAGTTTTTTAATATGTTAATTCTTTTTCTAGCATTTGTACTTAAATTAGTTTTAAAAATTAATATACAAGTAGCTTGTTTTGAACCTCTTCCGACTCTACCTCTTAACTGATGCAATTGAGATAAACCAAATTTATTTGCGTTCTCTATAATAATTGCATTTGCATTAGGAAAATCTATTCCAACTTCAATAACTGTTGTTGAAACTAAAATCTTAAACTTTTTATCTAAAAATTTTTTTAATATATTTTCTTTTTCAACTTTATCAATTTTACCATGTAAAAGACCAACACTTCCAGGAAAAATTTTATTTAAATATTCATATTTCTTTATCGCTGACTGGTGATCAATTTTTTTAGATTCATCTATTAATGGACAAACCCAAAAAACTTGATTGTCATCTTTTAACTCTTTTTTCACAAATCTAATAATATCATCAATTTTACTTTCTAATTTGCTATAGGTTAAAATTTCTTTTCTATGCTTTGGTTTTTCTTTAATCAAAGATATATCCATATCCCCATATACAGACATTATTAATGTTCTTGGTATAGGAGTTGCAGACATTAAAAGAACGTCGCACTCCGTACCGCCCTTATCTGATAAAAGCTTTCTTTGTTTTACACCAAATTTATGTTGTTCATCAATAATTATGTATCCTAGATTATTAAAATTAATTTTTTTTTGAAACAAAGAATGAGTTCCAAAAACTATATTAACTCTTTTAGAATTAATTTCTTTGTTTATTCTTTTTTTTTCATAATAGTCAGTTTTTCCAGTTAAGATTTCTAAATTTATTTTATTAGAATATAAATTTTTTGCTAAATTATAATGTTGCCTTGTTAATATTTCGGTAGGGGCCATAAATGCTACTTGGTACCCAGACTCGATTACATTTAATGCTGAAATTAATGCAACAATTGTTTTTCCACTTCCAACATCTCCCTGTAACAACCTGAACATTTTATTTTTTGAGGATAAATCCTTATTAATTTGTAATAATGAATTTTTTTGGTCATTAGTTAATATAAAATTTAATTTAGACATTGTATTTTTAAAAGATTTATCTGAAAATATTTTTGATTTTTTTTTTATTTTTTTAATTTTTTTTCTAATTTCGGAAGATATTAAAAAAGACGCTAATATTTCATCAAATGCCAAACGTCTATAAAAATTTGTTTTAAAATTTCCTATATTTTTTGGATCATGCAATTTAAGTATAGAGCTGTTCCAAGATTCATTGTTAAAATTTTTAAGAATTTTATCATTAAGCCATTCAGGCAAAATAGGTAAATTTTTTAAAATCTGATCAATTATTTTATTATATATTTTTTCAGAAATACCTTCAGTAAGACTATATTTTGAATGTATTTTTTCTATTAAAGTATTATTCGTCGACACATAAGTTGGGTTAGTTATTTGGTATTTTTTATTAAAATAACTTATTTTTCCACTAATCGTTACTTCCTTATTTAATGGTAAAATTTTTCTAATGTATCCTTCATAACTATTAAAAAAAACACAATCAATTTTTCCCGTTGAATCTTCACAAATAACTCTGTTTGGTAAATTTCTAATTCTAGGAAATGAATATTTTTTTACTAAAATTGTTAACGTATGAACTTTTCCTATTTGTAATTCATTAATCTTATTTTTTTGTGTTCTATCAGTATATGATTGAGGAAGTCTCCAAAGTAAATCAAATATGTTATTAATTTTTTTTCTTTTTAAAATTTCAGTTGTTTTTTTTCCTACGCCTTTAAGTTTTGTCAAATCTTCTAACAAATATTTATAATTATTCGTATTTTTCATCCTAAATATAATATATTAAAAAATATGATCTTTAATATAGATGAATTAAAAAAAAAAATTACTTATAGGTCAACCTATAGAGGAACTAAAGAAATGGATGCCTTAATAAGTTCATTTACAAAACAAATCATTAATGATTTGAGTGATGATGAATTGATTAATCTATCTAATTTATTAGATATTGATGATGAAAATCTTTATAAATTTAATCAAGGCTTATCTCCAACTGTTAATATTGAAGAGAATAAAGTTAGTAAATTATTTAAAGTATTTAAGTACAGTAAAGAATAATGGCGGAGAGACTGGGATTCGAACCCAGGAAAGAGTTGCCCCTTTGCCGGTTTTCAAGACCGGTGCTTTCAACCGCTCAGCCATCTCTCCGTTAGTGAGTGTTTATTTCACTAATTGAATCTTTTCAACTCAAAAGACACACTCCAAATTTATTTTTTTT
>Ga0315339_1001537_pt1 | contig 20155 bp, 16 predicted proteins | sample ASW17metaG_FD_204514 | JGI IMG/M metagenome (GOLD analysis project Ga0315339, IMG submission 204514) | Ammonia-oxidizing marine archaeal communities from Pacific Ocean, United States - ASW #17 | ecosystem: Environmental > Aquatic > Marine > Oceanic | place: USA: California | collected 2016-12-05
GGAATGCCGCCCGGCCGCAACAAGTGCGGAACGTTCCCGACTAGACTGATGATCGTCGATTCGACGCCGATGTGGCAGGAGCCGCCATCGAGTATAAGATCAGGTCCGTCATTCAAGCTCCGCACGACATGCTCGGCTGTGGTCGGGCTGATCGACCCCGACCGATTAGCGCTGGGCGCGACCACGGGGCAGCCGGCGGCCGCGAGCATGGCCAGAGCGACGGAGTGGTCGGGTACCCGCACCGCTATGGTCTGGAGACCGGCGCTCGCGAGCCATGACACGTCGGCGTCGTCCAAACGCGGCAGGACCATCGTCAGTGGTCCAGGCCAGAACTTTGTCGCCAGGGCCTGGGCGCGTCCATCAAATCGCGCTACGCGAGCAGCTGCTTTGGCGTCGTGCACATGCACAATCAGGGGGTTGAACTTCGGTCTTTGCTTGACCGCAAAAAGGGCGGCGACCGCCCGGTCGTTGGTAGCATCCGCACCCAAGCCGTAGACGGTCTCGGTGGGGAAGGCCACCAACCCGCCGGCGCGGATAACGCGCCCGGCTTCGGCAATGGCTTGGGCGTCAGCCGTATCTATGTTGATCACAGAAAAAACGAACCGTTTGATCAGCGGCAACAGTGGCGGCAGTAAAACACATCCCGCCGCGTTTGGCTGTGACAGTGCTGCATCTAATGAGGTTCGTTCAAGCAGCCTGAGAGGGAGCGGCCGTGGGCCAGAGCGCTACGCTTTTTCGATCTCGAACAGCACCTTGAGATACTGGTGCTGAAGGTCGGTCATATGGCGGGTAATATCGGCGAGATCCTGGCCGATGCGTTCTGCCATCTCCAGCGAATCGTCGATGTATTGGTCGGCGGGCTCGGCCCAACGCTGGGTCAGACCGATGAGAACGCGATGAGCGGCTCGCTCATGTGCCCTCGTCCCACGGCCGAGTAGATCGACCCGCGATATTATGAAGTCTAGGCTTTACGCGGTCGTCAGCATTCTCATCACCCTCAATCTGACGTTGCGCGATGCTACGCCGGTCTGTTTTAACAAATGCTAAACAGTGACCTGAGTTTATGACCCACACCGTCGAGGCAATCTACACCCACACCGAGGGCGAGCCGACCTGCATCGTCCACGCCGGCATCCCGTGGCCGCGCGGCGACATCTTGGCCAAGCGGCGCTTCATCGAAGTCGAATACGATTGGCTGCGCCGGGCGTTGATGCAGGAACCGCGCGGGCACAAGGATATGTTCGGCGTCTTCGTGGCGCCGCCCCACCATCCGGCCGCTGATGCCGGCATGATCTGGATGGACGGCCGCGGCTACATGCACATGTGCGGGCACGGCACAATCGGCTTGACCGCAGCGATGGTCGCCGAGCGGTGGGTAAAGTCCGAGAACGATAGGGCGACGATCATGCTCGAGAGCACGGCGGGAACGATCTCAGCCGAGGTGGGGATCGATGGCGGCCAGGCCGCCTGGTGCTGCTTCGAGAACGTGCCGGCGTTCGTAGCCGAACAGGATGTCGCGGTCGACCTCCCTGGATACGGGACGGTCCACGCCGATATCGCGTTCGGCGGCAACTTCTTCGCACTGATACCCTGGGACCCAAGGCGCCTGCCGATCAGCCCAGAAAATGGGCAACACTTCCGGCGGCTCGGCATGCTCGCGCGCGACCTACTGGCTGCCAAGCTCAAACTGCGCCACCCGACGCAGCGTCACATTGGCGAGCTCTATGTCGTCACCTTTTGGCACGAATCGACGCGTTCCGAGGCACGCTATCGCTGCGTTCACGTGTTCGCCGACGGTCAGCTCGATCGCTCGCCAGGGGGGACCGGAACCAGCGCGATGATGGCGATGTTGGAGGCCCGCGGCGAACTGCGAATTGGCGAGAGCCTGCGGGCCGAGGGGCTGCTCGGCAGCGGCACCTTCCAGGGCCGCCTGACCGGCGAGACGCACCTTGGCGGTGTGCGCGCAGTCATTCCTACCATAACAGGCACCGCCCATATCCTTGGCCGCGCGACTTGGACGATCGATCGCGATGAGACGGTCGGGCTCGGCTTCGAGATCGGCTGAGCCGATTGCATGGGGCAAAGCTGCGTAATAGCCTCTCGGAGTCGCGCGGGCGGGACGGAGCGAGGTTATCATGAGCAATTACCGGGCACCGCTGAACGACATGCGGTTCATGCTGACCAAGGTCCTCGATTTTGAAGCAACCGTGCGATTGCCCGGTTTTGATGCCGTTAGCGTCGAGCTGATCGACGCCGTCCTGGGCGAGGCCGCCAAGCTCGCGACCGACGTAATCGCGCCTCTCAACCGTATCGGCGATAGCGAGCACAGCCGGCTCGAGGGCGGCGCCGTACGCACGCCGTCCGGCTTCGCCGACGCCTATCGAAAATTCGTCGCTGGGGGGTGGAACGCCGCGCCGTTCGATCCTGAGATCGGCGGTCAAGGACTCCCGTGGTCTCTCACGATGGCGCTGTTTGAGATGTGGGAGAGCGCGAGCCTGGCCTTCAGCCTCTGTCCCACGCTGACCCAGGCGGCGGTGGAATGCCTCAGCCGACACGGTAGCGCACAACTCAAGGCGCTCTATCTCGGTAAGCTGGTCTCCGGCGCCTGGTCTGGCACCATGAACTTGACCGAACCGCAGTCGGGTTCCGATCTCGGCGGTATCCGCACCCGCGCCGAACGCGATGGCCAGCACTACAGATTGCGCGGCACCAAGGTTTTCATCACCTACGGTGACCATGATCTCACCGATAACATCGTTCACATCGTACTCGCACGCTCGCCCGACGCCCCCCCCGGTATCAAGGGACTGAGCTGCTTTTTGGTTCCCAAATACATCGTAGAGCCGGATGGATCACTGGGCGCTCGCAACGACGTGAAGCCGCTGTCGATCGAGCGCAAGATGGGCATTCATGGGTCTCCGACCATGACAATGGCCTACGGAGAGAGTGAAGGTGCGGTCGGCTATCTACTCGGCAGCGAGAATGGCGGCATCGACGTTATGTTCACGATGATGAACAACGCCCGGCTGCTGGTCGGACTGGAGGGCGTGAGCCTTGCCGAGCGCGCCTATCAGATGGCCCTGGGCTATGCCCGCGACCGGCTCCAGGGGCGCGCCGCCGGCGCACCGTCCTCGGAGTCGGTGGCGATCATCGAGCATCCCGATGTGCGCCGCATGCTGATGCTGATGAAGGCCAAGACCGAGGCCGCGCGCGCCCTCGCCTATCTGGCCGCCGAGTGCCTCGATCACGCCCAGCGGAACCCCGACGCGAACACGCGGGCCGCCAATCAGCGTCGCCTCGATCTGCTTACACCGGTGGTCAAGGCGTGGTGCTCGGAGATCGGCGTCGAGGTGACCTCGCTCGGCCTGCAAGTCCACGGCGGCATGGGCTACATCGAGGAAACGGGTGCGGCCCAGCTGGTGCGCGATGCCCGCATCGTGCCGATCTACGAGGGTACCAATGGCATACAGGCGGTCGACCTAGTCGAGCGTAAGATCCTACGCGACGATGGGGAAGCCGTTTTCGCTTTCCTCGACGAGGTTGGCGGGTTCGGCGAGGAACTCGCGGCAGCAACCTCGCTCGACTCCACGTGCGCCCACGACCTCGGGGTAACGCGCCGCGCGCTCGCCGACTCGCGGGCCACACTCGAAACCGCGACCCATTGGCTTATCGGCAGTGGCGACGAGTTCGGCGCGGCAGCCGCTGGCGCTACCGCCTATCTCCAGCTCTTTGGCACCGTCGCCGCTGGTCACGGCCTAGCTCGCGGCGCGCTAAAGGCCGCCGGGCACCTCGACGCGGGCGGCAACGACCCGTTCTATCGGGCCAAGATAGCCACCGCTCGCTTCTATGCCGCGCAGGTCCTGCCACCGGCGGCGGCGCTGCTCGGTCCGATCACCTGCGGCACCCATGCGCTATTCGCTATCCCTGCCGAGCACATGGGTTAGCCGTGCTATCCCCCACCCTGCCCGCTAGGTCGTGGGCTCATGGCGCATCCACAGTCTGACGGACGCTAGGGTTATGGCGGCGAGATAGTTCCTGGCGAGTTTGTCGAAGCGCGTAGCGATACGGCGGAAATGCTTGAGTTTGTTGAAGAAGCGCTCAACCAGGTTGCGGTGGCGATAGATTTTCAGGTCAACGACGCGGCGGACCTGGACGTTGCTCTAGCTCGGGATATGGGCGGTCGCGCCGTTGGTCTCGATCAGCTCGATGATGGCGCGAGAGAAGAAGCCGCGGTCGACAACCACGTCGCGCGCCAGACGTAACCCCTCGATGAGAGCCGGGAACGTCTTTTGTCGGAAGCCTGGCCGGGCGTCAGCACGAGACGGACCGGCAGGCCATGGGCGTCGACGACGGCGTGGACTTTGGTGCTCAATCCTCCGCGAGAACAGCCGATGGCGTTATCGGCGCCCCCTTTTTACCGCCAGCGGCGTGCTGGTGGGCGCGGACAATCGAGGTGTCAATCAGATGCAGCGAAGCCGGAGATTGTTCCGCCAGTGCCTCGAATATCCTCAGCCACACGCCTTTCTTAGCCCATCGGTTGAAACGGTTATAGGCTCTCATGTAGGGCCCGTACCGATCAGGCAGGTCGCGCCATGGCGAGCCCGTGCGCAAAATGAAGAAGATGCCATTGAGAACCCACCGATCATTCTGGCGCGGCACCCCGCGCGGCTTGTTCGGCAACAGCGGCCCCATGATCCCCCACTCCGCATCCGCAAGGTCAAATCGAGCCATCGTTCAAGCCTCCGCCGTTTGGAAGCCTGAATCACAAGTCGCCTCTCAAGGAAAACCCCTTTATGGGTACAGAACCTAGGCGGGGGCAGTGAGTGAAGGCTGGTGCGGTCGGTGGACAGCGCTCCCGCCACTGGCTAAAAGCAACGCGACGCCCCGGGCGCGCCGCCCCAGCTGCGATACCGTGGGCGTGATGGCGTTTGATCGGGCGGAGCGATGCACAGCACCAACGACGTTCGCAAGGCGTTCATCGACTATTTCGCGGCCCATGGCCACTCGCCGGTGGGGTCGAGTTCGCTGGTGCCGCACAACGACCCGACGTTGCTGTTCACTAGCGCCGGCATGGTGCAGTTCAAGAATCTCTTCACGGGGCTGGAGAAACGTGCCTACGATCGTGCGGTGACGAGCCAGAAGTGTCTGCGCGCGGGCGGCAAACACAACGATCTCGACAACGTCGGCTACACCGCCCGCCATCACACCTTCTTCGAGATGCTCGGCAATTTCTCGTTTGGCGCTTATTTCAAGGACGTCGCGATCGAGCTGGCCTGGAACATGGTTACCCGCGAGTTCGGCCTGGCCAAGGACAAGCTCTGGGTCACCATCTATCACGACGACGACGACGCGCATGGTCACTGGCGCAAGATCAGCGGGCTTTCGGACGAGCGCATTGTTCGCATCGCTACATCGGACAACTTCTGGAGCATGGGCGATGTCGGGCCGTGCGGTCCGTGCTCGGAGATATTCTACGACCATGGCAGTCGGGTGGCCGGGGGACCGCCGGGCTCGCCTGATGCTGATGGCGATCGTTTCGTCGAGATTTGGAATCTCGTCTTCATGCAATTTGAGCAACAGGCCGGTGGTGAGCGCGTGGCACTGCCGCGCCCGTCGATCGATACCGGCATGGGCCTTGAGCGATTGGCCGCAGTGCTGCAAGGGGTCCACGACAACTATGACACCGACGGGTTGCGCGCGCTCATCATGGCCTCGGCCGAGGCGACCTCGACGGCGCCCGATGGTGAGCACGCGGTCTCGCATCGTGTGATCGCCGATCACCTGCGCGCGGTGAGCTTCCTGATGGCGGACGGCGTGATGCCGTCGAATGAGGGGCGTGGCTACGTGCTGCGCCGCATCATGCGCCGGGCCATGCGCCACGTGCATCTGATCGGCGCTGTCCAGCAGGTGGTAGCCGAGCCGATGATGTGGCGGCTGGTGCCGGCGCTGATCACCGAGATGGGGGCGGCCTACCCTGAGCTTGGCCGCGCGCAAGCCTTGATCACCGAGACCCTCAAGCTCGAGGAAGGTCGCTTCAAGCAAACTCTCGATCGGGGTTTGCGTATGCTGGACGACGAAGTCGGCAAGCTAGGGCCGGGCGCACCGTTGCCCGGCGAGGTCGCGTTTCGGCTTTATGACACCTTCGGCTTTCCCCTCGATCTCACTCAGGATGCGCTGCGCGGCCAGGGTCGCACGATCGAGGTCGAGGGTTTCGAGCGGGCGATGGCACGCCAGCGGACCGAGGCGCGCGCCGCGTGGGCGGGCTCGGGCGAGGCGACGACCGAAACCGTATGGTTCGAGATCCTCGATCGCCACGGCACGACCGAGTTCCTCGGCTACGAAACCGGTGTCGCCGAGGGCTGCGTCCAGGCGCTGGTGGTTGACGGGGCGCTGGTCGAGACGGCGGCGACGGGGACCGAGGTCGCCGTGATCGTCAACCAAACCCCGTTCTATGCCGAATCCGGCGGCCAAGTTGGCGACATCGGCGTCATGTTCAACACCGAGGGTGTTGAGATCCCGGTCGCCGATTGTCAGAAAAAAGCCGGCGGTCTGCACGTCCACGGTGGACGCGTGGCGAGCGGCGCGGTGAGCGTGGGTGATGTCGTCGAAATGCGCATCGATGGGCAGCGGCGCGCGGCGGTGCGGGCCAATCACTCGGCGACTCATCTCTTGCACGAGGCGCTGCGTCGACGCCTTGGTGATCGCGTGACCCAAAAGGGTTCACTGGTGGCGCCCGATCGGCTGCGCTTCGATATCGCTCAGCCGGCGGGGCTCAGCGACGACGACATCGCAGCCATCGAGGACGTCGTCGCGCGCCAAATCCAGGCTAACGGGCCGGTAGAGACTCGCCTGATGGCGCCTGAGGCCGCGGTCGAGGCCGGGGCGCTAGCGCTGTTTGGTGAGAAGTACGGTGAGGAGGTCCGCGTGCTCTCGATGGGAGGGGGGGAGGGCGTGCCCTTCTCGGTCGAGTTGTGCGGCGGCACACACGTCGCGCGTACCGGCGAGATTGGCGCCTTTCGCATCGTCGGCGAAGGCGCGCTGGCGGCCGGGGTGCGCCGTATCGAGGCGTTGACCGGCGCGGCCGCGCTCGACCATGCCCGCTCCCAGGCGCGCCTCCTGGTGGCCGCCAGCCAGGTCCTCAAGGTGGCGCCGGCCGACCTGCCTCAGCGCATCGCCGCGCTCCAGGACGAGCGCCGTCGGCTCGAGCGCGAGCTGGCCGATATGCGTCGTCGGCTCGCGGCCGGCGGTGGCGCGGCGGACGCCAACGACAGCAAGGATATCGGAGGCGTTCGCTTCGTCGGCCGTACTTTGGAACAGGTGCCGCCGCGCGAGCTTAAGACGATGGTCGACGATCTCAAGGACAGCGGCGCTGGCGTCTACGCCATCGTCGGCATCAATGGCGACAAGGCCTCGCTGGTGGTCGGCGTGACCGACGGGCTCACCGACCGTTTCGATGCGATCGCGCTCACCCGTCTCGGCGTCGCTGCGTTGGGTGGCAAGGGCGGCGGTGGCCGGCCTGACATGGCCCAGGGCGGTGGCTCCAACCCGGCCGGCGCACAGGCCGCGCTGGCGGCGATCGAAAAGGCACTCTTGGCGCCAGGCGCAGCCGCCCTCGCACCCTAAAAGGCTGGTCTCGTCGGCCGGCCGCCGGACGGGTGGCTCAGCTCAGCTTGGCGCCTAGGTTTTCGTCGAGCTTGGCGAGAAACTGGTTGGTGGTGAGCCAGCGCTGGTCAGGGCCGATCAGGATCGCGAGGTCTTTGGTCATGTCGCCGCTTTCGACCGTCTCGACGCAGACTATCTCCAGCGCCTCGGCGAAATCGCGCAGCGCATCGTTGTCATCGAGCTTGGCGCGATGCTTGAGGCCGCCGGTCCACGCGAAGATCGAGGCGATCGGGTTGGTCGAGGTTTCGTTGCCTGCCTGGAATTGGCGGTAGTGTCGGGTCACCGTGCCATGGGCGGCCTCGGCCTCGACAGTGCGGCCATCGGGCGTCATCAGCGCCGAGGTCATCAGGCCGAGCGAGCCGAAGCCTTGGGCGACGATGTCGGATTGCACGTCGCCGTCGTAGTTCTTGCACGCCCACACGAACTTGCCGCTCCACTTGAGCGCGAAGGCCACCATGTCGTCGATCAGCCGGTGCTCGTAGGTAATGCCCGCCGTTGCGTAGGCGGCGGCGAATTCGCTCTCGAAGACTTCCTGGAAGAGGTCCTTGAAGCGTCCGTCGTAGGCCTTGAGGATCGTATTTTTGGTCGACAGGTAGACCGGCCAGCCGCGCGCCAAACCAAAATTGAGGCAGGCGCGGCCAAAGCCCCGAATCGACTCGTCGAGGTTGTACATGCCAAGCGCGACGCCAGCGGCGGGGAACTCGAAGATCTCGCGCTCGACCGGCGCGCCACCATCCGCCGGGGTGAAGGTAACGGTCAGCTTGCCGGCGCCGGGGACCACGAAGTCGGTGGCGCGGTATTGATCGCCAAAGGCGTGACGGCCGATGACAATGGGATAGGTCCAGCCCGGCACCAATCGTGGCACATTGCGGCAAATGATCGGCTCGCGGAAAACTGTGCCGCCGAGGATGTTACGAATGGTGCCGTTGGGCGAGCGCCACATTTGCTTGAGGCCGAACTCCTCGACCCGCTCCTCGTCAGGCGTGATCGTCGCGCATTTGACGCCCACGCCATGCTCCTGGATAGCGTGGGCGGCATCGATTGTCACCTGATCGCTGGTGGCGTCGCGATGCTCGATACCGAGATCGTAGTAGCGAAGGTCCATGTCGAGATAGGGCAGGATCAAACGCTCCTTGATGAAGCCCCATATGATGCGCGTCATCTCGTCGCCGTCGATCTCGACGACCGGGTTGGCGACCTTGATCTTCGACATTATGTGTGCTTTCCGGCGTGGCGGCGTTGAGGTGCGGCGGCACCATAGCATCGCCATTTCCGGCCGCAAGGGCCGTCAGTGGCCCCCCCAGGCGTATGGGGTACGCGGGAGACACGGTGTTGTTACCTTTGGGTTAATTAACTTGTGGGCTGAATCCCGATAGGGTCCGAGGCGGACGCTTGGCAGCGCCGCGGCGGCGTGGCGCCTGACCGAAACAGGAGGGTATGTGTCATGAGATCATCATTGGGGTGGTGCGGCGCTGTGGTGGTTGCGGCCGGCATCGCTTTCTCGCCGCTCCCGGTAAGCGCGGGCGGCGACGAGGCCATAAAGTTGCGTCAGGCGGTGATGACCAGTATCGGGACCCATATGGGTGCGCTCGGCGCGATGGCGAAAGGCGAGGTGGCGGTCTCCGAGCAGGCGAAGTGGCACGCCGGAGCGCTCATCAAACTCAGCGGCATCGCGCCGCAGTTGTTCCCGGCCGGAAGCGGCGCGGGCAAGACCGGCGCTCTGCCCGTGATATGGGAGAATACCGCGAAGTTTCAACAAGTTCTCGCCGACTTCCAGGCGGCGACACCACAGCTGATGGCGGCGGCGGAAAGCGGCGATGCCGGCCAAATCGGCGCCGCACTCGGCGCCGTCGGCAAGACCTGCGGCGGCTGCCACGAGACCTTCCGAAAGAAACACGACCACTAGCTGGCGATACCGCCAGCGCATCGTCCGGCGGGCTCCCGCTTCGCCGTACGATGGCATATGGTGGCGGGGCAATGATCCGCGCCACAATCATCGCACGGACGTTGTTTGCGCTTGGCGTGGCGTTTGGCTTGACGAGTGGCTGGGCGACGGGCGCGGCGGCTGACGAGGGGCTGCTCGAGCGGGGTGAGCATGTATTCCGCGCGGCCGGCTGCCTGAGTTGCCACACCGATTTCGCCAGGGGCGGTCGTGAGCTCGCGGGAGGACGGGCGCTCAAGACGCCGTTCGGGACCTTCCACACGCCCAACATCTCGCCTGACCCCGCGACGGGAATCGGCGCCTGGACGGATGAGGACTTCCTGGGCGCGGTGCGCCATGGCGTAGGTCCCGGCGGCGCCCCCTACTACCCCGCTTTTCCGTACACGTCGTACACACTGATGCGCGATGACGATGCGTTGGCGCTCAAGGCCTATCTGTTCTCGCGGCCCCCGGTGGTCCGCGAGAATACGCCGCACGACTTGAACTTCCCTTTCAATCTGCGGTTTCTCATGCTCGGGTGGCGGCTCTTGTTCTTCAACGAAGGACCATTCGAGCCCCTGCCCGATGCCTCCGAGGAAATCAATCGGGGCGCCTACCTGGTCGATGCGCTGGCGCATTGTGGCGAGTGCCACACCGCGCGCAATCCGTTCGGCGCCGTCGATGGCAGCCAGTACCTCGCCGGCAATCGCGATGGACCCGATCGCGAGATCGTGCCCAACCTTACGCCCGACACGACTGGGCTCGCCGGGTGGAGCCAAGCCGATATCGTCTATCTGCTTCGCACCGGGTTTCGGCCCAACTTCGACAACGTCCAGGGCTCGATGGCTGAGGTCATCAAGCACGGGCTCAAATATCTGAGCGATGCCGACCTCAAGGCGATCGCCGCCTACCTCGCGGCAATCCCGCCGATCGAAAACACCCTGCCGACGCGCCGATAGGTCTGCCGCGTGCCGCCAGGCGCGTCAGCGGGTCCCGGCCCCCGCGTTGGCATTGCCAGTCGCGGGGGTGCGTATTAGGTTGGCAGAACCCGAGAAGTGGGCTGAAGGGCGACATTTGTGCGTAACGTTATCGCCATCATCGCGGTCCTCGCGGTAGCCGTCATCGCATTCTATGTCCTCGTTCCGGTGGACGACGAGGCAGAGCTGTTGAAGGAGATTTCGACGAGCGCCCCGGTGGACGATGGGGCGGCACCGTCGTCGGAGCCGGAAACGCCCGCGCGAGAAACCCTGGCCGAACTCGGCGAGCCGACTCCCGACCCAGCGAAGCCAGAGTCGGCTGAGCGCCCGGAGCCCGCCGTTGAATCGCGGCCCGCCGAGCCCCAGGCTGCTACGGCGAAAGGAACGCGCGTCGTAATCCGCACCGCGCCCGACGCCGAAGATGCGGTTGAGCCAGGCACCGCGGGGGCGACCACGACGACCGAGGAGGCTCTGCCTTCCGAGTCCGCGCCAGGCGTGGAAGAGCCAGTCACTCCGAGCTTCGATGTCGTTCGAATTGATCCCACTGGTCGGGCGGTGATCGCTGGCCGCGCCGCGCCGGGGGCCGAGGTGTCGGTGCGGGTCGATGGTGAGATAGTGGCTACAGCGACGGCCGACAGTCGGGGCGAGTGGGTCGCCATTCTCGACCAACCGTTATCCTCGGGATCGGCCGAAATCGATCTCGCCGCGACCGAAGGGGATGGCGCGACCGAGATGCTGTCGGCGTCGGTGGTTGTCGTCGATGTCCCGGAGCGCGCCGAGATGGCCGCGCTCGCAGAACCAGTAACGCGGCCTGAGCCAGTGGCGGCGGAAACGGCCGTCGATACTGCCGCCGCCGAGGCGCCGAGCCCAACGGCCGGCGCCGAGCCGGAGCCAGCGCCGCCGGTCGCGCTCGCGATTCTACTGCCCCGCGAAGGCGAGGGACCGATCAAGGTGCTGCAGGCGCCGGGGTCGGGCGATGATGCCGACGGTGGCCTTCGTCTCGAGGTCATCGACTATGATAGCGCGGGCGATATCGTGCTCTCGGGTCGCGCTAGCGCGGGGACCACGGTGCGGGCATTTGTAGATAATGCGGCGGTCGGCGGCGCGTCTTCCTCTGAGGGGATGTGGCGGCTGGTGCCGGAGGTCGAAGTGTCGCCGGGCCCGCATTCTCTGCGGGTAGAAGAGGTGTCGGAGGCCGGCGTGGTCACTGCGAGCTTGGAAATGCCCTTCAGCCGCGCCGCGCCCGACGACATAAAATTGACGGCGGGGCAGGTCATCGTCCAGCCCGGCAACAGTCTGTGGCGAATTGCCCGCCGCACCTACGGTCGGGGCGTCAGGTACACGATCATTTTTCTGGCCAATCGCGACCAGATCACCGAGCCCGATCTGATCTACCCGGGTCAGGTTTTCACGTTGCCGCGGACGGAGTAGGCCGCTTCTGCGCCCTGCCCTGTTCCGCTAGCAATGCGAAATATGGTTTGGCGCTCAACAGCAGGGCGACGGCGGTTCCAATGATGCTCGATGGATCGAGACGCTTCATCGCCATCTTGCCCTTGAAACGGATGCCTTGAACAGCGGTCACGATGAAGCGAATCGGTGGGGCGTCAAGGTCTCTGCCGACCAGAGACAGAAGCTGGCGTCGCGCCTCCGTATCCTCGGACGTGAAGGGTATCTGCATGAGCGCGGCGACGGCGCGCAGTATCGGCTGAGCGCTGCCCGCCGCAGAACTGGCGTCGAAGCGTATCCCTTGCCACCGGAACGCGAACGGCGGCCACAGCCCGAGACCTTCGAGGCGCGGCTGAGACGGCGGCGCGGCCGCCAGGGCAGCCTCTTCGGCAAGCGATGTCATGTTGGCATGATCTGAGCATGACGACGGTTAAGGGTCAGTTTAGGCCGAGCAATTTGCGATGCACGTCTTAACCTAAGGTGATCATGTCGTATCCAAGAGTTCGATGACCGCTCCCAGCTTCGACCCCCAGTCTCGAGCGCCCGGCCGGGGCCACCTGCACACGCTATGGACGCTACTGCCATATCTGTGGCCGGCCGACCGCCTCCAGCTTCGCGTCCGCGTGGTCGTGGCGCTGGGCTTCATCGTGGCCTCTAAGGTCGCGGCCGTCTATGTACCGCTGCTCCTCGCCCGCTCTGTCGATGAGCTGACGCCCGATGAGGGCTTGATCATCGCGGCGCCGGTCGCCCTGATCGTCGCCTATGGCGCCGTCCTCTTGTTGTCTCGGGCGTGCTCGGAGCTGCGCGACGCCGTCTTCGCCAAGGTGGCGCAGCACGCTATCCGCTCGGTCGCCTTGCGAACCTTCGTCCACCTGCACAAGCTCGCTCTTCGTTTTCACCTCGATCGGCAGACCGGCGGGCTGTCGCGAGTGATCGAGCGTGGAACCAAGGGCATTCAATTCCTCCTGACGTTCTCTCTGTTCAACGTCCTGCCCACGCTGGTCGAGATCGGCCTGGTCTGCGCCATTCTTCTCGATCGCCTCGATTGGCGCTTCGCCGCCGTCACCTTCGTCACCATTGCTGGCTATATCACCTTCACGCTGTCCGTCACCGAGTGGCGGATCAAGTTCCGCCGCGACATGAACGCCAAGGACTCCGAGGCCAACACCAAGGCGATCGACAGCCTGCTCAACTACGAGACCGTCAAGTATTTCGGCAACGAGGAGCACGAGGCCCGTCGGTTCGACCGCGCTATGGCCGGCTACGAGGCCGCGGCGGTGAAGAGCTACACCTCGCTCTCGGTCCTCAACATCGGCCAAGGCGCGATCATGGCCACCGGAGTCGCTCTGGTCATGATCATGGCGGCACTCGGCGTCGTCGACGGAACCTTGACGATCGGCGATTTCGTTCTGGTCAACGCCTTCCTGATGCAGCTGTCGAGGCCGCTCGATTTCCTCGGCTTTGTCTACCGCGAGATCAAGCAATCGCTGGTCGACATGGAGAAGATGTTCGAGTTGTTGCAACTCAACGCGGAGGTGTCGGATAGTCCGGGTGCTAGGCCACTTATCGTATCGGCTGGCGAGATCGAGTTTGACCGCGTCAGTTTCTTCTACGATACGCGGCGACCGATTCTGAGCGAGGTCTCGTTCATCGTGCGGCCCGGCACGACAGTAGCGATGGTGGGTGCGAGCGGCGCCGGCAAGTCGACCGTCTCTCGGCTTCTCTACCGTTTCTATGATGTGACCGGCGGCGCCATCCGCATCGACGGCCAGGACCTTCGCAACGTCACCCAGACCAGCCTGCGGGCGGCCATTGGGGTGGTTCCCCAGGACACCGTCTTGTTCAACGACACAATCGGCTACAATATCCGATACGGCCGTCCGGCCGCCGACGACGGCGAAATGCGCGGCGCGGCGCGGCTCGCGCATATTGGCGACTTCATCGAAAACCTGCCCGACGGGTACGACACCATCGTGGGCGAACGCGGGCTCAAGATCTCTGGCGGCGAGAAACAGCGCGTGGCGATAGCACGCACGATCCTTAAAGGCCCCCGCATCCTCCTGTTCGACGAGGCGACCTCGGCGCTCGACTCTCACACCGAGAAGGAAATTCAGGCCTCGCTCCGCGAGGTTTCGACCGATCGCTCGACCCTGGTGATCGCCCATCGCCTCTCGACGGTAGTCGACGCCGACGAGATCCTGGTGGTGGACGACGGCCGCATCGTCGAGCGCGGCCGTCATGACGAACTCTTGACCCGAGGCGAGAAGTACGCGGCGATGTGGGCGCGCCAGCAGGAGGAGGCCCAGTACAAGGAGAAGCTGGAGACCTTGGAAGCCGCCGACAGCGGCAGCGAGTCCGAGCTGGCCGCGGCGCCCACGGATTGAACTCTTCGGCGGGGGCACCGCCTGCGTGCGGGTTCGAGGACAGCGCCATTCCACTCTTCATCGCCGCCGCGCTCGCGTTCGATCCGGAAGGTGTCAGCGATGGTGACAACACCGCCACCATTGTGGCGTTACCTTGAGCTGACTCGCCGAGCTATCGATAAACCGCCGCCCGACAGCGACGCCAACTTCACGTTGACGGTGGTGACGAGCGTCCGGGAGAGCGGCTCTCAGGCCGACACAGTCGCCGCGCTGACCGTCGAGGTTGACCGTCTTGCCATCACTGTTCAGAGCGCCAAAGGCGAGACCCATGGCTCCATACCGCTTGGCGTCGCGGCGGCACTGACCGATACGGACGGCTCGGAGGCGCTATCGGTGACGGTGCGGAATGTGCCCGACGGGCCCCGGGTCCCAGGCCCTCAGCGCCAGCAGCGCGCCAAGACAGACGAGAGCTGGTAACTGCCCCCCTGGCCATGACGCGACCCCAAGCGGCGCGCCAACGACCACGCTAATCAAAGTCAACGGCGGGAGGCGGCGATGTTCTCGAACGACGTCGTGGCTCCGCCGATCTTAGCGGCGCCGAGGGGCGCGGTCTCGCTCAGACCCGGGTCTCCACGGGAAGGCTGCTCGCTCAACAACGCGCGTTTACGCCGGTCGAGCGTCGAGGTCGTCGGGATGTGCGCCTGGCTCCCGAATGCGGATCATCCAGGCGCTCGTCTTGGCTCCGAGCGCGAGCAGACTCGGCGTCACCACGAGCGTGAGGAGCGTCGCGAAGCCGAGGCCGAAGACGACCGCCGTGGCGAGTTGGACCCACCATTGTGTGGACGGTGCGCCAACGGCGATGTCGCGAGTAATAAAGTCGATGTTGACCTGGAACACCATCGGCAGCAGGCCGCAGATCGTGGTGATCGCGGTCAGCATCACCGGGCGCAAGCGCTGGGCGCCGGTGCGGATCACCGCCTCTATCGGATCCATGCCGGCGCGTTTTAGGCGGGCGTAGGTATCGATCAGGACGATATTGTTGTTGACTACGATGCCGGCAAGCGTGATGACGCCGATGCCGGTCATGACGATGCCGAACGGTTGGCCGGTGATCAGCAGGCCCATCATGACGCCGATGGTGGAGAGGATCACGGCGCTCAGAATTAGGAACGTGTGATAGAAGCTGTTGAACTGGGTAACCAGGATGATGGCCATGATGAACAGGGCCACCGCGAAGGCCCGCATCAGAAATTCCTGGGCTGTCTTCTGCTCCTCGTCCTCCCCCTTGAAGGTCAGTTCTACCCGCGGGTCGATATCAACGCTCGGCAGCCAGGCGGCGATATTTTTGACGATGGCACTCGGCAGCACGCCCTCTCGAACGTTGGCCAACACCGCCATCTTACGCTTGCCGTCGATGCGCTCGATGGTGCCGACGCGTTGCTTGGGGCTGCGCGTGACGAAGTTGCTGATCGGCACGAGCCCGTCGTCGGTGGGCACACGCAGGGTATCGAGCTGGTTGATGCCGCGATCGTCAAGCGGGAAGCGCAGCCGGATGTCGACTTCCTCGTCGGTGTCGTCGGGACGATAGTCGCCGACCTTGATGCCGTTGGTAACGAGCTGAACCACGTTGCCCACGCGCACGATGTCGGCGCCGAAGCGGCCGGCTTGGGCGCGGTCGACGTCAAGCTCCCATTCGATGCCCGGCATCGGGCGGCTATCCTCAATGTCGATCAGGCCGTCTAGGGACTCGAAGTAGCGGCGCACCTTCACGACCTCGGGCGCCAGCAGCTCGGGAAATAGCGAGGTCAGTTGCAGCTGTACAGGCTTGCCGGTCGGCGGGCCGACCTCCGGCTCGCGCGCCTCTACGACGAGACCGGAAATGTTGTCGGTACGAGCGCGGATATCAGCGAGGATCACCGCCGAGGGCCGCCGCTCCTGCCACTCCTTGAACTCGAGCGTGATCGTCCCGACAACATCCTCGGAGGCCTCCTGGGCTTGGGCTTGCTGGCCGGAACGAGTGTAGACCGAAGCAAAGTCGTCGAGCTCGAGAACACGGTTCTCGACCTCTCTCACCAGTGCGTCTTTCTCGTCGATCGACATGTTGCCACGGGCGTGGATCAGCACGATCGCCTGCTCGGGCTCGACGTTGGGGAAGAACTCGACCCCGTTGCCGTGGGTGGCGTAGTAGTACTGAACGCCCACCAGCGTGCCGATCGCCACCAACACGATGAGCAACGGAAAGCGTACGATCAGGCGCATCGCCTTGACGTAAACGCCCGTCAGGCCGCGAATGTCCTCCAGCGCGCCGTTGTCCATTGCGGCCAACGAGGAGAGTGCCCGCTGATCGGTGGCGCCGGCCCGCCCGAGCTGGGCACCCAGTGTCGGTACGAAGATCAACGCCATCAGGAGCGAGCCGAACAGCGTCGTGATCAACGTGATCGGCAAGAACACCATGAACTCTCCGACCACTCCGGGCCAAAACAGGAGCGGCATGAAGACGGCCAGGGTTGTCGCGGTCGAGGCGATGATCGGCCAGGCCATCCGTTTGGCGGCTTCGGCATAGGCGATGCGGCGATGCACCTTTTCAGCCATCTTGCGATCGGCGTACTCGGTCACGACGATCGCACCATCGACCAGCATCCCGACCGCGAGGATCAGGCTGAACAAGACCACGATGTTGATGGTCATGCCGAAGATGTAGAGATAGAGGATGCCGATCAGGAACGAACTGGGGATTGCTAAGCCCACCAGCCCGGCGGTGCGCAGACCGAGCGCCGCGACCACTACGACCATGACCAACAGAATGGCGCTGATCACGTTGTTCTGCAGGTCGGTCAGCATGTTGCGGATGTCGTCGGATTTATCCTGGCTGAAGGTGACCCGGATGCCGTTCGGCCATTCGGCCTGCTTGGCTGCGACGATGGCGCGCACCGCCCCGATCGTGTCGATGATGTTCTCGCCCAGGCGCTTGCGAATTTCGAGCGCCACTGCCGGCTCGCCGCCCAGTCGCGCGTAGCTCACCGAATCCTTGAAGGTGCGGCGAATGTCGGTGATATCGGCCAATGTCACGACGCCGTCGCCGCGCACCTTGATCGGCAGCTCGAGCACGTCCTTGGCGGTCTTGAACAGGCCTGGCACCTTGACCGAGAAGCCGCCCGCGCCGGTGTCGATGGAGCCCGCCGCGACCAGGCGGTTGTTGAGATTGACCGCGTTGATCAGCTCATGCTGGGAAATCTCGTAGGACTCGAGCAGCATCGGATCGACCAACACCTCGAGCACGTCCTCGCGTTCGCCAGCGATGTCCGCCGATAGGACACCGGGCAGGCCTTCCACCGTATCCTGCAACTTGCGCGCGATGCGCAACAGTGAACGAGCCGGCACGTCGCCCGAGAGGGTTAACACCAAGACCGGGAACAGACCGACATTGACCTCCTCGACGGTCGGGTCGTCGGTGTCCTCTGGAAGCTCGACCTTGGCGATGTCGACCTTCTCGCGCACGTCGTCCATCGCCGTATCGGCGTCGAAACCGGCCTCGAACTCCAGTACCACCGAGGCGAAGCCGTCGGCGGCCGTCGCGCGCATCTCCTTGACGCCCTCGATCGAGCGCAGTTCGAGCTCCACGGGTCGCACCAGCAGCCGCTCGGCGTCCTCGGGCGAGATGCCATCGTGCGACATCGACACATAGATGATGGGGATATTGACGTCGGGGTCGGCTTCCTTCGCAATATCGTTGTAGGCGAATACGCCGGCCATCAGGATGAGCAACAGGGTCGCGATGACGGTGCGCGACCGGTCGATGGCAGCGTCGATAATCGCGTTCACGAGGCGTCCTTCTCGCGGGCGATCCTCACCTGATCGCCGTCGCGAACATACTCCTGGCCGACCACGATCAGATCGATCGTTGCCGGCAACCCACTCAGCCACACGCCATCGCTATTCTCACCAATGATCTCGGCGCGGCGGAAGGAGACGTGCTTGCCGGCGTCGACTAAACGCACCCCGACCACGCCGTCCTCGTCGAGGGTCAGCACCGCCGGTGACACGAAGTGGGCGGGCCCGGTACTGACCTTGATCCGGATCTCAGCGGTCACGCCATCGCGCAGCCCGCGATCGTCGTTGGGCACTTCGAGCTCGATCCGGAAGGTGCGGGTCGCCGGCTCGGCCACGGTGCCGATGTAGCGGATGCGACCTTCACGAACCTGGCCATCGATCAGCTCGGCGGAGCCCGGCGCGCCCAATTTAATCTTGACGACGTCGCGCTCCGAGACTTGACCGACGACGAGGTAGGGGTCCTGGTCGACCACGGTGCCAACGTCCTGGCCCTCCATCACGTAATCGCCGATTTCGACGTGGCGCACTTCCAGCACGCCATCGAACGGCGCCCGGACCTCGGTATCCTCAATCTCCTCGTCGATCTGCGTCACCAGTGTGTAGGCGCCTTCGAGCTTCGCGGCCGCCTGGGCGACACCGACCTCACCGCGATGGCCGCGCTGGTTGAGCGTTACCGCGGCCTCGTACTCAAGCTCGCGTTGAGTGACCAGGGCCTGCGCCTCGGCCATTCTCGCCGCACGATTCGCCTTATCGAGGCGCGCGATGACTTGCCCTGCTGTGACGCGTCCGCCCTTCTCGACCAGGACCTCGTTGACCCGCCCATCGATCTCGGCCTTGAGGTCGACCCAGCGGACGGCTTCCGTGCGGCCTCGGACGATGACGTGGCGGTCGTAGGGTTTGGCCTCGAGACGCCGCACCCGCACCGTGACCAAGTGGTCGACCGGCGCCTCGACATCGGCTGCGGCCGTGGCCTCCAGCGCCGCCTCCTGTTTGACGGCATCCGCGTCCGCGTTATCCAGCTGGCCGGAATAGAGCCAGCCGCCGATCACGGCGGCCAGGACGATTGCGATCAACAAGGTGTTGCGCATACCTAGTCCACCGGTTGGATTTGAGCGTTCCGGGTCGTGAGAGCCGGCGATGCTGCTGCCGGCTCCGCCATCAAGTTTGCCGCTTCGACCCGATAGCGATTCTCTTCCGTGTACGCAAGCGCCGCCCGGTACACCGCAACGCCAAAGCCGCACACGAACTCGTGGCCGGCTGCCGTCGGCTTCTCGGTGCCGGCCTCAAGCTCGGCGATATGGGCGCGCCAATAGCCGACCTGCTCGTCCAGGACGCGGCTCAAGTGGCGCGTCGGCAGCAGTTCGGCGAAAGTCATGAAGACGAGGAATTCCGAACGCACCCGATCGGGCCGCGGCATGGAGGTCAGTTCGTCGAGGAAAGCAAGCCTTCCAGGCGTCGTCAGACCGTACACCTTTTTGTGGGGGCGATTGGCCTGCGCGTGCTTGGTACAGGACACCATCCCCTCCTCGGTCAGGCGGGTCAATGCAGGGTAAATGGAACCGAAACTCGCTTCGTAAAAGTGGTTGAACGGCCCCTCGATCTTTTTTTTGATCTCGTAGCCCGACGCTTCGCCGAGTGAGAGGATGCCGAGACAAAGCGTGCGAACATTCATGAGGGGTCCTATTTGCGCAGCCGAGGCCATATTCAGCATATGGCAATTCGATATATAATGACCAGTGATACACCGTGTGATCAACGGTTGTCGCGGTGCCACCTTTGTCCTCGACTATGGCGCGGTTTGCATTAGGATCATCGCGCCGCGCCGAGGCCGGCGGCGGCCGGACCGGTAGGAGGGCCAGCTCCATGACTTTTGCGAACAAGCGAATGTTAATTGTCGGCGGCTCGAGCGGTATCGGGCTCGCGACCGCGCACGCGGCCGCCGCCGCGGGTGCCAA
>Ga0315339_1001539_pt1 | contig 20131 bp, 16 predicted proteins | sample ASW17metaG_FD_204514 | JGI IMG/M metagenome (GOLD analysis project Ga0315339, IMG submission 204514) | Ammonia-oxidizing marine archaeal communities from Pacific Ocean, United States - ASW #17 | ecosystem: Environmental > Aquatic > Marine > Oceanic | place: USA: California | collected 2016-12-05
TAGTTTGAACTTTATCCGAAGTGGGCTGGCCAATTCACGGCAACTAAAATAAGAAGATGACGAAGATAGGAGCGTTCGGCTTGGCAGCTTTAGTTGCTATAGACAGTTGGTTTATTGGTCTGGCATTTTATTTGTGGAATTCTGGTAGTTCGTTTCTGTTGCACCCAAGAACAGTGTTAGTTGTTGGGATAGTACTTGTGTTGTTGTTCTTCGCTATAAATATTATCTATAGTTTCAGCAGTACTACTGGGAAATTGAATTTGATACTAGTATGTTCGGGGGCTTTGCTGTCGGTATATGTAATTGAAATAGGCCATTACACTGTTAACCATTACCCGGGGTTCCCTAGGTTAGATCGTCCATATGTACTGGATTCTACGATTGTTAACAAAGCGCAAGACAACCAGATATGGCTCGACAAGAGAAGTAAAGTTGAAGTAATACGAGACCATAGGATACGAAGCGTTGATGCTTATCCCGCTTTCTTAGTGACTGATAGGTCTCCGTGGAAGAACCGACCACAAAACAAAGATATAGGGCCGCCATTACCGTTGGGTAGCATCTCGAACAAGAGAATAGTTCATTGTAATGAAAGTGGGAAATGGTCCGAATACCAAAGCGACAAAAAGGGCTTCAATAATCCCCCACATCAGTGGGACAACAAACCAATTAGGTATTTGTTGTTGGGGGACTCGTTTGTTCATGGTGCCTGTGTAGATGAAGGACAGGATATTGCGAGTCAGCTGCGATTAATCGGATACAACTCAGTCAATATTGGACAGCGTGGCAATGGTCCATTGTTAAATCTAGCTGGATTAAAAGAATACGGCCCATATCTGCGTCCTAAAGAAATTTTATGGTTCTATACTGAAAATAATGACTTATATAATCTGAAATCAGAGTTGGAGAGCAGTTACCTTAAGCGCTACTTAACTAAAGGTTTTAGTCAGAACTTATACGAACGTCAAGATGAAATAGATGATTTCATTACAGAATACACATTTAAACATTACAAAGTATCTGAAGCTCATCTTCAGCTTTCCTTGTTTCAGCATCTAAAATACATAGCTACCTTAAGGTCACTTAGAAAAAGGTTTCGTTTGGAGGTTCCCAGCCATGCCGCACGTCAGGGAGAATTAAAGCGTCCTAGTGGTGCGTCTGATTCGTCCACTTCGGAATTCAAGATTTTAGGAGCACTGAAATTACTTGAGCAAATGGGTAACAGTAATCTAGATAGGAGTAAGCCCGAAATACCTAACTACGATGCTGATCAGCAAAAATATTCGGCGCAGGTAGGCCAATATAACCATCTCGAAGAGATTCTAGTAGAAGCTTCAAAGTTTTCCGAACAATGGGGGGGGCAAGTTGTATTTATCTATTTACCAAAAGCGAGAAGGTTCAAAGATCCAATGAATCCAGTGTTTTTGCAGCGCTCCGAAATCTTGGATTCCGTTGTGCCTAGCTCAATCAAAATTATTGATATGACAAAAGTCTTCGAATCTTCTGGCGATCCCATCCAGTATTTTCCGTTCCGACAGGGAGGGCACTATAACGACGAAGGATATAAGTTGATAGCAAAACACATTGCGTCATTACTTGAATAAGACAAACTGTGTTAACTGTTAGGTCCTATCGTTAATTGGAGCGGTGATTCTTAAGTGACGAGCGAGAGAGATAAACCTATCAATTACCATCAGCTGTATATGTTCTAAGAACAATGGACGATACGAATTCTGAAAAAGCAGTTTTAGTCGGCGATATGGATTGCGTTAGGCTGATGGGCCTAGAACGTTTTCTTTCCAACTGCAGTTGGCCTATAAGTGATGATGAATTTTGTGGGTTCGTCGATAGAGTGATGAATTCTTTCGGCACCCATATCGCTGAATGTAACCAAGAAATATTTGATCTTGTATTGTCTGATTACAGGTTCTTAAATTTCCTTTTTCAGCATGTCCATTACAATGCGGTTTTTGCTAGAACTCGTAAAAACTCAAACTTTAAGGTAAATGAAGAAGAAGGAGGAAATTTTTTAAATCCAGATTGGGAGTTGTTAGCTAATGAGTTTGCCAACAAAAACATGGGGAACAGTTTTACTCTACCTAGAAAGGAAAAACTACATTGGTTGAGATCCGTTTATTGGCAAATTAGGAATAATTACTCGCTTAATAGCCAAATTTGTAGTCGTTGGAAAAGATTCAAATCCTTATTTAATTACGATGTAGTAAGTATAGGAGCCAATGGCGCTCCAGATTGGTTAAAAGTTGAATATATCTGTAAGAACGAAGTAACGTGCAACTATTTAGAATGGGATCGTTTAATTAGTGGCTATTCAACAAGAAAGGGGGAAGAGTTATGCACGTCTCATTTAGAGATGGAATTTATAGAACCGTTCTTCGAATATTTTTTAGTCGAGGCTAACAAAATTGGATTCGCTATAAGTCACTCTAAGCTGAAAGATACGTGGTCCCGGCGTTTAGTAGACTTGTCTAGATTCTATTTTTCTGCACGAGATAATCCTCATCGAATAAAAAGGTTATATGTGACCGGAGGAGGTAATCCGTTGAGGAAAGCAATTGCAACGGGTTTAGCATCGACTGGGGTTGAAGTTACTGCGTTTCTCCATGGTAATTGTGCAGGGATTGATATTCATCCTCATGGACACTTATCGCATAGTGGGTGTGTCGATGTATTTGTTTGCCCTACTGAACAGATAGCAAGAAATCATAGGGTAGCGTACTCTAAATTACCCATTTTAGTCCGACGAAAGACAAAGTATGTTGCCGCCGAGTCGAACTATTACAACAGCATTTTTGATGAGTATCAAAGTCATTGTTGTGATAACGATGCTCCGATAATGATTATCGGGTATCCATTAAATACTTATCGATACTTGGACGGTAGTGGCTATTTCTTTTATTTCCAACTCGACTTGCAGGTTAGGTTGGCCAAGCTACTTAAAGAGAACGGACATCAAATAATTTATAAAGCGCATCCAGATAGACTTAGTGAGGCGGAGGGTATTTTTAATGGGTTGGTCGATTACGTAGAGACACGCCCATTTGAACGAGTGTGGCAAAATGCTAGTACTTACCTCTTCACGCATCCAGGCACAACAGTTTTCGGTGAATCTCTATTGACTAATAGGAACATTGTCCTCATAAACATTCAGAGAAAGTGGAATCTAGAGGGATTTAAGGCATTGCGCGAACGATGTCATATGGTAGATGGTTGGTATTCTGAATCTAACCGCGTTAACTTCGATACAAAGCTTCTCCTTGACGCTATGCATTCTTCCGATAAAAAAGATTACGGAGTGGTTAACAAGTATTTTTTCCGAAACTAATTTATAGAAGTAAGGTAAAAGCTACATGTTTCTCAGATTTTGAAAGTTCAGATACTAAGTCCAGGATTTACCACACCCAATAGCCGAGGGTTGCTTTATCCTCTAGTTTTAAATCGGAAAAAGCTTCGTGATTGTGGAATAACTGTCACGCTTCGCAATCAAATAGGACTGGTCCGCGATGCAGATGTTTTAATTATAGATAGTAAATATTTCAAACCGTACTGGGCTCAATCTCCTGAATATGTTCTGGAACTCTTAGAGAAATTTAGGAGTTCAGTGGATCGTGTTCTGTGGTTTAACACTGCAGATAGTACCGGTTCAATTCAAGTTCAAGTGTTTCCGTATGTCGATCGGTATCTGAAAGGACAATTACTGACAGATAGATGTCAATATTTAAGATCTTTCTATGGCAAGAGAATATTTACTCAGTATTATCATGACAAATATTCTCTAATTGATGATCGAGAGGAGTACTCTAGACCATTGTTGTCTTCCGCGGATTTAGACAAGCTCGAGTTGGGATGGAACTATGGTTTAGCTAATATGTATACATATAGTAAGTATTGGACTAGTAGGTTGCGGTATTTGATACCAGTTACCCATTCAATGTTTACGAAGTTGAGTAAAGATAGAAAAAAGAATAGAGAAAATGTTGTATTTTGCCGTATGGCTACAAATTATCCCCGGAAAACTATTTCCTTCCAAAGGGAACAAGTACTTCGTTCACTGAAAGGATATACGCTGAATTCTTCAAATGTCTCTAGATGGGCGTATTTTAGAGAGCTAAAGAGGAGTCTTGTCGCGCTGTCTCCATTTGGTTGGGGAGAGATTAATATTCGTGATTTTGAAGCATTTGCTTCAGGTGTCCCGCTGCTTAAGCCGAGTATGGAACATTTAGAGACTTATCCTCATTTTTATAGGCCTTGGCTATCCTATGTCCCATTTAAGTGGGATATGTCAGATTTATGTGAGAATTTAGAGAAACTACTCGAGGATAAGAACTTGTTAGCTAATATCGGTGAAACAGGTCGAAATAAGTTTCTCTCCCAGCTTGATGATGCCCAAAGAAACAAGTTTGTAGCCCATTTCAAAAAAATTGTAGCTGCTGATCCCGAGTAGGGGTGAACTATCTGTATTTCCGATAAGAATGTTGCGGCCTAAATGAAACAAGCAACACAAAAAAACATATTAGTCACTGGATCAGAAGGGTACATTGGTTCGTTTCTGTGTAACTATCTGGAATCTGTTGGTTTTAATGTAGTTCGTCACTCTAGGTCCTTATCCGATATCAGAGATATTAAACAACTGGAAAATGATGAGGTCTACCGGGATGTCAACCTCGTTTATCATTTGGCTGCTAAAACAGGCGTTTCCGAAAGTTGGATAGATAGCAACAAATATTCTTCTGTTAACGCGCTCGGTACTAAAGAAGTATGTGAATTTTGTTTAAGAATACGAGCTGACCTAATCTATATGAGTGCATATGTGTATGGTGATAGTGGAGGGCCACCGATTGACGAAACATTTCCTGTCGAACCTCAGAATCCATACAGTATGTCTAAATATAATGGAGAGAAATGGGTAGAGTATTATGGGGCGACAAAAGGCTTGGGCTATACGATTGTGCGACCGTTTAATGTATATGGGGCAGGTCAATCGCAAATGTTTTTAATACCAAAGATCATTCAACAAGTCGAAACAGCTGAAACGATCGTTGTAAACGATCTGAGGCCTGCAAGAGACTATATCTATATTGATGATTTGATTATGGCACTATCGTTGTTGTCTGCCGATTCGCAAGATCAAGAAAAATATAATATTGGCACTGGGACATCCTATCGAGTTGACCAGGTCATTCAGTTAGTTCAAAACATTTGGGGGGTTAACAAACCGGTGATAGATAAGGGTGAAAGACGCCCTCATGAAATTTTGAATTGTGTGGCCAATATAGAAAAATTTACTAGAAAATCAAATTGGCATCCAACCTACACATTAAGACGTGGGCTAGAGAAGATACATCGTCAGAAAATCTTGCATCAATAGTCCACTCTTTAGAGCATCTCAACGTAAGCCGAACTATCTGAATTTGTGACGTTGTTACTGAAAAGCCTTTGGCGATAATAATTTTACTGATTACGTTAGTCCTGCCAGGTGCAGTTGCACTCCTATGGTTTGAGAAAACTAGCGCACTACTATCCAAATCGTTGCTGTTGTCTTATCTGGTATTTCTATTCAATATCAACTTTGCAAAAATTTTAGGGGGCGTAACTGAGTTTTATATTCTTTATTTTTTAGAATCTGTGATTGTAGTTTTTTTAATGCTACGATTTAAAAGAAAAATACAAAAAAAACTACTGATTCATCAATCATCGTACAGTAAGGCTTCGCTTAGAACAGTTGGTATTATTTTTGTCACTATTGTAGTTCTAACGGTGACAATTGGTCCGTACACCGAAATACCGGCTGATGTATGGGCTCATTTTGGAAAAATACAGCGAAGTGTATATTTTTGGGAGCGTGGTGAAATTCTAACTATTAGCCCGTGGCATACGATGGTCGGGATGTCACTCGGATTGACTAATACAAATCTATTGGATGCTGTCCCATGGTTACATGTTTTGCTTACAACAATATTTCTGGCGGTAATATTTGAAATTGCGTGTGAGTATTGGTTATTGAGCAAAGGACAGAGTGCTTTAACGATACATTTTGGCATTCTAGTAATTATTGCATTTTATATATTTTTCGGTACCAACGTATTTTCATATGTTCGATACTACACGTTTGCGCCGACTTATTTAGCTTACTTAATTTACCTATTTGCAGTAGGTCGCTGTTATCAAGTGATTGGTTTGCCTACTCACTTAGAACGACTACATGAATTAGGGTGGGTGGTATTGTCTTTGATCGCTGTCTACCTGGTGCACAAGCAAGAAGCTTTGTTTATATTTTGTGTACTGGGGACATCAATATGCGTGGCTATACCGTGGTACTTAACGAATCATGTTAGAGAGAAAAAACGGCTTAAAACATTAGAACTCTACGTTTACTTGATACTGTTTATTGGCATTGTAGTTGCTGTAGTAGCATTGTTAAGCAACATAAGTAGCGGGCATCCTGCTGTCGAAGACCACATTATTGATCTTGGGTTGGTTCTAAAAATATTAAAAAATGTTGTCGTAGCGGATTTGTCGGGGAGAGTGTTCGAGACAGTGGGAGTTGTGGGAGGCATTGTTATTGTGTGCTCTGTTGGGTTGTTTATCGTGGACAAAAGATTGTTTCCTGAGCATCTAATGTTGCTCGCTGCAATAGTGACTTTGTTCAATCCGGTATTTGTAAGCGCATTCTTGGATAGAGCTCACCCACACCTCCTTTGGAGAATGGCGTATATGATACCCATGCCATTTCTTATGGTTAGGTTGATAATGGATCCTCGGCTAATGGGATCACGATTCGCAGTTTCTGGGCTATTGCCGTATCTTTTATTGACCTGTTTTATTGTTGCAGATGTTGCGTCTAACTATGTCGGGGCAGGAAGAATTGTTAACAGTAGGTGGCAAACAATTATGCCGGTGAGTAACCGTAGCAGCGAAACCCAATGGACTGATTTGATCGATCTACTTCAACAATATTCACACAGAAACATTTTGACTGACTCAGTAACAGGATATGTGATTAATGGGATTACCCCAAATGTGGTGCTTGGGAATAAGTTTCACGAAACCAAACCGTTTCAATCTCTTAATAAGGAATTTTATACACAAAGCAGTTTTAAGGATTACCTAGGTTGGCTAATTGTGGTTAATCTACGTGATGGTGAGGCGAGTAAGATTGGTAAATTATCTGGACATTGGCCCCAAGATATTTTGAATGTATCAAGTCAATATTCTGATCGACTCATCAAGTTTTTAGAGAACCCACCAAATCATATTAGAACTATTTGGAGTCGTAATAGAATTACGGTATATGAGATTGTCGATTGACTTAAATTATTATGTTAATTAGAGGCAGTAAGGGTTCCAAATGATAGGGATAGGTAGTGCGTTCTAACAATGGAAGACTCCAATATCGGAAGCGTGTGTTTCCCATTTATTGGTGACAGTGTTGGAGGTAGTCACCGATCAACGACAATATTAATCGAAGAGTTAAGAAAAACAGGAATCGACTCTCTAGTCATACTGCATCATCAAGGACCACTAGCGAAATATTTGTCAGAAAGGAATATAGACTTCGAATACTTGCCTCTTCCAACGGCGAGCACAGCTAGACGCATCGGCAATCCCTTGGCTTATATCATATCTGCCTATCGAATCTACTCATTTGTTAGTAATTCTTCTTTTCAGATTGTTCACGGAAATGATGCTCGGGTGCATAATCTTTGGGTTCTACCTACGCGATTAGCAGGAAAGCTATACATTTGGCATCAGCGTACAAAATACAGTAAATCTATTCTGTCAAACAGTTTACTAAACCTTGTTACGCTAGTCGTATCTATATCGAACTATGTGATGGAGTCTCTGCCAAGCAAAGACATGAGGGATTCTATTGTCGTCAATAACCCCCTTGGTAACTTTACAACAAATCAATCTCGGCTTTGCCGAACATTGACGACTGAGAAGCGCATTTCCGTCGGGTTTATTGGTGCGCTAAACAGACAGAAAAGACCGTTAGAGTTTCTCGATATTGCTGAAATATTAGTATCATCTGGTATTGATAGGTTTGATTTCCTAATGGTAGGGAAAGACGGTGATTATTCTGTTGCGGAATTAGAACAAATAGCTGATTCGAAGGGACTTACCAATAGATTACAGATTGTCGGCAATTCAGAACACATGGACCATTGGTATAACGTGCTAGATTTTGTTGTATGTCCGGCAATTGACGAAGGGTCTGGGCGAGTACTCCTTGAGTCAATGAGTTCCGGTGTCTTGGTCTTGGCATCCCATTCGGGCGGTCATGGTGAAGTGATAGAAAATGAAAAAACTGGATATCTCATTCAGTGCGGAAATGTGGATTTGTATGCGAATACGCTACTTAGAGTAATGAGAGATGAAAATCTATATTCTTCGATTGTTATGGAAGCCCATACCATCGTTCACCAATGTTATTCAAATCGTAGGCATGTCAGCATAATAACCAAACAGTACGAGAAATACTTAAGAAAATGAGGATATGTGATTGGTTCTGAAATCTAAACACCATGAGCCTAGTTCCCGGTCCTATAAAACAGATCTATTAATAGTCGCGTATGGTCTAGGGTGTGGAGGAACTGAAAAAGTCGTGGCTTACCTATCGGACTACTTTTGTCAAAAAGGGAGATCAGTGACACTAGTAACAATTGATCATGAAGATAATGATTTTTTTAATTTAAATCCAAGAGTGGTACGGATTTCTCTTTCTGTAGATTCTTTGACAGAGAAAACAACAAACCACAGTTTTGGGAGTCAATTGTATAGACTCCTAAAATTACGTCGGATTATTAGAAATTACAGACCTAAGACAATCATCTCGTTCAATCCGAGTGTAAATATTCTGATGTTAGTGTCGTCTGTAGGAATCAATACTAAACGCATCATATGCGAGAGAAACAATCCGTACTTGCAAAGAGTTAGTCGAAAGTTGCAGATTACTAGGAAGGTAATCTACAAAATGGCTGACCTAATTACTGTCAATTCTGATGCTGCATTGAAATATTTTTCAGATCTAAATTTTGGTCATAAAACAAGCTTTGTTTCAAATCCCATAATGGTGACATCGGCAACGTTTCATGAACAAAGTAGGCAAAAAACAATACTATTTGTAGGCAGACTAACGCATCAGAAAGGATTAGACATACTACTCACTGCGTTTTCGCTGAGCGATTTGAAGAGTAAAGGATGGCAGTTAATAGTAGTAGGTGAGGGAGCTGACAAGCAACATTATCAGAAGTTGGCTGAAAAACTGTCAATCCACGCCTTTGTTTCTTGGGTTGGGTTGGTTTCCGATTTACGTGCTTGGTATACTGAAACAGGCTTATACGTTTTACCATCTCGCTATGAAGGTACTCCAAATTCGCTTTACGAAGCACTAAGTTATGGCGCGCCTGCGATTTGCTCAGAATCACTTGTGAAAGTTCATCCCATCATAGATATAGTAAAACCTTGGGTGACGTTCGAGAATGAAAGCGTACAGGATTTGTGCGAAAAACTAAGACACCTATGTTTGGATGAGGATTTCAGAAGGTCACTAGCGATGGATGGTCATAGATATGTTGGTGCGTTAGGTTCTATTTCTGGTGAATCGGAATGGGAAGAGTTGTTGAATTGAGAGAATACTTTATATACGGTTTCGGGTTTTTTGCTACCTTGTTTATCATTTGGCTCTTGAGTCCTGTAGCTCGGAACATAGGACTCGTAGACGAGCCAAACACTAGAAAGCAGCATGAATTTCCTGTTCCCTTAATTGGAGGGATAGCGATAGTCATTACATTTCTTATGTCTTTGCTGTTAGTTGATTTCACATTACAGCCACTGCGAATTCTAGTTTTTGGTGTTGCTTTGCTATTGTTAGTAGGCGTACTAGACGACCATCGTGATTTACCGCCATTCGGGAAGTTACTGGGTCAAGTAGCAACCTCATTAGTGTTGGTAGTAATTGGTGGATTGGAAATCCAATTTATTGGAGACATTTTCGCAACCGGTGTGGTCCACGGTCTAGGGTTCCTAGCGATACCAGTGACAGTACTATTCATTATTTTAGTGATAAATGCATACAATCTTATAGATGGTCATGATGGTTTGGCGAGTGGTTGTTTGGTAGTCAGCCTGTTCGGGTTAGCCTTTCTTTGTTTCAAAAGCGGTGAAATAAACTATCAACGAATATGTTTACTGTTGCTGTCTATATTAGTGGCGTTTATGTTGTATAACTTGCCATTTATCGTCGGTAAACGTCGGCAAGTATTCATGGGCGATGCGGGGAGTATGTTTCTAGGGTTGTTTGCGGCATTTATGATTCTAGAACTGTCTACAGGACCTGAACCCAGTCTAAAACTGACTGCGGCGCCATGGATTCTAGGTTTGCCATTACTAGATATGCTTGGGGTGGTCGCCTATAGGATCATGGGTAGAAAATCACCAGTGAAAGCAGACCGAAGCCATATACACCATATCGTACGTAAAGCTGGTTTGGGTAATTACTCTACGCTATTGGTTCTTCTGGCCATACATTTTGGATTAGTTGCGGTTGGCGTATGGGGATCACGTCACAATTGGCAAGATTATCTATTGTTTCGTTACGCTATTTGTCTGCTGGTATTCTATTTGCTAGCAAAGTGGGTGATGTCAAAAACGTTGCCTAAAATTCTCAGTACCGACTAGCTGAGAGTTAACCAACTCCCACTACCATTCGGTAGATATTAGTTTGTGTACAAATGTTAATTATCGTCTTGATTAATTGCTTTTGGACTGAATATAGTCGCGTTTGGTGAAGAGTAAATACCTTTTAGTATTGAACCAATTCCAACCGTACATCCATCCGTTATCGATACGCCAGGAGCGAATCGGCATGCACTTCCAATATAACAATCAGCACCAATACTGATAGATCCGACGCCTTGACCATGCGTCCAGAACTGAGATCCTGTCCCAGCAATCCAAGATCGTTTACCTAGCCTAATTTCAGAACATATATCGAAATAGTGTTGTGAGGTAATCATTGATTCGGCCTCTAACGTGATTGACCGTAGATAACGATTTGGGTCTCTCTCATTAGTCCATTGAGGGCACAAAAAAAGATTTAGTGGACCAACTTTGCTGCCAGGGTTTAGTGATAGAGTAAAGTTACCCCAAAATAAATTGCATTTAGAAATGTGTGCTCCATCTAAATTAACCTGTTTCGCAGCAATTACACAAAGAAAACCAATTTGAGAATTCTTAATCGTGTACTTGAAAATAGTCCTGTAGAGAAACGCACGGAGAGTGCTAGTTGGTACGAGAGATATGACAGTCGCTACGAACAGTTTAAGTTTTAGTTTCATCAGGGCACAATTGGTCTTTGGTCCCATCGACTAGAAGCAGCTCCGTTTGATGGACCATATTTTTAATACTATACAGTTCGTGGACTCGCGATTTCGAAGACGCACTAATGCGTTTTCGTTCGGCTGGATTCTCCAGTAGTCGATTCCAAGCTAAATAAAGTGCATGGGGATCGTTAGGTTCAATGATAAGACCAGAGTCACTCAATTGTTGAGAAGATTCACCGATATTTGTGGCAACTATGGGCAATCCAATAGACATGGCCTCACCGATGGCATTGGATGAACCTTCTCCCGAAGTCGAAGTTAGGGTGAATATATCCAAGGAGCATAAGATCTGATCTATGTCGGAACGGGGACCTAGCCATGTAATACTATTGGTTAGGTCTAATGTTTTCGTAAGGTTTTTAAGATAATTTGTAAACGAATCGCTTCCTCCACCAACACACACAAATGCTATATCGTTTCGTTTCGAGCGTAATTCCCGTGCCGCATGTAAGAAGATTTCATGTCCCTTCCATGGTACTAAACGAGCGACAATCCCTATCAGGTAATGCGACTGTGGTACTTGAAGAAGATCTCGATAGGTCTTACGTATAGTTAATCTAGTTTCTGAGTTGATATTTGAAGAGAGAATTCCATTTTGGATTACCACGTTGTGTTTGCAGTTAATTCCAGCTCGAATCGCCTCATCTAGGCCTGGTCTCGAATTCGCAATCAAGTAATCAACCTTGCTCGAGAGAAATCTCATCATCAGGCCTACTATCCTATCTTTATAGGTTAGTTCTTGTTCTGCCAAAGACGAAATTCTCCAACCCCAGGCAATACGTTTGGCTTTTGTTATCTTCCCTAGAAAATAACATAGTAGATTTGGTACGGGCAGATAGGAATAGATTGTCTGTGGGTTTAACTTTGTAATTAGGCGGTATGCCTGGTAAGTGATAACGGGCAACTGGGTCCAGCTACTCTTTCGTAATGTATATACGGCTACGAGCCGACTATTGTTTATCTCATCGAATAAGCATCCCTCCGGGGAAAGAAGAATTAGAGCTGTCTTAACATGACAATTTTCTAGGAAATACAACAGTTGTTTCTCTGCTCCTCCAAATTCGGATGATGAGTGAATTATTACGAGATCTGTATTCAAAGGCTGAATATCGGTTCTTAGTGTTGAGTTCGCCTTGATTCCGCTTCAACTAGATTTCGGTATATATCACTATAGGAATTAATCGTTCGTTCCAGAGAGAATTCTGTCTTTATTCGTTGCCTGGTATTTTTACCGCGGATTAGCCAATTTTCTTTCCCTTCGTCTAACATTCGCTGTATGCCAGTTTGAAGAGCACCTGGCGAGTCACCATCTACAACGATCCCAAAATCTTGTAACAATTGTTGAGAGTCACCGGCCGAAGTTACTACACAGGGCACTCCTACAGACATTGCTTCTGCGGTCGCCATTGGGAAAGCTTCTACGGACGATGCAGAAACATAGATATCAATCGCACTTAGTAGTGAAGGGATATCATTCCTCGAGCCAAGCAGGGAAATATTGTCTCCATAATCAGATTTACTAATCAACCGCATCAATTCTTGATTACTCGCAGTACAACCGTCACCGACCAATACAATGTGTATATTATAGGAAGAACTTTGCAAAATTGGCATGACAGAATTCAGGAACAGTTTGTGTCGTTTCACTGGTGCGTAACGTGCTATGAGACCGATCGCAATCACATCCTGATCAATCGATAATTCCCGCCGAATTTGTTGTCTTGATAACGGACAGAATCGGAACCGCTCAGAATCGACACCATTAGGAACAACGGTGATGTTCGAATCCTTGTAGCCGAATGAAACATGGTTGTCCTTTGCACTATTAGCACAACAAACAATTCGGCTAGGAAGGAATCCAGAAGATATGCTACACACTTTTGCAATTATCTTAGTGCGAAACCTCATGCTAGAATCAATACGACCGTTGTGGATACTCCACACTAATGGTATACGCGCCGACTTATATTTGGTTGCAATCGCACCGACTAAATCAGCATGGTACATCCAAGTTTGTAATACATCAGCGTCGAATCGATTTAGTAAGTCGCGAATTTTCCCAAGCGAAAAAAACAGATCAACATTATTTTCAACTGCAATAAAGTCGGTTTCTATTCCCAGCTCACTAATTTCATCCTGAAGGGCACCTTTCTTGAGTATAGTAATAACAGAATTCCTCAGGTGTGTGCCTTCACTCCGCTTAATAAAATCGACTAGTAATTTCTCTGCACCACCAACCTCTAGAGTACCTATTAGGTGACAGACTTTAATCAACCGATTATCGTTGTATGATTGATCGAGACCAGTTGTATTCGATCGTCGAAGTTTAGAGTAAGATGGTATTCTTGTCTGATCTTGAGATGATATTGCGCGGTATGTTTTGTCATAGGCCTCAATCATTTTGTCGATAGAGAAATGAGTGACGATCCGGTTGCGCAAATGATGACTTAGATCCAGTTTTTCCAGTAAGCTATTATTTGACAATGCGAGCCACTTGGAGACTAATTCATCAGATTCTTGACTGAAGATTAGATGATCTTGGTTGTCTTCAAGAAGATGGGTGACGTCGCCTACATTGCTTGCAATACATGGTATTCCACAGCTCATTGCCTCTCCGACAACATTCGGAAAGCCTTCACCGTGAGAGGTCAACGTAAAGACATCAAGACCATTGTAGAACATGGCAATATTGCCAATATTGCCTAACAAAACTATACGATCGTAAATGTGGCAATAGTTGATAAGCTCACGCAGTTCTTTATTGTCAGAATCGATGCCATACCCACCTGCAAGCCAAAGCATCGAATTGGGTTTGTGTTTGAGAAATTCTTGAAAAGATCTAAACAGCAGTTGAAAGTCTTTTTGAGGATCCCAACGAGCAACCATGCCTATTACAAAACAATCTTCTGATGTCTTGTTTTCGCGCCTTATCTTTTTCCTCAAAGCTGTGTCAGGTCGAAACACATCGGTGTCGAAGCCAATGGGTATGTGTAAAACCTTAGTTTTAGGATAGCCAATTCGACAATGAGCATCAGTTCCTTTGATAGTGCAGGAGATTATTTTGCGAGGAATAAATCGGGAAAGAATTCCACATAGGTAGATAAAAGTGACGGTCGAAGTCTTATAGTATTTGCTGCTTAAATTACTGAGAAAAATACCCCAAACGATTGGTTTGCCGAACGCAAAACCGAGCAAACCTCCAAGAATATCTGAATGATACATCCATGTATGTATCACCGTTGCATCTGTTTGCCTTAGGTATTTGAATAAGTCCAATACATTCTTGGCTCGCCTTGTGGCATCTCTTATGTAATTCAGGTCAGAGTTTCGGCGTACGTGGATGCTATCGACTAGCTGACCTGATTTTCTAATACGGTCTACATTATTATCTTCAGCGCCAAGAGTTAGAATTGAATGGATAGTTAATCCGTTTGAGTTGGCGACTTGATTAAGAATCGACTCAGCACCTCCTCTTTCCAATGACCCGATTATATGTAGTACTTTAGTCAAGTTTCGTTACCTATTCGTACAGAATGTGGGAACAACGATCCACAATGAGCCATACCTAAAGCTATAGGATGAGATTCATCTTAGATGAAACCTATTTGATTAAAGCCAGTACGTCCTCATTTTTTGAAACGAATTCAATAATAGGTAGATCTTCAGAATATTGAGTACTCATATTATCGATTGACTGCAGAGTTCCGCCAAACTCGCCGCGGCCAACAGTCAAAAGCTTTTTAAGCAATTTGGGTAAAAACAAATTTTTAAATTTATTAAAAAACAAGCGAAAAATATTGTTATTCGAAGATTCTGAATCATTTCTTAAACCAATCAGAACCTTTTTCAACTTCCAAGGCAATTGGTTAACCGTAAATTTAGAGTCTAAAATATGAATCGTTTTATTGTAGCTCGGATAATAATTACCTAAAAATTGACAATCAATAAATGAAATCGAGTTTGTAGTACCCAAAAAGTCTAACAAGACTTTATCTTCTAGTGTTGTTAGGCACTGTTTTTGATCATCGGGTAAATAGAGTTTTTTGTGACACGGAGTAGAAGTTGTTTTTTTCGCGAGCACGGCAATTTCTGTTCCTACATGTGTTGATATTAATTCTAAACCTCGCTGTGCCAACGCCGTTGTTAGGGAGAGCTCTGAAAAATTTCTAATGTGGGGTAAAAAATGGGAAACAAATAGCGAATGTTCCTGCCAACCTATCGGGACAAATATAGCCACCAAACCTTCTACCTTACAGATGTCAATCATTAGGTCGAGAGTTGCATCCAAGTCAAATACATGTTCGAGCACATGATTGCAGTGCACTACATCATATGTGTTAGTAGTGAGAATCTGACTAACGTCTTTGGACGGGCCGTCAATTTCAGAAAAATGATGTACGTTTAAATTTAAGTAATCTCGACAGTATCTTGCACGTTGCTCAGATGCATCGATGCCGTGTACATCGAATTCTTTACGTGCGCATTTAAGTAGAAAATGTCCGTTACCAGCGCCAATATCGATAACTACTGGTGTCGCCGAATTAATGTAGTTGAAGATTCGATTAAACTTTTTATCAGGGTAAGAGCTAATGAACGTAGTTTTCCTATTGCCAATAGTTTCTGTAGCTTTCCACTTCTGGGAATAGAAATCGTCAAACCAACGCTTAATTGGAAGAGTGCTGAAAAAGAAATGATTACACGTATTGCAGAAACGTTTTTCAAGGGCTACGTTGCCGGTAATATTTACAAGTCGTGAAAAGCAGGTTGTGTTCGCATTGCAGATCTCACACATTAATGATTTACAGAATATATCCGATATATTTATTGCATAGGACTGGTACTCGGTATTTAAGTAGGATGATTCTAGACGTAGCATGAGTTATATAATTCTTATTATTTTTCGAACCGTTTTACGGGTAATTCACCTCTTAACCACGCCGTAAGATTTTCCGCCATCCATTGTTTTGAGGAAAATTGACAATTGATTGTATATCGTCGTGTTCCAAATCTCATGGGTGGAAAACCATGCCATAAATCTTCTTGGGTGTCGTACATCATTAGAGTGTTGTTTAGGTTAGATGGTTCAAAAATTAGGTTGCTCCAGTGCGGTCCACTATACATTGACAGTCCACCACTTCGTGGCCCAGTGTTTCCGTAAATAAGAAATACTAAATTCACGAAACCAGCATAGGGGTCTTGTGGAATCGTGTCTATGTGAGGTATGACGGTGCTGCCCCAATTAGCGTGTGTTAGGCTAGTGGCCCACCGTGAGCGTTCAATTCCGTCACCACAAATATCAGTCACTCGCTTGCAAAAATCCTCGCTGTCTAGGTGTGTGTAGAAAGCTTCAATAATTGGATATTTGGAAAGATGTTCAACGTCTTCAATTGATTGAGTAGGTTTCCAACCGAATCCTGTGTCGTACGATTTATAAATGTTACGGTTGGGTATGAAATGTATTGTTTTTGGCCACGATGTTAGCAGTTGTTGATGAATCGATAAGTCCATTATGTTTTCTATATAGGCCCAATTGTGTTGACTATACTTTTCACTCGCGGCTTCAAAATTACGAGAAATTGGGAATTCTAATTTGATTAAAGAGGGTAATTTGACAGCTACGATTCGGCCTAATAGTTTTCGAACTGCTAGACGATATCTAAATAGTTTGATCAGAATATGTTTCCTGGCCATTCGTGGAAACTTATATTCAGCTGTTAATTCCAAGTTTCTCATTCCAATAATTCCGAAGTCCTGGGAGATTAAACATGGCATTATAGTTGTACAACCAAGCAAATTCAGAACCCAAGTAAGGAGTATTGGTGACTTTGTCTATAGCGTAAGTTGTGTGAGGGAATCGTCGTATAAGGTTCTTTGGTTTATAGGGTAAATTGTTTTGTATTGCGCAACATTACCAATTTTGTGGGCCGAAATGACCTAATTTAAGCTTATAATTCTCATTCAAAATTCAGTGGCCTTAATTAACTCGAGAAAATTGGAAAAATGAGCGTAGATACTGTAGGCACGTTTTCCTTCCTGAAATAAGAAGTCCGGCGCCCTGTCGCTCCCAGCCGAACTAATCGAATCTTTTGCAGCAGAACAATCATTGTCCTTTGAAGATCAAGGAATTGTGCAACATATTCTTGAATCTATCCAGAACCAAGGGACTTTCCCTTTTCAAATTACAGCACAGGAAATTAACTACCTTGAAAAGCATAGTCAGGAAAAATGGATCAAATATTTGATTTACAGATACAAGTTTGTGATCTATCCACAGAAAATGATTTTAGGCTCGTTTCCAGTTTATCTACTCATTGAGCCTACTAGCGTCTGTAATCTTAGGTGCGTGATGTGTTTCCAAGTCGACAAAACTTTTACCATACAAACCGTATATGGGTATGATGGACTATAGGTTGTTTGAGCGAATCGTTGACGAGGCTGTAGAAGGTGGTACTGGTGGCATCACGTTAGCCTCTCGTGGTGAGCCAACGTTGCATCGGCAGCTGCCATAGATGCTGGAATATCTCTCAGGGAAGTTCTACGAAGTAAAACTGACAACAAATGCTACACGACTTTCCGAAAAACTAATTCATACTATTCTTGGGACAGGTGTCAATCTAGTGGTGTTCTCAGTAGATGCTTCCACGCCGGATTTTTATGAACAAATAAGAGTCCGCGGAAAATTTGATGTCGTGCATAAAAATATAAAGATGTCTCATGAAATTCGACAAAAATATGATCCTAATTGCCAGACGGTTTCGAGAATCTCGGCCGTAAAGTTTAGAGAAGACCAGGATCCAGAAGCTTTTTGTAGTTTTTGGCAAGATTTAGTCGATGAAGTAGGAATGAAAAATGTAGCAACCAGGTGGGATACATACAACAATGCACCAGCTTCTAAAGCGATGAAACCATGTGCATATCTCTGGGAGCGGTTATACATTTGGCAGGATGGTTTAGTTAGCCCTTGTGATGCGGATTATAAGAGTGAGTTGTCGGCTGGGAACATTGCTGAATCCACGATAAAAGATGTATGGTAGGGTATTCGAATGAATGAAATTCGAAATAGACACGGTAAAAATCAAAGGTCGTGCCTCTATCCTTGTGATCGTTGTGGCATTAACTACTAAATTATTTGACTTCTAGTGTCGATTTCAGTTGGTTTTATTGGGTATAGGAATCATGCAACACGCCTAAAGCAAATTGTACAAGATCACAGTGTTGCTTCAGTGGGAACGATTTATTACCCGCGTGATTTAGATTCTAGTTTTGGTACTACAACGTTATTCCCTAGATTATTGAAAGAGGATGCAGTAATTATTGCTTCCCCTAGTGATACACACTATGACTACTTGAGAATGCTGTCAGACTATAGATATAGTGGTTATATCTTCTGCGAAAAGCCTTTAGTTACGTCCCGCAAAAATCTTGTGGACCTTCGAAACCTCTGTCTAGATTTCCGAAAGATTTTTGTAAATTTCAATTATCGGTTTTCTAAGTTTGTAAGTATGTTTTCCGAAGCAGTGCAGGACGAAACAATAGGTGAACCCTTCCATTTGCATGCAGTTTCAACTCAAGGCCTCGCATTTTCTCAAAAATATTTAGATTCTTGGAGATCCGATAAGCTTCGTCACGTATTGGGGGTTACTGAGACTAAATCTATACATTATTTGGATTTAGCAATCTTTCTTTTTGGCAATCCGACAGGTATAGATTATTGTCCGCGAGTAATATCCGGCAATGGAACGGCTATCGATACGAGTACCCTCAGTATCAAATTTGAACAAGGAAAAACTGCTACTGTAGTCGCCTCCTATGCAGCACCATTACGACAATCCATGGAGTTGTTGGGATCCAATGGGTATCTAGTGTACGAAAATGAAAACATAACACTGTATGGCCCTAGAGATACATTTTCGAGTGATGGTCGATTCGATAACCCTCCATCTTTAGCAACTTACTCTTTTCGAGAATCTACTACTGATTTTCACACTGACTCTTTGAATTCTGCCATGAACTATTTTCTCAAGGTTTGTTGTGACGGAGGCCAGTTCCGGAAAGTTGATTTGGATAGAACGTTCATAACTACGGAAACGTTGTTGAATTTGGCTGGTCAGGATCTATGCTCTATTTAGCAGAACCCAGCGATACCGGGTTACGACATTAAGTTTCTTGCAAGCGCATGATTTGGTTCAAATGTCTGTGTCTACAGTCGACGAATACAGCGGAAATGTCTTTTCAACGTACCAAACAATACTTATTATTGTTTTTAACAAGATTCGGTATTATTCCACTAGCGAGCCGATAAAATATTTGTAACAATTTAAGACTACAATTAGTGAGGTATTGTAGAATTGTCTGCCACTAATTATTATAATTACAGGAAGGGTAGGCGAGTGTTAAAATTCCCAGATACAACGGCTAAGCCTAAAAAATTGAATCTAAAGTTCATAACCAATAATCAGGTAGATTAAACGAATTATGAGAATTCTGCTAGTTGTATACGACAACGGTGCATACACCCATAACTTCCCAATGGGCCTTGGTTACATTGCCTCTGTGCTGGAAAGTCAAGGCCACTCTGTATCGGTCTGGAATCAAGATATGCACCATTACTCCGACGACAGCTTGAGAGTTTTTTTAGATGAGCATCAGTACGACGCTGTCGCGATCAGCTTGATCGCGGGCTACTACCAATATAAAAGGCTTATAGCCTTATCTAAAGCAATTAATGA
>Ga0315339_1001541_pt1 | contig 20095 bp, 32 predicted proteins | sample ASW17metaG_FD_204514 | JGI IMG/M metagenome (GOLD analysis project Ga0315339, IMG submission 204514) | Ammonia-oxidizing marine archaeal communities from Pacific Ocean, United States - ASW #17 | ecosystem: Environmental > Aquatic > Marine > Oceanic | place: USA: California | collected 2016-12-05
TCGCCTTGACGAAGAATACGGATAATCTCTTCCGTACTGTGCGTTTTGCCTTTCATGAGTATGCCTCCGTTGGGTCTAAGAAATACTCACCACGAAACTGGGTCAACTAACGAAGGTCACGCCAACTGCACCGCTTTGCCGCCTTCAACGGCTGCACGAGCATCCGCGTCGAGCGAACCAAACCGGGCAAATTCAAAACGCCGCTCAATCGCATACTAAAAAACAATTGATACACCAAACCGAGTAAAACAAAGCCAGCACGGATCGCCGCCAAGCCGAGCGACATAACATCGCCAACCCATCGGAAGGGTATTATTGTGAAGCTTCTTGTAGATTCCGCATTCAAACGCGCAGAGACCTTCATCCGCGACAAAGGCCCGCCGCGCTTGCGAATATTTATAAATGGGGGATATATTCCGCACAGTCCCATTTACTCCAAGACGGCAGGCCCATGCTCGATTCTATGACCCACATCACCCGCTCGCTTGCCGATATGGACGAGCCCTTCGTGCGCTATAAAACCCTGCTCCACCTCTACGGACGGGCACCCGATTCGCGCGAGATCCGCATCTTGCGCGACGAGGTCCGCGAATCGACCTTGGCCCGCACCCTGCTCGCCGAGCAGGACGCCAGCGGTCGTATTCCCCTGCCCGCGTTCGACCGCTGGCGCGGCACACACTGGGTGCTCCACATGCTGGCCGATATCGGATCCGCCGCTGGCGATAAAAGCCTCTTTGCCCTGCGCGACCAGGCAATCGACGAACTCTTCGCCTCCGACCGCACCGAGCCCGTCTGCGGCGCGATCGAAGGCAACGCACTCTACTACCTGCATTTTCTCGCGTTGGACCAAGGCCAGACCGATGAACTCGCCGCACGGCTGATCGAAAGTCTACCCAAAAAAAATGGCAAAAGCCCAGCCGCCTTCGGCCAAACCCTACACGCCCTGCGCGGCCTCGCCCTACACGCGCAACTATGCGACGAGCAAGCCGCCCACGAGACCGCCGCGCAACTCGCCGAACACCTGCTCTCCCATCGCCTCTATCAAAAAAGCGACGGCCAACCCCTCAGCGCCGACTGCGCCGCATTGCACTATCCCTGTTACGAGCACTGCGACCTGCTCTTTGCCCTCAAGGTCATGCATGAAACCGGACACCTGGCCGATGAGCGCTGCCGCGACGGGCTCGACTTGCTCAAAGCCAAACAATTCGACAATGGCACTTTCCCAGCTGAGCGCAAACACTATCGCGTCGGCCGCATTGGCAAGGGCAACGACTCGCTAATCAACTGGGGCGGCTCCGATAAGCGCAAGACCAACCTCTACGTGACCTGCGACGCACTCGGCGTGCTGCGTGCTGCAGGGGAGCGATTCTGATGGCCATAAACGCATGAGCAACGACGCGCAAAAGCCATGGCCCAAAGCCACCCTCACTTTACTCGGCCTGTTGACACTTTCGCTCTATGTCCTCCAGTACGAAACCCTACCTAAATACTCCGCCCTGCCGCAAAACATTGTCTCTATCAAGGTTTTCTGGAGCATCGTTAGCGATGTAATCCAACCGGGTTGGCAAGACGCCCTACTCTTTTCCCTGCCCGCGCTTTGTTTTATCGGGATTATCGCGCTCGAAGCCCGACACCGCGAATTTTCGCATATGCTCGCTCTCTGCTTCAGCCGCCATCGCGCGACCTGGCTATTACTTGCTGCAAGCGCGCTGGTTATTACCCGTTATTACCTAGCTGTCGGCGAAGCCAACTGGGCCGGTGACGGATCGGCGCATCTGGCCTTCGCCTATGCAGCAATAGAATGCGTCGCCGCAGGTGAAATCCCGATCTGGACCAATTTGATCAGCCTCGGCAGCCCCTATTTGCAATATTATGGCTTCCTCTATTTCTATCTAGTCGGGCTGTTCGACCTGATCGTCGGCGATTTCTTCACCACCATCAAGATCTCGCTCGTCCTCAGCCATATCGCCTCAATCCTCGGCATGTATATGCTCACCCGTGTCGCCGGCCGTTCTCGCGCCGCCGGCGTCTTGGGCGCACTGGCCTACGGACTCTGCTTCTGGCATCTCCAGCAAGTCCTGATCATGGGGCGCTTCCCACTCTCGCTCTTTTACGCCGTACTGCCTTGGCCCTTTTATTTTTTCGAGCGACTGCGCCTTCCTGCACGCCGCGTCGCCGCCGTCTGCGGCGGCGCCCTTACGCTCGGCTTATTACCTTTTATCCACCCGGGCTACGGCTTCTGGGCGACCATATTTTTTTCGCTCTACGGACTAATGCGCGTGCTGCACACGCCGCATTTCCGCAAGCGAAGAATTATCATCGCAGCCGGACTGCTCGTCGGTGGAGCCACTCTTTTTGGAGCCTATCTGACATTACCGATGTGGTTGGAGCGAGCCGGTACCAGCATTGATTCCGGCGTAATCCTCAGCGGCGTACCCGACCCTTCGTGGAAACGCGTTTTTGTCTGGTCCAATCTGCGTTTCCCCCTTATCCCTCTTACCGAGCAGGAGGCCCCCTGGTACGGCGGTTATCTCGGGCTCGTGCCCTTCGGTCTGGCATGGATCGGCGCGATTCTGCCCTGGCGCCTGCCCGGGCAGGGACGCCCGTTGCCGCATTTAGCCGTCGGCTGCTGCTTCGCGTTAAGCCTGATGCTGGTGTTCGGCTACCGCTTGGCCCCGCTGCAAGCCCTGCCCTTCGTCACCGCCCTCAACGCCGGGCGCTACCTGCTCTTCACCGCCTTCTTCATGTCGCTTGCCGCCGGCATCGGCGGCGCGGCACTCAGACGCTGGCGACCAAGCGATATACAATTGCGAACCATGGCGCTGCCCATCCTGCTCGTATTGCTCGATTTAGGCCCCACCACGGTTCAACAACCCTACCAACTAGAAGGCAATAACCCCACCCCTTATTCGAATGGTCTCTTGCAGGAGCTGCGAGAGAAAAACACGGACCTCAACCTGCCCGCCGGCGAGCTGCCTAATTTTCGCATCTTCTCCAACCTCGACAATATGCACCCCTTTCTCGCCAGCACCTGGCTCGCCTACCACACCCGCCTCCCAACCCCGCAAGCCGATCACCGCATGCTCATGCCCTCGATGCACGCCTTTGCCGCGCCCTTCGAGCGCTACCTCAATAATCTGCTGCATCACCCGGACGCGCCTCCGTTGCAAAAATCACACACTGTGCAAGCCGGCCTGCAATTGCTCAATGTTCGCCATCTGGTCCTTGTCAGCGCGAGCCGCGAATTGGTCACCCTGATAAATATCACGACCAGCCCGGTACTCGTTTCTTCCCGCCTTGAAGACCATACCCTGCTCACCGCCGACTCCAATAGCAATAACGGTGAACAGATCGCCGCCTATATCGACGGCATGGATATCGACCTCGTATCCAAACGCAGCGCGCGCTTTTTTATTACAGATCTGGATCAGACGCGCGACCTGGGCACCAGCCCCCGCCTCGAAGTCGGTTCCCACCACGTCTGGCACCAACGCGTCGAATTAGACCTGCGCGTTACCGCTCCCTGCTACGCGCGACTGGCCTATACGTATTTTCCCGCTCTCGAAATCCGCGTCAACAATCAGCTAGTCAAACCACTGCGCACCGCCGCCGGCTTTATCTGTCTGCCTCTCGAAGCCGGCCCCAACCACATTGTGATGCAAGCCCGACTATCCCCACTCAGGAAGGCGTTGCTCGGCCTCGATTGCGCCCTCCTGATCTTGGGCATCTGTGCGCTGTACTGGTCCCGAAAAAAATGCCCAATGCTCGTCCGATAACGGTACATAGATCAGTGTGGTAAATAGGCACTAAAAAAGCGCGTCCACAGTCCTAACCACTTATGATAGCGAAAGAAGCAGGTGTCTTAAGCCCCGTCCAGCACACTGCGAAATCGCCGCAGACAGCCCCGAACGCGCCCTGCAATTCTATAACACCGTCTTCGGCTGGAAGAGCCCTAAATGGCACGGGCCGCAAGATCATTGGCTGCTCGGCACCAGCGAAGACCGCAAACCCGGAATCGACAGTGGCCTATCGCCGCACCGGTGATCAACACCATAAACGCCGACCAAATCGACGCCTATCTCAAATAAATAAAAGCCACAGGCGGCCAAATAACACAAGCCAAAATATCTATCCCAGCATCGGCTATTTGGCCTGTTGCTAGGATCGGGAGGGCAATCCCTTGGGTATGATGGGGATCGACGAAGCTGCGGCGTAAAATACCGCGACTCCCCTCCCTATCCGGCGAAAGGCAGGGTAGAGCCCGCGCATCGCCCGAGTGCACTTGGGAGAGACCCCCACCCGCCTTACCGTACGGACGAGTGGACCGTGCTGTGATTTTTCTGGAGAGCTATGCCCTGCCACCCCACCAACCTGTTCCACCGCCTCCCACCTTCTTATACTGTACATATGTATGCAATAACCCAAGCCCAAGTCCAAACGGCCTTCAAATACGTATTCAACGCCCTAATTATCTGCACTCTCAGCTGTCACCCCAACTCGCGCCCAGAACCCACCGACGGCTTAGGCCACTTCGCCGCCCGCACAGACCACCTCCAACGCCTCGAACCACACGGCGAACGCATCCTGCACGGCGCCGGACTCAGCTTCGACCCGCACGACGCCAACAAAAGCGCACTGCAACGCGCGCGCCCCCTCGTCTACGCCGTCTATTACGACCTCGCCAGCTTGCGCTACGACTGGCACCTAGTCCTACGCGCCCAACTCGATCAATACGAAGACTACGTGTTCCCGCAAATCGACCTCGGCTTCAGCTTCGACGGCCGCCCCTACGAAGACGCCATCGCGCACGGCCAACTCGACCAGGCGATCGAAAGGCTGTGCTTCGGGTTGCGCGAATTGCGCCGACCGGTCCTCCTGCGGCCGGGTTTGCAGTTCAACAATCCCTGGAACGCCTACGACGCCGAGCACTATAGCGAAGCCTGGCAACGATTGGCCAGCACCTTGCGCGGACGCTGGGGACTCGAACATGTCGCGTTAGTGTGGACCTATTGGGCCGACGGCTATCCCGACTATATGGCCTACTATCCCGGTGACCAATACGTCGACTGGTGGTCGATCGATGTGGCAACCCCGCAAGATCTGGCGATGCCGCGCAGCCACGCTTTTATCACAGCGGCAAGCGAACGGGGATATCCCGTGCTCCTCGGTGCAGCCACCCCCACCAGTGCCGATTTGAGTCAAGCCGAGCAGGCCTGGGCGCACTGGTTCGCGCCACTATTGCGTTTCTTGCGCCGCCACCCCAACATCAAAGCCTTCACCTTTATGACTTGGGATTGGGCACAGATGAACCGCTTCGCCGACCCCGTGCTCTTTGAGCGTTACCGCAACGAACTCATGCACCCGATTTACCAGCATTCCGCTCCCCTCGACGAGCTGCGCTGGAATCTCGAACTAGAGCGATAAATTGCACGATCCCGCCCATTCACTTACCGGAGACCCACATGCGAAAATTGCGTTTCGCCCAAGCCGGCGTTTCACTGATGCACGCCAATATGTATCGCGATACCCTGATGCTTCTGTCCGACGAGATCGAGCTTGTCGGATTTTACGATCCCGACCCCGATGCAGTTCAGCCCAACCTAAAAGCTGATGTCGAACACGTGCCCTTCTACAACAGCCTCGACGATCTCATCAGCAAGGCCCGCCCCGAAGCGGTCATGGTCTCGGCCTATCCCAATATCATGCCGGACTGGCTCCTGCAAATCGCCGAAGCCGGCGTGCATATCTGGGCCGAAAAACCCGTGGCATGCCACTCGAGCCAGCTAGCCCCGGTCGCCGCGGCCATCGCCAAAAACGAGCTGCACTTTTCCACCGGCTATTCCTGGCGCTTCCACCCTATCAGCCGCCTGATCAACACAACCTATGCCGATGGTCTGTTGGGCCAACCCTTTTCGATCGACATGCGTTTCTCGATCTCCAGCGTCAAACGACGCGACCCGACCTCCTGGGTCTTCCAACGCGAGATAAGCGGCGGCGGCATCCTCAACTGGCTCGGCTGCCACTGGTTCGACCTGATGCGTTTTATCACGGGATCAGAAGTGACAAAAGTCAGCGCCATCGAAGCCAATGTCGGCGGCGAGGCCATTGACGTCGAAGACGCGGCGACCGTCTCGATGCAATTCGCCAATGGCATGATCGGCAGCCTACACGTCGGGTATTTCACCTCCGGTGGCGGCGATACATCGTTCGGGTTGTATGGGTCGCAGGGTTGGGCCAAATGGGCGATCGCCGACGAAAGCTGCACCATTAAGAGCGACCACCCCGAGTGGGCCGAAGCCCCGGAACGCGCATTTAGCTTTCCCTCGGCGAAATATCCGGGTTATGGCGCCGAGGGCCGGGCGCTGGTCAAAGCCTTCGCCGCCGCGATCCGCGGCGAGGGCATCAGCGGCTACACTGTCGACGATGCGATACAAACTCTGCGGATCATCGAAACCGCGCACGAATCGGCGGAGAGCGGACGGACGATAACACTGCCCGAATGAAATAAACGCATTAAAAATAGTACACTTCTGTAGTACAATCACCCATCATGTCCCCAAATAATTTGTATGAATATCGTCGATATATTTAAGCCTAAATCTCTCGTCAATCATTTATATAGCTGACCCATATAAACACAATGATCAGAGCATTCGAGGAGTCTTGCAGCTCGACGTATTTAAAATGAATACGCGCTTTACTTATTTATATGGATTAAAAACAATGAGTTATAACTAAAATGAATCATCCATCTATAGATTATCTATAGAAACTCCATTATTTCGTTCCTTTTACTCAAATTTGAAAACCTTTTCCGCAATGTCAGCTACGGCTTGCTGATCGTCCGGGTAAAGGTGGCCGCGCCACTGCCACCGTCAGGCGCTTGTTGCGCTTCTCCAACTGCTCAAGTCGTTGCTCAATCGTCATTGGTCGCCTCCTTTATCATGGCCCAGGTTGAAGCGTTCGCCCTTTGCCTTTGCGGTTGCCAGCATAGACCACGCCGTTGCCGTATTCGTCAGCGTATATTTCAACGATCTTATCAATGGTCTTGTTCCATATCGATATGCTGCCACCAGCGTTGCTCAATTTTCGTTAACCTTTCCTTCAACGACACGTTGTTTCGTCGTTAGCCCTATTTGCCACAACTCACCAATTACAGTGTCGAGCAAATAGTGACTCCGATAGGGCCAGTTTTTCGACGAAATAGAACCTGTTCCAGCGTCACTCACCGCAGGCCGAGGCTGATCGCGGTGATACTCATAGCGCCCAATCTCGCTGTTGCTCACGTCTTTAACGTTTGTCGCTGCCATCGTGACCACCGCTGCCATCGCCACCACCATCATCGTCAAAGCCACCGTCAGGCGCTTGTTACGCTTCTCAAGTTGCTCAAGTCGTTGCTCAACCGTCATTGTGCTGCCTCCGTCTTAGAGTCAGCCGACGGTATACGAAAAGCCCCCGTCGCATCCAAGCGGCAGGGGCGCTGTTGTGTATGCGGCGATGATGCTCGTCAGGCGGCGTCTACGTCGCTCTCAATGGCGGGTGGCCGTGGGCACCATTACTCAGCCTTAATCTTCCCCCAGGAATCCAACTTACGTGTGGTTGATATGTCCCCCATCTCCAAGCCCCAATGCTCTCCCAAGATATTACCTTCGATCTCTTCTTCCACTGAATCGGTTACGACTGGAAAAAAGTCGATTTGCAAGAGCCTTTCCTCGGCGTCCCCATCAAGCAGGTCAACTACCTCGCCGGCCATAAGTCGATGGCGATGACCAAGCGCTACGACCATGCGAACGAGGAGCGCTACGGTGCAGCTATCGAGGCGTTGGATGCGGCGGGTAAGACGGGCAGTGCGGAAGCGTTGGCGGCGGCGAGATGGAAACGAACTTAGCTTCGTTGAACCTCTGCGGTAACTGAGGAGCGGAGACAGTCAAATAGAAGCGGGACGGCCCTCACAGCCGTCCCGCTTCTATTTGCCCCATATCGCGCCTCAGTCGCCCCAAGTATCAACGATAGCTTCGCCCGTCTTGTTGAAGACGTTGACCATGCCGCCGTTGCCATGATCGGAATAACCCAGCTCCACCAGCTCTTTGCCGTTGGGCTGAAATGTCGTGACACTGCCGCCGTTCACTGTCGAAGTCAGCGTCACCAGCCTTTAGCCCTTCGCTGAGCGGGTCTCGACCCCGCCGTAGCCAACAGTGATCACAGATCTTGGGTCAACATAGTTTCAACTAGTAGTCGAAAATCGGCAATCCCTATCGGTTTGTCGATAAAGCCACTGAAATTGTGCCCTTCTGTTTCTTCGGGGTTCACCGTGTCCGAGACCGCGATCACCGGCAGGTCTGGGTATCTCTCGCCTATCTCGTCTGCTAAGGCACAGCCGTCCATTGGCGCCATTTGTATATCAGTGATGACCAAGTCAACTTTATACTGCTCTATCAACTTGAGGGCATCCCCACCAGTCTCAGCAAAGAGTAGATTGCACGACTGTTTTCGCAGTAGCCGATCTACCGATGATTGAATACTTGTTTCGTCGTCGACAAAGAGAATAACTACTCCATTTATCATCTTCTCATCAAATTGACGCTCTACTTCTGTGCGCGAAAGACCGTCGCAGTCATCAATAACCGAGAGGGCATAATCGAGTTGTTTTTGCAGTTTATGTATGGTTAGCTGTGCGGCTGTCTGGTTATCAATACGATCGAGTGCACGCAAGTTGTCGTTGACGATTTTCGTCGACAAGCTGTCGACTACATTGCCATAGAACAGCATCTTCAATTTATGGTCATTGGCAAGTAGTTGCTCAAACGGAAGACGGGCAATGGCGATTGTGTTGCTTGGCGTGATCGCCTCAACCTGTGCCGAGCGCTTCTGGTGTCTAATTAGTCCCATCTCGCCCACGACCATTAATGGGTTAAGCATGGCAATTACTGTGCCGTCACTGCCGATTACGCTCATTGTACCGGAGATCAATATATGCATATCCTCGCTAATAGCGCCACAAGCGCAAACTATCTCGCCCGGTTCATAAAATCTTGTTTGGCAAATGTTTAGCACCGCCTGTGTTTGCGATGGCGATAGTCCCGTGAGCACAGGGATCTTTTTGAGGATCTGGCCAATAAGTTTGCGCTGTTTCGGTTTCATAGCATTTCATCCACTGTAGGAAAAAACGTGCGCACGCAAAAACATCCCCACTGTGTGGTGTTGAATAACGAATGGCATGAAAGTCAGTTTAGCCCTCATTGAGTATATTGAGAGATAGGTAATAATAGTTGATACAAGTGAGATCGCAAGATAAAATATACTAAAGAACGGCAACAAAAATTTCATCATTGAGAGATGCCCATCTCTATTAAATACGCCCCGTCAGACAAGCGATCGTTTGCGACCATTCCCATGTTTTTTTAAATGATTACTTCACTCCCGTCGTCGATTCTGCCGCCCCTCACGCCGAGGCCCCATCAACTTACCAAATCGCCGTTGCCGTATTCGTCGGCACTCATAGAGGCGATAGATTCGCCCGTCTTGTTGTTGACCCAAACTCTACCGCCGTCAGGGTTCGAACCCAGCGCCACCAACTCTTTGCCCTTCGCTGAATCCGTCTCGACCAAGCCGTCGCCATCGTCGTTAGCGCCCAAGCCGACAACGACTTTACCTGCGTCATTCTTCACGAAGATCGTCCGCGCCACCACCATATCGAACACGCCGCGCTTCTCGCCCGTAGCCGCCATCGTCACCACCGCTGCCATCGCCACCACCGTCATCGTCAACGCCACCGTCAGGCGCTTGTTGCGCTTCTCGAGCTGCTCAAGTCGTGGCTCAATCGTCATTGTGCTGCCTCCGTCTTTGAGTCCGCCGGTAGTATACAAAAAGCCCCCGTCGCATCCAAGCGGCGGTGACGTTCGTCAGGGCGGCGTCTGCGGGCTCTCAGCGGCAGCAGGGCAGGGCGGGACGTGTGCCTGCAGTGTATGCGGGTTCGCCGGCATCAGCGGCGGGTGGCGGTCGGTTCGTCTGGCGCTGTCGTCGCAGGATGTGGGTCGAACTAAGCGCCTGGGTCGTCGTAACTGGGCAGTTCCTCCAGCGTGCGGATCTGGTCGTGTAGCTCGACTGGATTGATCCTGGCATACCGCTTCGCCATGGCGGCGCTCTTCCATCCTCCAAGCGCCATGATATGCTCCATCGGCACGCCACGCTACATGAGTCGAGTGGCAAAGGTATGGCGAAACTGATGAGGATGGACATGCTTGAGGCCGATCTTCTTGGCGGGCGCCATGAGCGACTTTTTGAGGTCGAGCTTGCCGATAACGGGGGTGTTCGGGTGTTTGTCGGACGGCCAGACAATGGTGTGGTTGCTGTGACCGCTCTGCGTTTGCGCCCAGGTGCGACCAGGACGCAACGAATCGAAGAGGACCGCGAGACGGTTGGTCATCGGTACAACCTTGAAGGTCTTATTCTTGGTCAACGGTATGGTCAGGCGGTTGTTGATGGTATCGACATCGCGCCAGCGGATGCGCTCTAATTCACCCGTGCGCAACCCGGTGTCGACCAGAATCGCCACGTAGTACTTCGCGTATTCGGGCAATACCTGCATCAGGGCCTCCATTACCTAGTCGGATAAGGGCTCGGGCACCTTTTCATCTTCCTTGACCGCTTTGATCAAGCTGGCTGCATTTTCCATTATCAACACCCACCTACTGTTCCGCCGCCCGCCGTAAAGCCACCTCCACCGCTTCTTCATTGCCCCTCGCCCGCTCGATCTCGCCCAAGGCCCTGTAGAGTTGGGCGCGGACGCTAGGGTCGCTGGCCACGCTGAGCCCGATGTCAAAAACGCCGCGTATTTTTTCCATATCCTGGTTGTAAAGAAATAGAATATAAGCCGTACGAGCTATATCTTGCGGACTATGGGGCATGCGAAATTCAAACTCGTTCGGGTCCCTGCCCAAGACGCGCTGCTGCTCGGTGCGAAAAAAATCCAGCTCCAGCTCAACCATTCCCTGCCACTGCAGATATTCAGCCAAGCGCACGGCGACGACCTAGTTGCCGACCGACGTAGGATGGTCTTCGTCGAAAAAATATCGCTTGGCCTGAAAAACTCGGATCAGGTCCACATCTTCCGGCACTAGGTCATGGGTCTGGCGCACCTCGCCCAAGATCTGATCGACATCGGCGCAGATCCACTTTTCAAATACCGGCGTCAGGTCGATCGCATCGACCCCCTGCGTCCGCGCGTGCATCAATAGCCGCCGCTGCGGCGTCTGCAACTCCGGGTCGAAAAGCTGGAATACGAAGGGATAGACCAGCAGGACGACATCTATCTCGCGCTCGCGCGCTACGGCGTAAATCGCCGCGAGATTGTCCAGCACTAGCCGCCATCCGGCGTCAAAGCGAGGGTCGTCTGCTTCTACCATCACTGCGCCCGAGCGAATTTTAGCACAGGCCCGCTCTGCCGCCGCCACCAGTTGCTCCAGCATATCCGGTTCTATCGCGTCATCGGCAATGAAAAAAACCTGCTCGAAATACTGTTCTCGCTGTTCCTCAGAAACCATAGAAACCATAGTTCCTCCTTATTCTTTGCCTAGTGGTCACTCAGCAGAAAAGACATGTAGTATTATAAAGGGTCTTTTAGGCGGTCTGGACAAGCGGCGTGGGTGTGGTTGGAGCGGCCTGGCGGTGCGCTGCGCCCTCTTTCCTGCAGAGTGCGCACCTTTAGGCGGCCCCGTTACTTTGTATGCGCCGGGATACAACCTCCAGGTCTTCGCCGCGAAGAAGACGCAATGCGGCCTCGGACAAGATAACCCTAGGGTTCACCAGCCCCGCTTGGCGCCTGCGACCTCTAATAGGCGCCGCCTAATCCCGTGGGTCAGCTTGGATAGGGGTGGGGGGGGCGACAGGGCAGGAGAGGGCGTGTGTGCACGGTATACACGGGTTCGCCGGCGTCAGCGGCGGTTGAGGTCGGTTCGCCTAACCATCGCCAGCAATAACAGTGGGCCAGGGGTCACCACGTTGGAGAAATTGGCCGAAGCATATCTCCCTCGATCGATACGAAAGAGGAGGCAGACTGGATTAACGAACTGGCTGTTAGCGGATGCACGCCATACACCTCGACCCGTACACCGAACTTCCTCACAATCATGCCCACGACATCTGCAAAATCGCCATCACCTGATGCTAAGATGACAGTGTCAACATTCTTTGCGTGCTCCGCCATATCTAACGCGATCCCTACATCCCAATCGCCCTTTGCACTTCCATCCGCTCTTTGAACAAAGGGTTTGAGCCGGACCTCAAAACCAACACGTTTGAGAATGTTCTGAAAACGGATTTGCCTTTCGTCACCCCGATCCGTAGCGTAGGCCATCGCTTTCGCCAACGTTCTTCCTCGAGTTACTTCTTCCCAGAACACAGTGTAATCGAAGTGGCAATTGAATTGCTGCTTAACTGTATAGTAGATATTCTGCACATCGACGAATATTGATACTGTTTCCATAATTTAACCCTGAGGTCGTTGACCGATGGCAGAGCGGTTGTATCCGCTTCGCCATTTAGCCTAGTGGGTGCGACGATGCCGGACGCCCAAAGAAGAGGACGTAACCATCGTTATCGCGGACCTCGAAACCTCTCAGCCCGTCGTCCGTATTCTTAAGCTCCTTGTGGAAGGCAATGTTGGCCTCGGCGAACTCCGCTGCCAGCGTATCGGGTTGCTCAACGCTGACGAATGCATCCCACGGTGCCCAATGGTGTCGGATGGGATTGGGCAGGGGCAATACATCGCCTGTTATGGCCTTCAGGAAGATCCGCGTCTCGTCCCGCCCGACAATTGCAAAGAATGGATCCTGCGCTGGTGCAGTATATCTTACATCAAACCCTGCTCTCACGTAGAACGCAACCGATGGTCCAAGCTCTTCCACGATAAAGAAGGGTGCGATGCTGCTCAACACTGCGGGTCCCAAGCGTCACCGGCGCCGAGGATGATGCTGTACATGCTGGTTCGCCACTGTCAGGCGCCTGTTGCGCTTCTCCAGCTGTTCAAGTCGTTGCTCAATCGTCATTGTGCTGCCTCCGTTTTGGGGTCCGCCGACAGTATACGAAAAGCCCCCGTCGCATCCAAGCGGATGGCGGGACCACACTAAAGCCGTATTGACGAAGCGTTTTTACGCCGTTAACTACCTCGCCGGGCACAAGTCGATGGCGATGACGAAGCGTTACGACCATGCGAACGAAGAGCGATATGGTGCGGCTATCGAGGCGTTGGATGCGGCGGGTAAGACGAGCAGTGCGGAGGCATTGGCGGCGGCGAGGTGGAAGCGAACTTAGCTTCGGCTAACCTCTGAGGTAAATGAGGGGCGACGATGGGCAAAGAGAAGCGGGACGGCTGATAGAGCCGTCCCGCTTTTGTAGTTATCACCCCTGAGAATTCATTCAGATTTATCGGATGTTGGAAGGGCAGGTGAATATTCCCTCCAACCCTCGAATCCCATGATTGCACTCTTCCATTTCTAGGTGCCGTCCCTTCTCTCAGCAACCCACATCGTTTGGTGACCGCCATCCTGACGACGTCCATCAGGGGTAGGCCCCCAATAATGAAATTGGGTAATTGCAAGGGCGACATCACCTTTTACGGCTATGTGGTTGACTTCGCTTGTAACTCCTCTACCTTCCTCCTCAACGCGCGGCTCGAACTTATAGCCTCCAAGGTAATCTTCTCCCAAATTAATCCCACTCAACATATACCGCGGGACACCATTCTTTTGCGGAGTATGAATAATGTAAAAATCATCCCAATGTGCTGACCGCACCATTTGTTCATTACCGAGTCTATGTCCCTCTTGCTCTTGATGAAACAGTGCTCGAATGGCCTCCCTGTCCTCTTTCTCGTCGGCATTCACCGCACCAGAAGTAAGAGTAACGGCGAAAAGAGTTAAAATTGATAGTAGATATTTCACGGAACACCCCCTGCCATAGGTTTACGATAGGCCACCTCGTAGTGGACAAGTTGGCTGGTAGGCGGGGTAACATATACAATCTCCATTCACCACACAATTCCGTGCAGAAAGCAGCGGGTGCGGCGGCGGCTACGAGAGCAGTCCCGCTTTTATGGGTTCTATCTGGAATGTTGGTGTTGGCCGCCGGCACCTGGCAGCCGCAGAAGGCATCAGCCTCGGGCTGAGCTTCTGCGGTGCTCTCAGCGACAGCAGGGCAGGGGGCGTGCTATCCGGGGCTATATCCGGGCCTATCCTCGAAGTGCTGCAGCTCACAAATAACCAATTAGTGGCCAAGCCGACGCAATAGATTTGCGTCCTGCCAAGTGGCAATCAACATTGACGCAACCTAATACGTTTGTTTATCTAAGAGTATGCAGCAGAAGCGTATAACATGACCAAGAGGTTTGGGGTGTGTGATTATGCCTGAGGACAGTGTGTTTAGCCGTTCGTACTTTGTTCGTTTGGCTGACGTAACGAATGACCGAGAGGGTTTCTTGATATGCGAGGTCGAACGGTCGAAACTCGAGCTGAGACGATTCAACGTTTGGTCATACTGCGGGTATCCCAATGAGATCGAGGATGTCAGTGACAGTATAGACGGCAAGATATGCCGCGAACTTAAGCGGCATTCAATGCAGTTGATGTCCGATGAGAATTTATGGGATCACAATGAAGATCCGCCGCCAGGCTCTTCACGAGACGGCGACGTCAGCGTTTAGTCGATTGGACCGTCACAAGGGGCCGGCAGTATCGGCACGTATAGCCAGGATCGCAGTCAAGAATAAACACTCTTATTCTGTCACACGGGGCTATTGAAAGTGGTATTGGATATCAATGACCGTTACAGAGGCTCGCTTGTTGGCCTGGCTGTGGGCGACGCGTTGGGTACAATGGTCGAATTCAAAAAGCCCGGTACGTTCGATCCCGTAACGGATATGACGGGTGGTGGTCCTTTCGGCCTAGCTCCAGGTGAGTGGACCGACGACACATCTATGGCGCTGTGTCTCGGGACTAGCTTGTTGGAGAAGGAGGGCTTTGACGCGGCGGACCAGATGCAGCGGTACGTGCGTTGGCATCGCGAAGGTTACTTCAGTTGTAGAGATCATTGCTTTGATATCGGCAATACGGTTGCGGCGGCATTGGGCCGCTTTGAAAAGTCTGGAGATCCATTTGCCGGCAGTACGGACCCATCTACAGCTGGCAATGGCTCGATAATGCGTCTTGCACCCGTCGTGTTGTACAATGCTATGCAGCCCGCTCAGTCTATTCATTTCGCTGCAGAGAGTTCACGTACGACCCACGGGACCGTGGCGGCTGTAGAGGCTTGCGAGTAGATGGCGAGATTGCTTGTCGGAGCCCTAAATGGCCACGACAAGGCTGCGTTGGTCGGAGGCGAAGATGGCGAAATCGAGAAACTGCGTAATGTAACCTATGAATCCAGCATAGCCAGGGTTGCTGCTGGTTCATTTCGCGAGAAGAGTCCTACTGAGATCAAAGGCACTGGATACGTGGTTGAAAGCCTTGAGGCGGCTCTATGGGCCTTCTGGTCCACGAAATGTTTCGATGAGGGTGCATTGGCAGCGGTCAATTTAGGCGATGATGCGGGCACCACTGGAGCCGTATATGGCCAGTTGGCGGGCGCGTACTATGGTATTGATGCAATAAGGTCGGAGTGGGTCGAGAAGATCGCTATGCGGGATGAGATCATTGCAATGGCTGACCGGTTGGCCGAAGGAGCAGGAGCCATCCAGGTCGCTTAGAGCGTGTACGTGGCTCCGGCTAGTGCTTTAGCAACCACTCAAGCAAATACTCTGTCGCTCGACAATCATGCTCGTTGTGCTTTAGTAGCTTGGTTGTGTTTCTCTTGCCGCTGGGACTCCACCGGTCATATCCAGCTCCAGATTTCAATTGGTTTTGCTCCTGCATTGTCCTTAGCCATTTGCCAACGAAGCCAGGGCCGTAGCTAGCCGGTCTCTTCAAGCCAAGGTCATCGGCTATAATGGCGAGTAATCCGAATGCTTTGGTTCGAAGGGCACCTTTCGTTGTTTTTGCTAAGCCGGCGCTGCGGATCTTCTTGTTGGTCGATCTAAACTCACGAAAATAGTGTTTCAGTTCAGGATGCGCTTTAGTAGGCACCCGCACATCAAAGCCTATGTACCCGGGCGGATATCCTCTAATTGTGAAGAGCGTCTTCTCGTGAGAGGTCCAAAACACAATACGGCGCTCTTCGAACGTTGCTTGGTCGAGTAATTCACCCAAAAAATGATCTAAGGGCATAAAGTCGACATCGGGACGCTCTGCAATCATTTCTATAGAGATGTCTAACGCGGTCGCGGTGTATTCGCCCTCACACGATATGCCCGCGATTAGCGGCAGTGGATCTGGGCCGCCACCCGATGGGCCACGACCTTCAAAGTCCAAGTATAGTGCCCGTTGCGCTTCTTCGAGAGTGATGGGTCTATTTTGACCGTCGTGCAGTTCCATAGGCGGCATGGTAGAATTGTGAATTAATGTTTGTTGATGGCGACTTTTCACCAGTTCAAGTCACGCACAATCATGCTTATCATCGTGGGATTCAATCCGAATTCTTTGCCCAGCTGCTTCTGAGTAACGGTTCCAACTTTGTACTTTTGTCGAATCTCTTCTGATGTCCTCATGATTGATCACTAGAAGTATCGAGGCCGGCCTGGTCGGTTCACCCAAGCGTCATGGCCCAGGTTTCAGCGTTCGCCCTTTGCCTTTTCGGTTATACGCGCCGACCACGCCGTTGCCGTATTCGTCGGCACCGGTGTCTACCATCTGCTGCTCGAAACCGACGGGCGGCGGACTAATCGTTCTTTGGCTGTTGTCTGCGACTAAGTAGGTCAGTGGGTGAGGCTGCGGGGCTGAAGATCAATCCCGTCGCCGGACCGCCTAGGACCACTGATTCTAATACGCTGCGCATCCTGTTCGCTCGCTCGTAGATCAAAGCTGCGGTCTCCGCATCGAATAACTCACCTAGCGTCTTGGCAAATAGCGTTAGCCATCGGTCGAAATGTTCGGCGCCGACCATCAGCCCCGCATGCGCCTGCCGTGGATTGTCGTGATAGCGGCCCGACGCATTTAGCACCTCGGACCAAAAGTCGCACATGCGATCCAAATGCGGCGCCCATTGCCCCTGAAAGCGATGCTCAAAAATGTGCCCGAGCAAATCGTCTTGCCGCACAGTGGTATAAAATGTCGTCACCATCCGCCTAATTTCTTCGTCGCCGATCTGCACCTGTTTCATGCTGCCGCTCCTATTGCCAATAAGCCATCGCGCTTTGTCGCGATCGCGCCTTCGCTGGTCCACTGTCGCACCCAGTTGCACCAACAATTTGCCCATCGCTGACTGCGTATAGACTAAGCCGTTGCCACCGTCGGTAGCGCCCAAGGCGACAACGATATAGCCTGCATCATTCGTCACCCTGACATTCCGCGCCTTCACTATATCGAATTCGCCGCGCTTCTCGCCCCTCGCCGCCATCGTCAACGCTATCGTCAAGCGCTTGTTGGTGCGCTGAATCTTATGATTCTGCTGCTCGACCTGGTCCAATCGTTGCTCGATAGTCATTGGTCTTCTCCTTTATCATGGCCTAGGCTTAAGCGTTCGCCCTTTGCCTTTGCGGTTCCAAGCGCCGACCACGCCGTTGCCGTATTATCCACAGTCAGACCAACAGGCGTCCTCTTCTTGTTTTGCGCTAAGGATCGCACGCCACAGGATCGCACCATTCAGGTTCGCACCCTCCAGCTTCGCACCACTCAGTCTCGCACCCGTCAGGTCCGCATCCCGCAGGTTCGCACGCTCCAGTTTCGCACCCCTCAGGTCCGCACCCTCCAGGTTCGTGCACGAAGTCAGATCGCGCTGTTCCAAGGGGGTTGCACGAATTTCAGATACATCGCAAGTCGTAAGAGAAGGATCTTCTCCACAAGCGGATAACTGGATAGTAATCGCCGCCATGGCCATCATCGTCAACGCCACCGTCAGGCGCTTGTTGCGCTTCTCCAACTGCTCCAGTCGTTGCTCCACCGTCATTGTGCTGCCTCCGTCTTTGAGTCTGCCGACAGTATACGAAAAGCCCCCGTCGCATCCAAGCGGATGGCGGTGCTCGTCAGGCGGCGGGTGGCGGTCGGTTATTTCTTCTCATCGTCAACGATCTCATATTCAGCATCGACTGCATTGGCACGATTAGTCTCTTCTGCCTTTGCGTCGCGAGGTCCCGACAAAAGACGATGTAATCGGTAGAGCAATAGTCGACCGGCATAGAGGCAGGCGAGTAAGAGTAATAAGCGCGGTCCGATTACGTGGTAGTATTTGAAGTATAGAAAGGCCAGCACAACGAGTGACAGCCAATAAGCTGACTTCATATGGAATCGCCTTTTTGTCGGTTGAACGTTCCGCAAAGCAGTTGGATGTTACGCACGGTGTTAGTGCCGCCTGTAGATACTCGGCATTATTTGTTACAAAGACTCAACCTTTGAATGCAAGCTTCCCCCCTAATTACGCGCTCAAGGATCAAAGGTCGGCCGAGGTGGGTCCGCCCAATTACCTTCGGGGTCCGTCCCACGGCAGAGTATCCCTTTAGCCTTCAAGGTCTCATCGGCACGGACATCGATTGTTGCATAGCGGATCCCGATGCCACATCGCCTGCGGTCGGAATGGTTGGCCTCCGAGCCGTGCAGCAGCAGGCAGGAATGGATGGAAACCTCCCCGGCTTTCAGTTCAAGACAATCCGGGGTGCCGTACTGTTCTATATTGTCCACGGTCTGGTTCAAGACATTGTTCTCCTGGGGGTCGCTTTCGCGGTAAGGCAGCAGGCCATGACGATGGGATGCCGGCACTACCTGTATGCAAGCATTCTCTCGGTCGACATCGTCTATCGCCACCCAGATGGTTATCACCTTTGTCCGGTCCACGGGCCAGTAGGTAAAATCCTGGTGCCAGGATACTACTTTGGGGTCGTGCGGCAATTTGCAAAAGTAATGGGCCCCGATGGCGGCAAAATTAGGACCGAGGAGGTCTTCGGCCAAATCGAGGATTTGCGGACTTGTGACCAAGTCATAAACCCCGCCATACACCACGTGGGAACCACTGATTGAGTAGCTGCTTTTTCCTTGAGCAAGGGCCAAAGCAAGCAGGCCGTCAAAGTATGCCCGGTTCGCCGCTACTTGGTCTGCATCAAAGAGCGGTATGCTTTTCAGGTAGCCATCCTGGTTGTAGGTTTCTACCTGGTCTGCAGTGAGACAGTTGAGGCTGGAGTTTGTACTTGGGTAAAAGGTAAAGTCTTTTTCCATTTGTATTTTCTTTACGAGGTTAACGGTCTTCAGGAAGGGATTCCCGCTGTTGCCAATCGCCCAGTCCGAACGTGCGGTCGTCGGTTTTAGCGAGAAGACTGGGGCGCTCTTTAGGCAGACGATTCCAATCCTGGCGTCCATGAAAAAGAATCTTCTCAGGGCAAACTATACGACGCGCAAATCGGGTAGGCTGGTCCGCAGGCCGGCGGTTATGCTATTGGCGAGTGATTTCCGCCCATTAGACATGGGTTCCCGACAGTATACTAAATGCCCCCGCCGCATCCAAGTGGATGGCGGGGGCGGTGGGGCGTGTGCCTGCGGTATAGGCGGGGTGCCGGTCGGTTCGCCTTCGATGGGCGAGGCTAACGTTCAGAAATCTTCTCTTCGCCGTCTTCGTTGAAGGCATCCATGACATCGCCCAAACGCTCATCTACGATCTTGCGGTAGCGCCGCACCATCGCCACCGATTTCCATCCGCCCAGATCCATCAGATCCATATCAGTCGCGCCCTTTGAGCCTGAGAAGGTGGCGAAGGTATGGCGCATCATGTGGCGCATCAGCTTGGGCAGGCCGACCTTCTCGGCCGCGACGGCCAGGTGATCTCCACCGCCCCAGTAGCCGCTGCGGCTCCAGCTACGGCAGTGACGTCCAGCTTGCGGCTGGCCACCTTGTCGATGATCCCTTTAATATTTCCAATCATGGTTGCCCCCTATATATATCGACCTATACCCGAACTTACTCCTCAAGCTCTTCCTTGTAGCGGCCGAAGGCAAAAGACATGTCCATCTCGTCCATGATCGTCT
>Ga0315339_1001542_pt1 | contig 20072 bp, 21 predicted proteins | sample ASW17metaG_FD_204514 | JGI IMG/M metagenome (GOLD analysis project Ga0315339, IMG submission 204514) | Ammonia-oxidizing marine archaeal communities from Pacific Ocean, United States - ASW #17 | ecosystem: Environmental > Aquatic > Marine > Oceanic | place: USA: California | collected 2016-12-05
GCGGGGGGCTGGCCCCCCGCCCTTTCGGTTCTTACAAAACGTCCAGATACAACTGCCGCGTATTCTCGGCGGTCATCGCTACCGGATTGCCGCCAACCGACGGGTCAGACAACGCGCTTGCGACCAGCGCATCAGTATCCGGGTTCTCAACCCCAAGCCCTGACAGTCGCTTGGGAATCGCGAAACTGTCATTGAAGCCATCAACAAAGTCGCAAAACCCGTCAAAGCCGCCCTTGATGCCCAGATAGGCCGAGGCCGCCTCAAACCGATCCGCAATCGCCGACTTGTTGAATTGCAACACGGCAGGCATGCAGACTGCATTCGTGGTCCCGTGATGTGTGTGATGCATTGCGCCAATCGGGTGGCTTAGGGCGTGGATCGCCCCCAGCCCCTTCATAAACGCCGTGGCTCCCATTGCCGCCGCGCTCATCATCTGGGCGCGGGCCTCCAGGTCTGTGCCATCCGCATAGGCGCGGGGCAGATAGTCCTTGACCAACCGCATGCCTTCCAGCGCAATGCCCTGGCTCATCGGGTGATAAAACGGGCTGGAATAGGCCTCGACACAATGGGCAAAGGCGTCAAGCCCGGTGCCCGCTGTGATAAACTGCGGCATGCCGACGGTCAGTTCCGGGTCACAAATCACTACCTGAGGCAGCACTTTGGGATGGAAAATGATCTTCTTCACATGGGTCACCGAATTGGTAATCACACTGGCCCGCCCGACCTCTGATCCGGTGCCTGCGGTAGTAGGCACGGCAATGATCGGCGCAATTGCGTCGGAATCGGCGCGGGTCCACCAATCACCAACGTCTTCAAAATCCCACACCGGCCGCGTTTGGCCCGCCATAAAGGCCACCATCTTGCCCAGATCCAGACCAGAGCCGCCGCCAAAGGCGATCACGCCGTCATGGCCCCCGGCTTTATAGACGGCGATACCAGCCTCTAGGTTTTTCTCGTTCGGGTTTGGATCAACGTCACTGAACAGCCCCCGCCCAAGCCCGGCAGCCTCTAGAATATCCAACGCCGCCGCCGTAATCGGCAGGCCTGCAAGCCCCTTGTCAGTGACCAATAGCGGGCGCTGAATACCAGCCTGCATACAAGCTTCAGGCAGTTCTGCAATACGCCCCGCCCCGAATTTGATCGCGGTGGGATAAGACCAGTTTCCGGTAAGGCTCATATCAGTACTTTCTTCAGATGATAGGATTTTGGCCGGGTCAGGTTGTGGTAGCCAATCACCGACAGGCCACCGCCCCGCCCGGTATTCTTGCAGCCGGTCCAACACAAGCCCGGATCAAGATAATCGGCGCGGTTCATGAACACGGTTCCGGTTTCAAGCGCATCACCAATACGGGCGGCGCGGTCAATGTCGGCGGTCCAAAGGCTGGCGGTCAGACCGAACTCGCTGTCATTCATCAGCGCAGTCGCCTCGGCATCTGATCGCACAGGCATTATGCCCACAACCGGCCCAAAGCTTTCGTCGCGCATCACCCGCATGTCATGGCTGACATTGGTCAGGATTTGCGGCGTCAGATAGGCCCCGCCGTCATCCTCGGAGAAGGTCTCGATATGTGCAGTCGCGCCCATCGCCACAGCCTCGGATATCTGCGCGCGGACCTCTGCCGCGAACCGCACATTGGCCATCGGCCCCAGCGTGGTTTCCGCCTCTAACGGATTGCCCAGCTTGTAGCCGCGCACAATCGCCACCGCCTTTTCCACGAAGGTATCAAACAGGCTTTCATGCACATAAATCCGTTCAATCCCACAGCAGCATTGCCCCGAATTGAACATCGCGCCATCAATCAGCGTATCAACCGCCGCGTCCAGGTCGGCGTCTTCCATCACATAACCCGGATCTTTGCCGCCGAGTTCTGTGCCAACGCCGGTAAAAGTCCCCGCCGCAGCCCGTTCCATCGCCTGCCCACCCCCGACAGAGCCGGTGAAGTTGACGAAATTGAACGCCCGTTCAGATATCAACATCGACGTTGTGTCATGATCCAGAAAGACGTTGGTAAATACATCCTCTGGAATACCGGCGCTGTGAAACGCCTGCGCCATCCGTTCCCCCACTAGCAGGGTCTGGGTGCTGTGTTTCAGCACCACGGCATTGCCCGCGATCAACGCCGGGGCCACCGTGTTCACAGCCGTCATATAGGGGTAATTCCACGGAGCAACGACCAGCACAACGCCATGTGGGATACGTTTGATGTAGCGCTTGAACGTCGCGTCTTCTCCGACGGCAATGTCGGCCAGCGCGGTCTCAGCGATGTCGGCCATATGGCTGGCGCGTTCGTCAAAGCCGCCAAATTCTCCGCCATAGCGCACTGGGCGGCCCATCATATGGGCCAGTTCCGGCACGATTTCGTCGTTCATCGCACCTACAGCGGCGACACCCGCGCGCACCAGCGCGATGCGGTCCGCCAAGGGCCGCGCGGCCCAGTCAGCCTGCGCCGCGCGAACCCGCGCCACGGTGGCATGTGCGGCGTCAGGCGACAGTGTTTCACGGCTCGCATAGACCGAGCCATCAATCGGAGAGATGCATTGCAGCACGCTCACGGCGTATTCCTTTCATAGCTGGCAACCTCGATCAGGTTGCCGTCGGGGTCATTAAAGTAGATAGACGTGATCGGGCCTTGGGTGTCAGAAAGCGCGCCGGATTTGGCCACCGGCCCCTCGACGATCGAGACACCCTCGGCCACCAGATGCGCCAACACCCGGTCGGGTGCCCAGCGCGTCACCAGGCACAGATCCCCCGACCCGATACCGGCGTGGTTGCGCGTCTCTTGGCCCAGCGCTTGCAGGTTGATCTTTTGGTCACCGAACCGCAACGCCTTACGCCCCCCGGCGAACACTTGCGCGTCCATGCCCAACACACGCGTGTAAAAGCCGACCGCGGCGTCGACGTCACGCACCGTCAGCACGATATGGTCGATGCTGTCGATCATCTTAGGCGCGCTCAAATCCGCGGGCGATTTCATAGTCGGTGACGACCTGATCGAAATCTTCAATCTCGACCTCGGCGGCGCGGGCGTAGTGATCGATCACCTCATCCCCCATCGCGGCGCGCAGCATGTCTGACCCCATCAGGGCTTCGCGCGCATCACGCAGGGTGCGCGGAATATGCCGTTGATCACCGGCATAGGCATCCCCGGCATGGGCCGCGCCCAGTTCCAGCTTACCCTCGATGCCTTTCAGGCCCGCCGCCAGCATCGCCGCCTGCGCCAGATAGGGGTTCATATCGGCCCCTGGAATGCGGCATTCGACGCGCACGGCCTTGGTTCCAGCGGCACAAAGCCGGAAGGCAGCGGTGCGGTTGTCGACTGACCAAACGGTTTGTGTGGGCGCGAAACTGCCTTTGGCAAAGCGTTTGTAGCTGTTGATGTAGGGAGCCATAAAATACGTGTAATCAGCGGCATAGGCGATCAGCCCGGCCATATAGTGATCCATCAGCTGCGACTTGCCAAGCGGGCGGTCAGCATCAAAAAACACATTCGCCCCGCCCTGCCACAACGACTGATGCACGTGGCTGGCGCTGCCGACACGGTCGCGGTGCCACTTGGGCAGAAACGTTGCTGCGTGGCCGTGGATGTGGGCGATTTCCTTGACGCCGTGCTTGGCGATTGTGTGGTGATCTGCGGTGGCCAGCGCGTCGGCATAACGCACGTTCAGCTCTTCCTGGCCGGCCTCGGCCTCGCCTTTAGAGCCTTCGATCGGAATGCCCATCGCGCGCAGATGATTGCGGATCGGGCGCATCACATGTTCCTCTTTCGAGGTTTGAAAGATGCCGTAATCCTCATTGTGGTTGCTGATCGGCTGCATGTCGCGAAAGCCACCACGGGTGATTTCATCATGGGTGCCGTTGAACAGGAAAAATTCCAGTTCGGTGGCCATGATCGGATCAAAGCCCAGCGCGGTGGCGCGGGCGACCTGCCGCTTTAGCATCTCGCGCGGGGCATGGGCGACGGGGGCGTGGCTGTGGTGATCAATGACGTCACAGAGCACCATCGCAGTGCCGTCTAGCCACGGAACGGGCCGCAGCGTGGACAGGTCAGGCGTCATGATATAGTCGCCGTAGCCGCGCTCCCAACTGGTGGAAACATAGCCGTCCGGCGTTGCCATCTCTAGGTCTGTGGCCAGCAAATAGTTGCAGCAATGGGTTTCCTCCCAGCCGCTTTCGATAAACGCCTCGGCGTGGAAACGTTTGCCCATCAGGCGGCCCTGCATATCAACGATACAGGTCAGAACCGTGTCGATGCTGCCATCGGCCACTTGCTGTTTCAGCGTTTCCATCGTCAGTGTCATGTTTCGTCCCATTCATATCGGATTCTCTGGGCGAACCGTGCCGCCCAGAGAGAGGATTTTCAAGATCAGCCGTAGCGGTAAGGCCGCCCGGCTTTCACCATGTCTGCGTTATACTGCTTGAAGATTTCTACGACCTTGGCCTTGGTCTCGGACTCTGCCGCGATTTCGTCCCAGAAGACATGCGCTGCGGCCTCGACGGTGGCCCATTCTTCGTCCGGAATCGTGGTCAGTTCCATCTTTGGACCGTTGACGCGCAACGAAGCTTCGCCGCCCCAATACCACCACTGGCGATAATAGTGCGACTGGTCACAGCAAACGCGGAACAGCGCCTGCAGGTCTTCTGGCAGCTCATTCCAGCGGTCTTGGTTGGCAAAGAACGACCCGGCCCATGCGCCCGAGATGTTGTTGGTCAGGAAGTAGTTGGTCACGTCAGCCCAACCCACGGTGTAATCCTCGGTGATGCCGGACCATGCGATACCGTCAAGCTCGCCGGTCTGTACGGCAACTTCGATGTCTTCCCATGGCAGCGTCACAGGTACGACGCCGAATTGGGTCAGGAAACGGCCAGCCGTTGGGAAGGTAAAGACGCGCTTGCCCTTTAGGTCAGCCAAAGACCGGATCGGGTCTTTGGTGGCGAAATGGCAAGGATCCCAGGACCCGGCGCTGATGTGCTTGACGCCAACCTTGGAATATTCCGCGTCCCAGATTTCGTTCAGGCCATACTGGTTGAACAGCACCGGCACATCCAGCGAATAACGGCTGGCGAAGGGGAAATAGCCGCCAAACACCGTGACTTCGGTGGGCGACGCCATGCTGTCGTCATCCGACTGCACTGCGTCAATGGTGCCGCGCTGCATGGCGCGGAACAATTCGCCGGTTGGGACCAGCTGATCGGCATAGAACAGCTCGATCTGCATGCGGTCGCCAGCGATTTTGTTGAACATCTTGATCGCAGGGTCAATCACATGCTCTGCCAGCGCGGGGCCTGCATAGGTCTGCATACGCCAGGTGATCTTGCCCTGCGCAATCGCCGGGGCCGCAAGGGCTGCAGCCGGGGCAGCAACGGCGGCCCCTTGAATAAACTTACGTCTGGTGGTCATGTCTTCTCTCCATCATTGAACTTTAGGTTTCTTGGCAACCCCTTTTTAGCGGGGGTCTTGAGGTTAATTTCCGTACACATAATGCGGTAGCCACAGCGCGATATTCGGGAATACAATCACCAGCGTCAGCGCCAGCACCATCACCAGAACAAACGGCAGGATCGACCCGTAAATGTCGCGCAGCGTGATCTCTGGCGGGGCCATCGCCCGCATCAAAAACAGGTTATAGCCGAACGGCGGCGTCATATAGGCGATCTGCGTCGTGATGGTATATAGCACGCCGTACCAGATCAGGTCGAACCCCAGCGCCTTGACCAGCGGCACATACAGCGGGGCCACGATGACCAGCATCGCCGTGTCATCCAGAAACGTGCCCATCACGATAAACGACAGCTGCATCAGGATCAGGATCACCCAAGGGTCCAGGCCCAGTTTGTCTGTGAACAACGCGCTGATCGCCTTGACCGCGCCGAGGCCGTCAAAGACCGCGCCAAAGGCCAGCGCGGCCAGGATGATCCACATGAACATGCAACTGATGCCCAACGTCATTTTCACCGAATTTTCAAACACCTCGCGCGTCATCCGCCCCTTAAGAACCGCCGCCACAAAGGCCGTCAGCGCGCCAATGGCAGAGCTTTCGACAAGCGAGGTCCAGCCATTCACGAACGGGATCATCATCGCGGCGAATATGCCCAATGGCAGCAAGCCCGCACGCAACAGACGCAGCTTTTCCGCCATCGGCAGGTTGCGCTCCTCTGGCGGAAGGGCTGGACCAAGGGCGGGGTTAATCCGGCAACGGATGTAGATATACAGGATGAACAGCGCCGCCATCATCAGGCCGGGAAACACGCCGGCCAGCCACAATTGCCCCACCGGCTGGCGGGCGATCATCGCATAAAGCACCAGCACGACGGACGGCGGGACTAATATTCCTAACGAAGACCCCGCCTGCACGACCCCGGTCACCATGCGCTTGTCATACTTGCGTTTCAACAGCTCTGGCAGCGCAATGGTCGCGCCAATCGCCATGCCCGCGACCGATAGCCCGTTCATCGCGGAAATCAGCACCATCAGGCCAATCGTGCCAATCGCTAAGCCGCCGCGCAGCCCGCCCATCCAGACGTGAAACATCTTGTACAGATCATCGGCGATTTTGCTTTCCGACAGCACATAGCCCATGAAAATGAACATCGGCAGCGTCAGCAGCGGGTACCATTTCATCAGCTTGATCGCGCTTGAAAACGCCAGATCATAGCCGCCCCGATCGCCCCAAAGCACCAGCGCCGCAATCACCGCAACAAAGCCGATTGCCCCGAAAACCCGCTGCCCGGTCAGCAACATCGCCATCATCGTGGCGAACATGAAGATCGCGATCATCTCATACGACATCGGAAATCTCCGGTTCGCGCAACTTCAAGATATCTTTGAACAATTCCGAAATCGCCTGCATCAGCATCAACGTAATGCCAGTACACATGATCAGCTTTATCGGCCACATATAGGGCCGCCAGGCCGTCGGGCTTCGCTCCCAGCCATATTGAAAACTGTACATCGTGCTGTCGATGCCGCCCCACAGCAGCACGACCAGATAAAAGATCAGGAACATCACCGTGACACTGTCGATGGCGGCCTTGCGCCGGTCGCTCCAGCCGCCATAAATCAGGTCCATCCGCACATTGCTGCCCATCTGAATCGAATACGGCCCGCCCAGAATGTAGTAGGCCACCATGGCAAACTGCGCCATTTCCAGCGTCCACAGCGATGGATTGAAGAAGGTCTTGGAAATCGACGACCACAGCAGGATCGCCATCATCACAAAGATGCCGTACATCGCCACCCGGCCGATGCGGTAATTCACCCGGTCCACGAACCGGATATAGCCCCGCAGAAGGTTCATGAGGCTGCCTTTCGTTGATCCACCTGCGTCACGTGTCGCAAGATTCCCGCCAAATGGTCGGCCATCACATCAGCCTGTTCCGGCGTGCCGATCAGATCGTTGCGGATCTCGATCATCACGCTTTGCAACCCGCGGGGTTCGGCATGTTTCGCCAAACTATAGGTCACGCCGTCACTCGCCGCATAAGGCGCATTCAGCTCCGTGAGATATCGGCCCAACGCCTGATCTTGCGCCAGCATCGTCTGCGCCAAAATCCCGTCGCTATGAAACAAATAACCGATGTCCAATTCGCGCTGCTTTCCGTGATAAATCGGCGTGAAGCTATGGATCGTTACCAGTACAACTGGCCCGCCGACGCGGTCCAATTGAATGTCGACAGCCTGTGTAACAGCCGCATGAAATGGCTCATGTATCTGCGCAAACCTGTCGCGCCGCGCAGTCTCAGTCAGGCCGACATTGCCGTGAATGTCATAAATCTCGCTTTTCTCGGGGATGCAATCGGGGGCCTCAAACGGGCGATTGCAATCATAGACCAGCCGGGAAATGCCACCCGCCACCAGCGGTGCATTCAGCAAATCACTCAGCCGTTTCGCCACGTCAAACGCGCCGGGATCCCATGCGATATGCGACTTCCGGGCCGTCGCATCCAACCCAAGGTCGGCCAGTTCGGGCGGCATATAGGCCGACGCATGCTCGCACAGTAAAACGAACGGCTGAGTGCCGTCCGCCTTGTAACGCTCTACGGCCTTGGCCCTTAGGTCGGTCATGTATTTCGCATCATAAAAGTTGTTCCACACCCCGGCTTGTGTAATTATCATTACACGAGACGCGTCGCTGTCAAGATATATTCAACCGCGGCACACCCCACCACGGCGCGCCGCCTAACAAAAGATCACATCATGGACAGACGCCCCCTACTGCGCGACCTGATCAAGGAAAAACAGGCCGACCTGACCGCTGCAGAACGGCGTCTGACCGCGACACTGCTTGACGATTCTTTAGTCTCGGGTCTGCAATCCATCACCAAACTGGCCGAGGATACCGGCGTGTCTGCACCAACGATTATCCGGCTGGCGCGCAAACTGGGCTTTGACGGCTACCCCGACCTGCAAAACGCTATCCGTGATGAGGTCGCCGCGCGGATGAAGCAACCGCTGGCCAAACTAGACGCATGGCAAGGCGACAGTGACCATATCGTCAGCCGCTTTGCCACCGCCGTTTCGCAAAACATCAACCGCACGCTTGACCGGCTGGACCTTGATGAGTTTGACCGTGTCGCCGGGTTATTGTCTGACCCCAAGCGCAATATCTTTTTGCTTGGCGGGCGGATTTCGCGCAGCAACGCGCATTACTTTTTCAACCATCTGCAAATCATTCGCCCCAACGTGTCGCTGCTGGACAGCTCGCCCAGCGTCTGGCCGCAGTCCCTGCTTGCTATGGATGCCCGTGCGGTTCTGGTGGTCTTTGACATCCGCCGTTACGAAAAAGAGCTGGAGCGTCTGGCGAAACTGGCCACCGAACAGGGGGTCAGCATCGTTCTGATCACCGATCAATGGGGCTCGCCCATCGAGAAACACGCCGCGCATTGTTTTCGTTGTTTGGTCGAGGCCCCGTCCAGTTGGGATTCTACGCTAGTGATCAATTTCCTGATCGAGGCGCTGATTGCCGATATCCAGTCCCGCAGCGCCACCAGCAGCGCCGAGCGGATCGCCGCAATGGAAAAAATGATCGGCCAGACCCGGATTTTTCGCAGTTCCTAGTTTTTCCAGTGGCTTATAGGAAAGTCACAGGCCGCTCAGGTACATCCGCACTGCGTCCTGCACATGGCGAAACCGATCGCCGCCCAGATGCTTACCACCATACCAGCGCGTCACCACGACGATGTGATTACGCAGGCCTTCGCGTTCCAGCATCCGCAAAATCACCATGCCCGCCCCGCTTTCGCCATCGTCATTCTTGATCGGCCCCGCGTCCAACAACAGTCCCCAGGTGTTATGGGTCGCCTTGGCGAATTTCTTATTGCGGCACAGCTCCTTGATGAACGCCTTCGCCGCAGCCTCCGTCCCGCAAGGACCACCGGACACGGCATATTTCGATCCCCGGTCGCTGATGATGTTTTCAAGAATGCGCATGGGGTCTGAATAAGACCACCAAACGCCCGGATCAAACCCAAAAACTACCACCGCCGCCGTTATCTAAACTCCTGAAACCCGTGGCCACCCCGCTGAACGACGGCGGGTCGCATGCCGGTTCCTTTCCGGGTCGAGCTTTTGGAGAATATCGCAAATTCTGCACCGCTCAGCGGCGAGGCAAACTGTGCTCCCACCAGGTTTCCCTGCGCCCAAATAACGGTTGCCGGGAAATTCTGGTTCAAGACGGATATGACGATTTCTTCGCCAGACGAGACCCTGGAGATCGCAGAAAACCGAACCCCGGTTCTGCTAATATTGACGAGAAGGGCCCGAAATACATCCTGGCTTCTCTTTAAACGAGTATTCCCGTCACATGGCCAACGGAATTCAAGGTGCTTCATGCTTTTGCTCCGGTCCAGGGCAAAACCTAGTCTGGAAAGCTTTAGATTTGCTGTCCCCGGTCGGGCAAGAGCCTGCGGTATTGCCGATACATGCCGGCCTTCGCCGACGGCATATGGCTGGAAATTTGAGAAATGGAAATCCCGCCCTTTACCTGACTTTTTAAGTAAGGTATTAACACCTTCAGCACGCGAAGAAGCCAGATGTCAGATCCAGCAAATGTGCTCCACTCACATTGATGCAAAGGGACCGGGCATGGACCAGGCGACAAAACTATCACCCCAAGAGATTCGCGCGCTTCGGGAAGAGCATCCCAAACTGCGGGATCGCGACTTTGCCGACAAATTCGACATCAGCGAGGCAGAGTTGGCGGCAAGCTTCTGTGGCCAGGGTACCACGCGGATCGAATCCCACCCTGACAAAGTCATCGAGGCCGTTCAGAGCTTTGGCGAGGTGATGGCACTGACGCGGAACCTGTCCTGTGTGAACGAAAAAATCGGCACCTATGACAACTATCGCTCTGGCGCGCATGCCGCGATGGTGCTGACGCCGGAAATCGACCTGCGCATTTTCCCGGCGCATTGGCGCAACGCCTTCATGATCGAAAAAGAAACCGACCATGGCCTGCGTCGCAGCCTGCATGTCTTTGACGCTGCAGGCGACGCGATCCACAAAATCCACATGCGCGACACATCGGATGAGGCTGGTTGGAATAAGGCGAAAACGGCGCTTGCACTTGAGGATCAGGGCCAAACGCTGATCACAGAACCACGCAAGCCTGCAGAGGCCCCGAAATCTGATCTGGCCAAAAAGGACATTCTGGAAAAGGAATGGCGGCGCATGACGGACACGCATCAGTTCATGCGCCTGACCTCTAAGCTGAAAATGAACCGTTTGGGCGCTTACCGCATTGTCGGGCCAGAGTTTGTGCGGCCGCTGGAAACCGGCGCAGTCGATCAGATGCTGCAGCAAATTCAGGCCAAGGGCATCGAGGTGATGATCTTTGTCGGCAATCGCGGCTGCATCCAAATCCATTCCGGCCCCGTTGAAACCTTGCGCGCTATGGGACCTTGGCAAAATGTCATGGACCCGCGCTTTAACCTGCATCTGCGGCTGGATCACATCGCAGAGGTTTGGGCCGTCGAAAAGCCAACACAACGCGGCCCGGCCGTTTCAGTAGAGGCCTTTGATGCCCAGGGCAGCGTCATACTGCAGGTGTTTGGCATAGGGGCCGAAGGCCGCGACAGCCGACCAGCCTGGAAAGAAATCGTCGCCTCGTTGAACAGCCTGAAGCTGGAGTCGGCTTGATGAAAAGCAAAGGGTCTTTTTACACGGCCATGATGGCAATCTTGATTTCCTTCTGGGGAATTGCCATTGCCATCACGGTTTCTGTCGGCAATGCAAATCAATCGACGCATCCAGGTGCCGACGTGTTGTCGATTGGTGGGTCGGTTACAGAGATTGTTTTTGCATTGGGTCAGCAGCATCGTCTGCTGGCGCGCGACACAACCTCTACTTTTCCGGCCGGGGCCAACAGATTGCCTGACGTAGGCTATATGCGGGCGTTATCGCCCGAGGGGGTTTTGTCTGTCGAGCCAAAGCTGATCATTTCCGAAGATGGCGCGGGACCGCCCGAGACTATCAAGGTGCTAGAAGCGGCGAACATCCCGTTTGTGACCATCCCGGACGCATTCTCCGGCGCGGGCGTCGTCGCCAAAATTCGCGCCGTTGGGACCGCGCTTGAGGTGGCGGATCACGCAGAAAAGCTGGCACTCTCGGTTCAGGCAGACCTACAGGCCGCCGTGGCCAAAGCGGCAGAAGCCACCGGGGCACCTAAGCGGGTGTTGTTCATTCTAAGCACGCAGGGTGGGCGGATCATGGCGTCGGGTAGGAATACCGCCGCCGCTGGCATCATCGAGATGGCCGGTGGGGTGAATGCCGTCACCGCATTTGAGGGGTACAAACCCCTGACGGACGAGGCGATCAATGCCGCAGCGCCTGATGTGATCCTGATGATGGATCGTGGTGGCGACCACGGGGCGGCGAACCACGAGCTGTTAGCGATGCCTGCCATCGTGACGACTCCTGCGGCGGCGACGCAATCGGTTGTGCGGATGAACGGTCTGTATCTGCTGGGCTTTGGCCCGCGCACGGCGGATGCAGTGACAGAGCTTAGCACGCAGCTTTACGGGAACTAAGCCAGTGGCAAGTATCGCGGAACATACAGGCGCAGGGTTTGTGCCAACCGACCGGCGCACACGGGCGCGAATGGCGCATTTTGGCCTGGCTGGCCTTCTGGTTTTCGCAAGCCTTGCCAGCCTAAGCGTTGGTGCCAGTGACGTGACATTGGCCGAGATGCTGGGCAAGCTGATCCAGGGCCAGTCTCTGACGCAGCTTGAAAAAGTCGTGATCTGGGATATCCGCCTGCCCCGCCTTGTCATGGGTATTTGCGTCGGTGCGGCGCTGGCGGTGTCGGGCGCGGTGATGCAGGGGTTGTTTCGCAACCCACTGGCCGATCCCGGACTTGTAGGGGTTGGCGCGGGGGCCGGATTGGGCGCGATAACGGCCATCGTTTTGGGCGGCATGCTGCCTGCGGTGATGATAGATAGGTTTGGCAACCACCTGATTCCGCTGGCCGCGTTCTTCGGTGGCTGGGCCTCTACCCTGATCCTATACAGAGTCTCTACCCGTCGGGGCCGCACATCGGTGGCGACCATGCTATTGGCCGGGATCGCACTGGGCGCGCTGGCCGGGGCCGTGTCTGGCATTATGGTCTATAAGGCCGACGATCAGCAGTTGCGCGATCTGACCTTTTGGGGATTGGGGTCGCTGGCCGGGGCAAGCTGGGCCAAGGTGTTTTCCGCCGCCCCGATCATCGTCTTGGCGCTGGCCGGGTCATTCACCCTGGGGCGCGGCCTGAACGGGCTGGCATTGGGCGAGGCGACCGCCAACCATATCGGAATACCAGTCCAGCGCATGAAATCCTTGGCAATTTTGGCCGTGGCGGCAGCGACCGGCGCGGCGGTGGCGGTATCGGGCGGCATCGGGTTTGTCGGCATCGTCGTTCCGCATCTGTTGCGTCTAAGCACCGGCCCCGATCATCGCACGCTGCTGATCAATGCGGCACTGCTGGGGGCCATTCTATTGATTTTCGCCGATGTCATCAGCCGGGTCGTCATCGCCCCGGCGGAATTGCCGATCGGTATCGTGACGGCTGTGCTTGGCGCGCCGATATTCCTTTGGATTTTGCTGCGGCGACGCGGATTGGTGGATCTCTGACATGCTGGACGCGCGCTATATCACTGTCGAAATCGGCAAGACTAAAATCCTGCACGGGGTGTCATTTCAGGCCAAGCCCGGCGAGGTTTCGGCCATCGTTGGGCCGAACGGATCTGGCAAAACCACGCTGATGAAGGCGATCACAGGGGAACTGCCCTACACCGGCACCGTCATGCTAAACGGCCAAGATCCGACCAGGATGAAACCCTGGCAGCTTGCATCCATCCGCGCAGTACTGCCGCAAGCGTCGGTGCTGGCGTTTCCCTTTACAGTGATCGAGGTCGTGCGCATCGGATTGCGTGACGGCATCGCCGGAGATCAGGAACATCTCGCGATGGAGGCGCTGCGCCATGTTGGACTGGCGCATTTTGCCAACCGATTCTTTCAGGAACTGTCAGGCGGGCAGCAACAGCGCGCGCAGCTGGCCCGCGTGCTGGCGCAGGTCTGGCAGCCCGTCGTGAATAATGTGCCGCGCTGGCTGTTTCTGGACGAGCCTGTGTCTAGCCTTGATATCGGCCATCAGCTGGATGTCATGAGCATGGCGCAGGATTATGCCCGCGCAGGCGGCGGCGTGGTTGCGGTGATGCATGACCTGAATCTGACCGCATTGTTTGCCGATCACATCGCTATTCTTAGCGACGGGGTCTGCGCCGCCGCTGGGCCGCCCGAGCAGGTAATGACAGACGTGAACCTGACGCAGGTCTATGGCTGCACGCTGCGGGTTAACGTGGCACCGGGCGCTGGCACGACCTACTTGCTGCCGCATATGGCCGGAAAAATCACCGCGCAAGCGGCCCAAAATTAAGCATCTGAAATATACTTGACTATTTTAATAAGAATTAATAGACCCTGCTGAAACGACACAACCCCACTCTTTGGACGCCAATCGCCAGCCCTTTCGCAAGCGCACTAGCCCACTCCAAAAGCTTGCAAAGGAACCTGCTATGTCACGGCATAAGCACCGCACGGCACTACGTGCAACAACCAGTCTACTCACCCTATCACTATTCGCCAGTCAGGCCATTGCACAGGATACGGCAGATGCCGGGTTCCTTGGGACCCTCCTGCTGGGCGAAAGCAAACGTGATGTGCAAACCGATACCGCCGTCGCCGAAACCGTGGTGGACGCGGGCGAAATCGCTGACCGTCAGGCGGGAACGATTGCGGAATTGGTCGATTCCGTTCCCGGCGTGACGCTGGTTAACGGGGCGACGGCGTCGGGGTCAGGCATCAACATCCGTGGCTTTGGCGCGAACGGCACCTACGGCACCGACCAAAAAGTCCTGATCCAGATCGACGGCGCGACGCGCGGCAGCGAAGAACTGTACCGCATCGGCAACCAGCTTTTCACCGACCCGTTTTTGTATCGCGAGGTGTCTGTCATTCGCGGCACGGTCGGCTCGTTTGAATATGGTTCTGGCGTGGTCGGCGGTGTCGTGCGGCTGGAAACCAAGAACGGCAGCGATGTCACGAACGGCGAACTTGGCTTTGCCCTGCGCCAAACAATAGAGGCAACAAGCAATGGCGACGGGCTGACCAGCTCGACCATTCTGGCCTGGCAACCGTCCGAGGATACAGAGTTTCTGGCCAACTACACCCGTCGCACACAGGGCGTCATGACCGACGGCGACGGTAACCAGATCAACCCGGCGGGTGGCGATGTTGATGACCCATCCTGGCTGTTGAAGGCGAAGCATACGTTCGGCAGCAACCGCGATATGTCGCTGACCTTTAGCCTGTCTGAAACAAGTTCTGATCAGCGCGACGTGCCCTATGACAGCTTTGGCAATGTGAATTTTGGCAATGTCGACCGGCTGACACAGACCAGAACAGGGACACTCAGCTACAACTACAACCCTGTCGGCAACGACCTGATCGATCTGACCGTCGCGCTGACCTATGCCGACGAGGTGATCGACAACACCGCGATCATCCCCAGCTTTCCGCTGTTGGACGCCGATCACCAGTATGAAACCACGACCCTGTCGTTCAAGAACACAGCGTTGTTTGACACCGGCGTTATCAATCACAATCTGCGCGCCGGGGTAGAGTTCATTCGGCGGGAAAGACTGGATGCCAGTTCCGCCCCCGGCGGTATCGACAACCGCGTTGCGGTCTTTCTTGTCAACGACATGAAGATCGGTGATTTCTGGACCGTGACGCCCGCCGTGCGGTATGAAATGTCCGACATTGAGGGCTCGACCGCGCCGAACAACGGCACCTATCAGAACGATGCTTTGATGGGTGGCATTTCGGTGCGGCGCGAATGGGCCAGCGGTTTCGCCGCCTTTGCCAGCGCGGCCTATACCGAAAGCCTGCCGATCATCGATGACCTTAGCAATCCGGCCTTCATGACCCAGTCAGAAAAGGCGCGCAGCTTTGAGATTGGGGCCTCTTATGCCTCTCAGGATGTATTCGGCGAGGGTGATGCCCTGGCGCTGAAGATCAACGCGTATCAGACCCATTTGTGGGACGTGACATCGTATTTCGGCGTTGATCGTGTTGAAAACACCGGCCTGGAATTTGAGGCGTCCTATAGCACCGAACCCGGTTATTACCTTGACTTCAACGCCAATATCGCCAGCGGCGACGAGACGGCGTTGTTGACCGGCGTGGTCACCGATTGGGACAATACCCCGGCAAACAGCCTTGGCCTGACCATCGGCAAGAAGTTCGGCGAAGAACTGGACCTCAGCTGGGAGATGGTCGCCAACAAGGAAATCACGCTGAATACCTCTGGCGGTGTTGTGAACGCGCCCGGATTTGTCGTGCATAACCTGCGCGCCACCTATGCGCCGCAACAGGGCGTTCTGGAAGGCACAGAGATCCGTCTGGGGATTGAAAACGTGCTCGACACGCAGTTCACGCCGCATCTGTCGACGCGGCCATCCGCAGGTCGGAACTTTAAGCTGACCCTCGCGAAAACCTTCTGATCTGAACCGAAAGGCAAGCCCAATGATCCCAACACGGATTGCAGCAATTGCTGCCCTGACAACCACCTTTGTCCTGAACGGGCTTGCCCCGGCCCTTGCAGACGATACGGGGCACATCGCACTGGAACTGAACGCGCTGGATGGCGAAAACCAAACATGTCGCCTGACGTTTCTGGTGACCAACCAGCATACGACACCCATCGACAAACTGGTCTATGAGACTGTGGTTTTCACCAAAGACGGCCGCGTTGATCGTCTGACCCTATTTGATTTCGGTGCCCTGCCAGTGTCGCGCCCACGCGTGCGCCAGTTTGAACTTTCCGATCTTGGCTGCGCCGATCTGGGGCAGGTGCTGATCAATGGCGCACATGCCTGCACCGGCGATGCCCTGCCCAATGGGGCCTGCGTCAATGACCTGCGCCTGAGCAGTCGTACCGATGCAGGGCTGACAGGATAGGCCAATGGATCAAATCAATTTTCAAACCCTGCTAGAGCCCCTGCGTCAGGTCACTGACATTGGCGGGCCGGTCGTGACGATCCTGATCGCGGTATCGGTCGTGACGTCGGCCGTCGTGCTATACAAAGTCTGGCAGTTTCGCCGCGCCGGGGTTGGCCGCCATCGCGCCTTGTCGCGCGCCGTGGCGCATTGGGACGCTGGCCAAACCGCCGACGCCCATCGCTCATTGCAACAAAGCACCAGCTATCTGGCCCCGGTTCTGCAACTGGCACTGGATCAATCTGACAAGTCAGATGGGCTGGCCAACCGGCTGGAATCAGAGGCCGAGGCCCGGTTCGCCAAGCTTGAAAAGGGCTTTCGCCTGCTTGAAACCGTGGCACAGCTTGCGCCTTTGCTCGGCCTGTTCGGGACGGTTCTGGGAATGATCGAGGCGTTCCAATCGCTGCAATCCGCGGGCAGTCAGGTCGACCCGTCCATTCTGGCCGGTGGCATCTGGGTCGCGCTGCTGACGACGGCGGTCGGGCTGGCGCTTGCGATGCCCACGTCGTTGATCCTGTCGTGGTTTGAGGGTCGTATGCAGGCCGAACGTGTGACTGCTGACCGCGCATTTGCCACCGTTTTACGCCCGGCTGGCCCAGTGTCTGAAACGGTGCCTGAACCAACCACGAACGCGGCCCGGCCAACCATCGGCGCGTTGTCGGCCAATGTCTCTTAACCGGCAGGTTCGGCGCAGGCCCGTCTCTATGACGCCGCTGATCGACGTGATCTTTTTGCTATTGTTGTTCTTTATGCTGACATCGACGTTCTCCAAGTTTGCAGAGGTCGAGGTCAGCGCGGCAAGTGCCGCCGCCAGCACGTCCGACACGCCGCCAAAGATCACGTTTCTGAAACTGGCCGCTGACACACTGTCGCTGGACGGCCAGCCCCATGACCTGACCACCGCCACAACCGCCCTGACCGCCCGCACCACCGAGGATGAACCGGTGATCGTTCTGGTTCAGGTCGGTGCCGCCGTGACCGCACAGCGGCTGACCGATCTGCTGGTCGCCCTGCGCAAGGTTCAGGGCATTTCCGTCAACGTGATGTCCCCGACATGAGACGCGCACGGCCCAAAACGGCCAAAGAGCCGACCATCGCACTGATCAACATCGTCTTCCTGATGCTGGTGTTTTTCATGGTCGCCGGAACCCTCGCCGCGCCTTTGTCATCGGACCTGAAGCTGATCGAAACCGCCGATCTTGACGGGCGCGAGCCGCCTAACGCGCTGGTCCTGCACCAAGACGGGCGTATGAGCTATGCAGGACGTGATATGGCCAGCGCCGCTGATTATCTGGCAGAGCGTACAGACAATCAGGAGGGCGTCGTGCGCCTTGTTCCCGATCGCAATCTTGATGCTGGCAAGCTCCTGCAAATCTCTGACGATCTGCGCCGCGCCGGGGCGAAATCCGTGATGATCGTGACCGAACGGGCGCTGCAATGATCGCGCAATCCAAAACCATCGCGACGGGTGCCGTGGCACTGGCCTTCATCGCGCATTTCTCGGCGATTCAGTCGTTCTTTGAAATGCCGGATATCCAGATCGAAGGCGGAGCCGAGGCCGCCGTGGCCCGGCTGGGCAATTCCTTCGCCGACTTCGTGCAGGGCAGTATCGGCACCACCGACGTTGACGACATGACAGAGGCCAAGACCCCAGACACGACCCTAGCAGAGATTCCGCCCGACACCCCTGTAAAGGCAAGTGTTCCCGAAGAAACAGCGCCCCAGCCTACGCTCGAAACCGATGCCGCCGTGCAGCCCGATCAAACGTCCGCGCCAAAGCCAGAAGCCACACCGACCACAGCCGCAACGCCATTGCCGACCCCCTCGGCAGACCCAATGCGCGAAACTGCCGTACAGCCCGAAACCACCTCGTCGCCGAAACCAGAAAGCATGACGGCTTTGGCAGCAAAGCCCTTGCCTGCCACGTCGGCATCGATGCCCGAAATCGTTTCGGTCAACACCGTGGCCGCCAGCATCGTGCCGACAACCCCGAGTGCCAAGGCCGTCCTGCCACAGACAACACCCCCAGCTGTGCCGCGTGATAACACTGAAACAGTCGCGGCTTTGATGCCTGTGGCACCCATGGCACCGCCAACCACGCCTGAGACTACACCCACCAGCACTGCCCCCGACACAGCCATCCCTGTGGCTGTTCGCCCTACCCCTTCGGACAAGCCCATCAAGCCATCCACCACGCCAACAGAGACCGTCGCCACACCAGTACTGCCAACCGACACGCCGACAGCAGAAACCGCCGCAGTCGTGACCGCCGTCGATCTGACCAGCCCCGCCGTCTTGGTGTCGCCGAAACCCAGATCGCGGCCCGCTAACCTGGAAATCCCGGTCACGACCAAACCAAAACCACCCAAACCTCCCCGCCCCACCCCAACACCGTCCCGCGCCGGAAACAGCACCCGAAACGCGACCGCCGGATCAGATAACGGGTCAACAACGGCCACAGCAACGACGTCCGGCCGCGTAACCGGAGCGACCACAACACAGGGGAATGCGGCGGCGTCGAACTATCCTGGCAAAGTCATGCGCCGGATCTCCCGGGTGCCGCGCCCGAACTCTCGCCACAACGGGGCGGCGGTGATCGGGTTTTCCATTGGAGCAAACGGCGCACTAGCAAGCGTCTACGTCGCCAGTGGTTCCGGCTCTGCGCGGCTGGACCAGGCCGCGACATCCGTCGTCCGTCGCGCAGCCCCGTTTCCACCGCCACCACCCGGAGCCCGGCGAAATTTCTCGGTGCGGATTCGCGGACGTTAAGACCCGCAAGTTTTATCCAAGGCGGGCACTATCGATCGCACCCAAGAGGCCGGTGCGCCGTTGCGCGATTTTGTGGGCCGGCTTACCGCCCTCATCTGCTGCGCTTCTAGATGAACGGTAAGTAGAAGTCGCGGACATCATCCACGCTTTTCCCGAGAAGCCGCTTAAACTCATCCCGCTTGAGATAAAGAAGTCCGTCACAATAGGCTTCGCCAACAGCTTTGCGTAGCTCAATATCTTTATCCAAAGCATTGAGCGATTTGTCCAAACCCGAAGGGATATGCCGTTTCTCGCGGACATTCTCCAAACCGTCCAAATCCTCGGCAGGTTGAAGAGGCATCTTTTTCTCAAAGCCCAACCGGGCGGCCTGAAGAACGGCGGCGACAGCCTGATAGGGGTTCGTCGCGCAGTCCGCCATACGGTGTTCCAGCCGGGCCGACTTGGCAGACTTGGTGGAACAGCGCGTCGTCACCAATCTATGATCATCGGCCCAATTCGCCCAATACCCAGCAAGGCTACCGGCGGACAGGCGGTCATAGCTGTTGACTGTGGTTGCAAGCAGCCCCGCCAAGGCCTCATGGTGATGGATCAAGCCAGCCATGCTGTGTTTGGCAAGGTCTGACAACTCTCCAGTTGGCGCGATGGGGTTCTTCCCGTCTCTGTCTGAGAAGCTGAAATTGACATGCAACCCTGATCCGCCGCGATCTGGGATCGGCTTAGGTAAGAAGGTAACCAACAACCCCTTCTTAAGCGCAATTTCACGCGCCA
>Ga0315339_1001543_pt1 | contig 20061 bp, 20 predicted proteins | sample ASW17metaG_FD_204514 | JGI IMG/M metagenome (GOLD analysis project Ga0315339, IMG submission 204514) | Ammonia-oxidizing marine archaeal communities from Pacific Ocean, United States - ASW #17 | ecosystem: Environmental > Aquatic > Marine > Oceanic | place: USA: California | collected 2016-12-05
AAGGTTGACCCTTTATGCTCCGAAGCTGATGCCCTCCCGTCACCCCCGATCGTTCACGCCCTCATCCATGCTGAAATAAACGCGCAAGCCGAGAAGCACGCACCCTCCCGCGCGAGCGGGTTCGTTCAGTGGGCTTATGGCGACATCGGCCTTAGCGCAGGACAAAGGCAGCATGAGCGTTGCGTTCGGCGACGTGCCGGGCGGCGAAATGGTGAACTTTATGATCGCCGTGGCCCGTGCTGAGGAACGTGGGGTCGAGGTAAAGACCGAATTCCTTCAGTCTGAAGACCTTGCCGCGCAAGCTGTAATCAGTGGCCAGGCCGATATCGGTGTCGGAACGCCTTATGCGTTGATTCAGAATTCCAAAGAGCCGATCCGTTTGTTCTATCAGCTCGCCAATCTCCGTTTTTATCCGGTGGTCAATGGTGAGAAATATCAGGCCTGGACAGATCTCGGTGGATCCGACCTTGCCGTACACGGCCGCGGTTCAGGTACTGAGGCAATCATGCAGGTGATGGCGAAGAACAATGGTGTCGAATATGGTTCGGTAAGTTATGTGCCGGGCTCCGGCGTTCGCGCTGGCGCGTTATTGAACGGCACCATTGACGTTTCGATCGTCGACTACGAGCGCAAGCGGTTGCTTGAGCGCGAAGCCCCCGACAGGTTCGTCTTCCTTGAGACGCCCGAATTCTCGGCGACCGATGAAGCGCTTTACGCCAACCAGTCCTGGCTCGATAGCGAAACTGAGGCTGTATCGATCTTGATGGAGGAACTGATCAAGACGTGGCGCGAGATCAACGCAGATCCAAGCGCTGTGGTCGCCCTCAGGGATAAGTACAACGTGCTTCCCGATATCGAGCAGTTGGAAGTAGACGAACTTGTTCCCTCGTTCACTCAGGGCGTTGAAATCGGACTGTATCCGCAAAATGGCGGCAGTGCAGAGGCCGTGATGGAAGATTTTGTCTTCTTCACCACTTCCGGATCGATGAAGGGCAACCCAGACGAGCTCAAGGTTGAAGATTTTTGGGACCTCGGACCCGTCGAGGCTGCCGTTGAGAAACTGGGAAAGATGTAAGTAACGATTCGGCAGTTTTCGAGCCGCCGGATTGACGTTAACTCCTCACCTATGGCGTCTGCGCTGTTGATCAAAAATGGCGCGGGCGCCGTCGGCTCTTAGGGAAACTGATGACGACAACGATCACGTCCACGTCGAGTCACGCGGAGATACCGCCAGCCAAGACGCCCCTGCTCGGATTTACCAGCACGTTCTATTACCGGCTCTTGTCGATCGTTGTATTCTTCGCGATTTGGGAAATTGCCGGATTGTATCCGATCAGTCCCGCATTCCCGACATTCAGTGAAACCATGGGGGCGCTGTTTGAGTTGACGGCCGATGGCCGCATGACTGCCGCCTATTTCGAAACACTCAAGCCGCTTGCCGTCGGTGTTGGTATTTCGACTTTCTTTGGCGTCGCGATCGGCGTCAGCATGGGGCTCAACCGCGTTTATCAATGGTTTTGGGAGCCGATCTTTGTGGTGCTCCAGGCCTCGCCTGTTGCCGCCCTTATTCCGCTCATCACCTATGTCTACGGAATTGGCATAACCGCGAAGACGATCGCGGTGATAATTTTGGCGGCCCCGATCATTGTTCTCAATACCTATAAGGCTGTTCGCAATGTCAGCCCGACGCTTGTTCAGATGTCCCGCTCGTTCCAGGGAACCCGCCTGCAGGAAATCATGAAAGTAATTATTCCAAACGCAGCGCCGGTTATTTTTGCCGGTTTGCGATTGGGCGTCACGGCAGGTTTCATTGGCGTTATTCTCGCCGAACTCCTGATCACGCCGACTGGCATCGGCGATATAATCTCCTATCACCGCTCCATTGCCGAATACCCGGAAATGTATGCGGCGGTATTCAGCATTATTGTTTTTTCCGCGGTCATGGTCGGATTGCTGGAAGTTGTTGAGACGAAATTCTTCCGACCGGAAAAGAGGAGTAGCCAGTGATGCAAACTGCGACCGCGACTGCAACGCCAACAGAACGACCGGCGGACACTGACGACAATATCGTCGAGGTGCGCGGTATTACAAAGTTTTACGGAACTGACATACATGCCCTGGATTCAGTCGATCTGGCATTTCCCACGGGCCAGATGACGACGCTCCTCGGTCCGAGCGGTTGCGGCAAGACCGCGCTTCTCAAGATCATTGCTGGTTTGTTGGAGCCGACTTCCGGCACGGTTTACGTCAAGGGCGTACCGGTCAGCGGTCCGGGGCCTGAGCGGGCGTTTGTGTTTCAGGATTTTGCCTTACTGCCTTGGGCGACGACATTGCGCAATGTTGGCTTTGGCTTGGAACTCACCGGCCGGCCGAGGGCCGAACGCGATGAAAAGGCACGCCACTATATCAACGAGGTCGGGTTGTCAGGGTTCGAGGAAAAGTTTCCGCACGAACTATCTGGTGGAATGCGCCAGCGCGTCGGTTTAGCAAGAGCGTTGGCGGTCAACGCCGATGTCTTGTTGATGGATGAGCCGTTCTCGGCGGTTGACGAGCAGACGAGGCGCAAATTCCAGGAAGATCTGCTCCATCTTCTTTCTGTCGAGAAAAAAACGGTGATCTTCGTCACGCACTCGATCGAGGAAGCAGTTTACGTATCCGATCAAATCGTTCTCTTGTCGCCACGTCCCGGCCGTATTCACTCAAAAATCCGCCCCGAGATCAGCCGTACTTCCAGTCCCGACGATATTCGCCGCGACAAGAATTACCTCGATACGGTTGAGGAGATCTGGGGCAATTTACGGAAATATCTCGACTAAAGGCCGTTTCATGACTCAGTTTTTCACGCGCGTACCACCGGTGTTTTCACTGCTGATTTGGATTGGCTTGTGGGAGATTGTCGGTCAGCTCGAGGTCGCGTTCATCCTGCCTCCATTTTCAAGTATCGTAATGGAGTTGTCTGCACTGATGCAGCGACCGCTCTTCGTTAGCGCTGCGATTGTGACGCTTCAGGCGTTTGCGATTGGCATGTCAATCGCTATTAGCGGTGGAATTACGCTCGGTTTCATAATGGGCCGCTTCAAAACCGCCAATGGCGTACTTGGCATGTGGGTCAACATTTTTGCCAGCGCCCCATTATCCTCACTGGTGCCGGTTTTGATGCTGCTATTCGGTCTCGGACAGACCACGATTATCGTCACCGTCGTCCTGTTTTCGATCTGGATTATTGCTCTCGATACCTATGCTGGTGTCCGCCATATTTCGCCATCGCTCGATGAGATGAGCCGTTCTTTTGGCGCCAATCCCTGGCAGCGACTGACCAAAGTTCTATTTTGGGCGGCATTGCCGGAAATTCTCGCCGGAGTTCGCATGGGCATGATCAGGGCAGTAAAAGGGATCGTGATCGGTCAGCTCCTGGTATCGGTCGTCGCTTTCGGCCGATTGTTCCGAACGTTCTCCGACAATTTCCAGTTTGAGGAATTTTGGGCGCTGACGATCATTCTATTCGTCTTTGCGTTGGGTTTTTCTTCGGCGGTCGGCTGGCTTGAGCACAAGGTTGAATACTATGCTGGATCCCGGATCTGACGCCCACGACAAGTCCAACAGGGGCGTGGCGTCGTTCCCGGACATGATTGCCAAACGAATTGAAATGGGGGAGGAAACGGTAGATCTCCAAACTCGCCCGACATCAATCGGATTCGGTCAGGATCGGCGGTCGGACCGGCATCTCAACAATAATTGTGGGAGCAACCACACATGAGCTACGTCTTTCCACCGCCTAAGCAAGTGACCCTTCCGGTCCGTGATAGCGACGCGGTCTTCCCGGTGCATCGCGTTTATTGCGTCGGTCGAAACTTTGCCGCACATGCCGTCGAAATGGGGCATGACCCGGACAAGGAACCGCCGTTTTTCTTTCAAAAGAACCCGGATAATCTCCTTCTTGAAGGCCAGGATTTCCCTTATCCGCCTAAAACCGCTGACGTTCATCACGAAATTGAACTTGCCGTCGCCTTGAAATCCGGCGGCGAGAATATCGCGGTCGATCGCGCGCTCGACTGCGTATTTGGCTATTGCATATCGCTGGATATGACGCGACGCGATTTGCAGGGCGAGATGAAAAAGCTTGGGCGTCCTTGGGAAATCGGAAAAGCGTTCGAGTCGTCGGCGCCCTGCACCGAACTGATACCGGCGGACAAAATCGGTCATCCTGATCAGGGTGCGATTTGGCTGAAGATCGATGGTGAATTCCGTCAGCAAGGTGACCTCAATCAGATGATCTGGAAAATTCCGGAGATGATTTCCTACTTGTCGGAACTGTTCGTACTGCAGGCCGGCGACATCATCCTGACGGGTACGCCGTCGGGGGTCGGGCCGGTCAAGCGTGGCGACAAGATTCACGGTCATGTCGAGGGGGTCGGCGACCTGAATTTGTCGGTCGTGTGATCGCCGGAATCGGTTGGGCCGCTACAAAAACCATTGCCACAAAAAAAGAAGGGCCGCCCAAAGGCGGCCCTTCCACTGTCAGACCGCGGGAAGCGGGCTTGACCAAATCAGCCCCAACTCAGGAGGCGAAATCCTCGCAAGGGGCGAGAATCCAGGTCACCGCCACACGCGGCATAAGACAATGAGACACTGGATCACCTCCTTTCGTTTGTTGATGGGAGACTGAATATGGCAAGCATGACTGAATCGCGCAAGGGTCGCGGTGCCCTGTGTCGCTAGCGGACGACCTGTCCGGGTTGTGGAACACGCGAGATGTCCGGTTTTGTTGTCCCGCGAGGCGGAGGGTCGATGAGGCTTGCCATCCTGACTGCCGCGCCCAATCGGCATAGGCCGGGCAGTATGCGCGGGTTATAACCGCTTCTGTGCCGATTCGAATTTCCCCAAGCCGCGCATTTGTTGGGTCGCTGAAGCTTACAAGCTTTCGCAATTACGCTTCGCTTTCGATTGTTCTGGACGAGCGCTCGGTGGTCCTTACCGGTCCGAATGGCGCCGGCAAGACCAATCTTCTCGAGGCGGTCTCGTTTCTGTCGCCGGGTCGCGGCCTGCGTCGGGCGGCGCTTGAGGACGTCGCGCGCCGACCGGGTGACGGCGCTTGGGCAGTAGCGGTGACGCTAAACAATGCAACCGGAGCGGTCGATCTGGGTACTGGACTAGCCCTTGACGCCGACGGACCCCAAAATCGCCGCACGGTCCGGGTCAATCACGCGCCAGTGCGTTCGGCCGAAGCATTGCTCGACCATGTCCGAATCGTCTGGCTGACGCCGGCGATGGATGGGCTTTTCACCGGGCCGGCCGGCGACCGCCGCCGCTTCCTCGATCGAGCCGTGCTTGCCATCGACCGTCGACACGGCTCGCGGGTCGGCGCTTTCGAGCGGGCGATGCGCGGCCGAAACCGGCTTCTCGGCGAAGCTGGTGCCGATCAGGCCTGGCTGTCGGCGATCGAGGTCGAGATGGCGGAGTTGGCAGTTGCCATCGCCGCGGCGCGGCGCGAATGGGCCGGCCTGGCAACCGGGCTGATCGCCGAGAACGGCGCCGGCAGCCTCTTCCCGTCGGCGGGCATCGCCCTTGATGGACTGCTCGAACACGATCTTGCCGATCGCGCTGCGGGCGAAGTAGAGGAACGCTTCCGCGCCAGGCTCGCGGCCGAGCGGCCCCGCGATGCCGCCGCTGGCCGCACGCTCTCGGGTCCCCATCGGTCCGACCTTCAAATCCGTCACCAGCCCAAGGATGCCGCCGCCGAGAGCTGCTCGACCGGTGAGCAAAAGGCCCTGCTTATCGGCCTCGTGCTAGCGCAGGCGCGCCTTGCCACCAAACTTTCGGGAGAGGCGCCAATTGTACTCCTCGACGAGATTGCCGCCCACCTTGACGAGACCCGGCGTGAGGCGCTTTTTCAGGTCCTTGACGACCTCGATTGTCAGACTTTCATGAGTGGCACCGACGCCGATGTCTTCGCGGCGCTTGGTCCGTCGGCCATGACTCTGGCCGTCGATGCCGGCCAAATCCGGCAGGTTTCGGCAAAGTGAAGGTTTTCGCGTTTCCATCCCAATTGTGGCCTTTTTTGCAGTGCACAAAAGAAGCCTGAGTTCACGGAATAAGGCGAATTTTGCCGTTAGCGATGCTATATACAGTGAAGTGATTCTCGGGAGTTTTTGCGGTCGCGCCGGCATCGGTCGGTCGGCTTGCCCGCCGTATCCTACGGACGCAGCAATGGCTGCCCTCAATTGAACGGAAAAGCATGAGCAAGACCAAGCCCGTCGCCAATGGCGAAGGCGACTACGGCGCCGAATCGATCAAGGTTCTCAAGGGTCTTGATGCGGTCCGCAAGCGCCCCGGCATGTATATCGGCGATACCGATGATGGTTCTGGCCTTCATCACATGGTCTATGAGGTCGTCGACAATGCCATCGACGAGGCGCTGGCCGGGCATGCCGATGAAGTCAGCGTTATTCTAAATCCTGACGGCTCGGTGACGGTGCGCGACAATGGTCGCGGCATTCCGACGGAGATTCACAAGGGAGAAGGTGTCTCCGCCGCTGAGGTCATCATGACCCAGCTCCATGCCGGAGGAAAATTCGACCAGAATTCATACAAGGTATCCGGCGGTCTGCATGGTGTTGGCGTTTCCGTGGTCAACGCGCTTTCAAGCACCCTGATGCTGCGCATCTGGCGTCAGGGTAAAGTTCATGAAATTTCGTTCAGCGATGGCGTGCCCGATGGATCGCTCGAGGTCGTCGGCGATTGGGACGGTCGAAACGGTACCGAAGTGGTTTTTCTGCCCTCGCCCAAAACCTTCTCGATGACCGAGTTCGACTATGCGACGCTGGAACACCGGTTGCGCGAACTTGCCTTCCTCAATTCCGGCGTGAAAATCGTATTGACCGACCGGCGCGGCGTCGAGCCGAAGGTCGAAACACTGATGTATGAAGGCGGCCTTGAAGCCTTTGTCCAATTTCTTGACCGCGCCAAGCATCCGCAAATCCCGCAGCCGATTATGATCGGCGCCGAGCGCGATGGTGTCACGGTCGAGGTGGCCATGCAGTGGAACGACTCCTATCACGAGAACGTTCTGTGTTTTACCAACAACATTCCGCAACGCGATGGTGGTACCCATCTTGCCGGGTTCCGTGGTGCTCTGACGCGCCAAATCACAAGTTACGCTGAATCGAGCGGTGGGGCGCGCAAAGAGAAGATGTCGCTAACCGGCGACGATTGCAGGGAGGGCTTGACGGCGGTTCTCTCGGTCAAAGTTCCCGACCCAAAATTTTCCTCGCAGACCAAGGACAAGCTGGTTTCCTCGGAAGTGCGTCCGGTGGTCGAGAATCTGGTCAATGATGGGCTCGGCACCTGGTTCGAGGAGCACCCCGCAGAGGCCAAAATTATCGTCGGCAAAGTCGTCGATGCCGCCGCAGCCCGCGAAGCGGCGCGCAAGGCGAGAGAACTCACCCGCCGCAAGGGCGCTCTCGACATCGCCTCTCTGCCCGGCAAGCTCGCCGACTGCCAGGAGCGTGATCCGGCCAAGTCAGAAATCTTTATCGTCGAGGGAGATTCGGCCGGCGGTTCAGCCAAGCAGGGGCGCAATCGCGCGAATCAAGCGGTACTACCGCTACGCGGCAAGATCCTCAATGTTGAGCGCGCCCGCTTCGACAAGATGCTGTCCTCGGAGCAGATCGGCACATTGATTACCGCACTCGGCACAGGCATTGGCAAGGACGAGTTTGACGTCGACAAACTCCGTTATCACAAGATCATCATCATGACCGATGCCGATGTCGACGGCGCTCATATCCGCACGCTCCTTCTCACATTCCTCTTCCGCCAGATGCCGGAGTTGATCGAGCGCGGGCACGTCTTCATTGCCCAGCCGCCGCTCTACAAGGTTAAGCGTGGTCAGTCGGAGCAATATCTCAAGGACGAGCGCGGGCTTGAGGATTACCTCGTCGTCTCCGGCCTTGATGACGCGGTCTTGAAGCTTGCCCGCGGCGACCAGCGTGCCGGTGCCGATCTCGCCGAGATCGTTCGCGACGGCCGCGGTTTCGTGCAAATCCTCAACGGTATCCACTCCCGTTACGACCGCGCAGTTATTGAACAGGTGGCGATCGCCGGCGCGCTCAATCCCGACATTCTGTCGGAAAGTGAAACTGCAGAAAATGCTGCGGAGTATGTCGCCAAGCGTCTCGATGCTCTGGCCGACGAAGGTGAAGCGGGATGGAGCGGATCGTTCTCGCCGCACGCCGGCTTCCGCTTCGAACGCGAGGTCAGGGGCGTCAAGGAGATTGCGGTAGTCGATTTGGCGCTTCTTGATTCGGCCGATGCCCGCAAGCTCGACCAATACGCGGCGAAGCTTCAGTCGATTTACGGTACGTTTGCCGTTCTCGCCCGCAAGGATGACGAGACCTTTATCCACGGACCGCGTGACCTGTTGACCGCCGTGCTTTCCGCCGGCCGCAAGGGCCTTTCGCTCCAACGTTACAAAGGCCTCGGTGAGATGAATTCGGAGCAATTGTGGGAGACGACGCTGGACCCCGATGAGCGCACGCTCCTGCAAGTCAAGGTGCGCGAAGCCGACGAGGCTGACGATCTTTTTGGCCGTCTTATGGGCGACGACGTCGAGCCGCGACGCGATTTTATTCAGACCAATGCACTGAGCGTTGCCAATTTGGACGTTTAGTCGGTTCTGGATTAGTGCCGTTTTCGGCGGACCGGACCGGTCTGAACCGTCGCCTCGGGCGATTTTGCTTGCAGGAAGCAGCAAGGCTCTCCACATAGGCTGAGCGATGGTTGTTTATCGACGAATAGATTTCGCAAAAAGAGGCTGGCGCAGCCGGGTTGCCGGCGTGTTTGCCATTGTTATTGGCCTTGCTCTCATTGTCGGAATTGTCGTTCTATCCCTCAGTATTGCGCTTATTCTTTTGCCGCTGGTTGTTATCGCGCTGTTGATAGGTCGTTGGCGCTGGCGCAAGCTCATGGCCCAGGCCGAGGCCGAGGCCGACCTTCGTTCCACTCGGCGCGGCGCGGGACCGGTCATCGACCTCGACTACGACGTCGTCGACAATCAAAACGACGGTGGCCCGGAGGCGCACCGTCGCTAAAGGTTCGTTGGGGCAGGTCGCCTCATTGCCCGGCCGGGCTGATATATTTTCCATAGACCCAAGCGGCTTGGTACTGGCCGTTGCCCTGTGGGTCGATCCAGGTCTGGCACCAGCGGTAGCGAACATGCTGGCTTTGTTTCCAGGCGGGGAGACCGCTGATCTGGTTGAGATTGAGGCCATCGGTGCAAACCCCAGTCATTGAGAGCGTCGTACCGTTGGGATAGGCGACAAGAATCTGCGACTTTGAACTTGGATAGGTGCGCACATTAAGCGTGTCCCAATGGGCCACGTTGGTCACCTGCCAGGCAAAGAATGCGGCGCTGTGTGACGATGCGGTGCCGGCGAGCATGCCGGCAAGCGCGACCATCATCGCCATAAAAATGTTTCTGATCGTTTTCATCGTGGGTCTCCTTGAGACTTCAGCCGGCGGGTTTTTTCCGGCGATCCATGAAGCGACCATCGCTCGGTTCGGCTGAACGCCCGGTGAACGGCCCCAGTGATCGGCGTCACAGGCGCGCCATCACGCTCCCTATCGCTGCGACCTCGCCAGCGGCGGTAATGGCGGCTAATCTCCAGGCCATGGAATTTTCGTCAGAGGAAATCGAGCGCTACGCCCGCCACATCGTGCTTGCCGATGTTGGCGGCCCGGGCCAACAAAAGCTGAAGAGCACCCGAATTGCGGTGATCGGTGCCGGTGGGCTTGGTAGTCCAGCGATCCAGTATCTGGCGGCGGCCGGCGTCGGTTTGGTCCGCGTCATCGATGATGACGCCGTATCCCTGTCAAATCTTCAGCGCCAAGTCATTCATGACACCAATGCGGTCGGAAAACTGAAAGTCGAGAGCGCCGCTACCTCGATTATGCGCCTCAATCCACATGTGAAAGTCGAAACCAGGCCGGTTCGCCTGACCAACGACAATGTCGCCGGACTGATCGTTGACGCCGATCTGGTTCTCGACTGCACCGACAATTTCGCCTCGCGATATTTGATTTCCGATCAATGTTACCTTGCCCGCAAACCCCTGGTCACTGCCGCTGTCGGGCAGTTCGACGGGTCGATCACGACATTGAAACCTTACGAGGCTGCATCCGACGGTACGCCAAACCCAACCTGGCGCTGTATTTTTCCAGAGCCACCGCCGGAAGGGTTTCTGCCGAGTTGCGCCGAGGCCGGTATACTTGGTGCCCTGGTTGGCGTCGTTGGCGCCATGCAGGCGCTTGAGGCGATCAAGGAAATTCTCGGCATTGGCGAAGGCCTGGTCGGCCGGCTTCTTCTCTACGATGCCCGCGCGGCGCGTTTTGAGACCGTGATTTACCGCTGGGACCCGAAAAATCCGCTGAATGGTCGCAACGTCGTCGCCCGGTAGCTTTGTTGAGAGCTCCTTAACCACGGTACGGCAAATTAGGCGTCGTGGGTCGTAATGAGTGAGCGGATCAAGAATGCCCAAAAATTTGCCGGATTGGTGGGTTCAGCCATCGCTCGTCAGCGCATGGGGGCGTCGGTGGGTACTGGTTGCCGCCATAGCAACGGCGATGGCGTTCATTTCAGACCCGATCGCGGCATCGGCTGCCGAGACCGGGATCCGTACTGGCACAAGCGGTCTGCCTATCCCGCGTTTCGTCAGTCTCAAGGCCAGCCGTGTCAACGTCCGCATCGGCCCGGGCGAGAACTACAAGATTGCCTGGGTTTTTGTCCGACCAGGCCTGCCGATTGAAGTGATCCAGGAATTCGAGACGTGGCGGCGGATTCGCGATTCAGACGGAACCGTCGGTTGGGTGTTTCAGAGCCTCCTATCGGGTAAGCGCAACGCGGTGGTTGCGCCATGGTCGAACGAGGATCAACGGCCGATCCGGTCAGCGGCATCCGAAAATTCCGCGATTACCGCGTATCTCGGACCTGGGGTCATGGCCGAGATCGAGCGTTGCGACGACGGATGGTGCCGGCTTTCCGGTTCGAACTTCCGAGGCTGGATTGTTCAGGACCAGCTCTGGGGCGTTTATCCCGGCGAAGAAATTAATTAGGATTCCATTCGGAGAGTTGCGCAGCACCGATCTCGTTCAGCTGAGACCGGCGCGTCGCTCGCCAATCCGGCCGAACCGCACCACCACCACGTGATTTCGAATCCCGCTATCGGTCGGAAATACTTGTAGCGGGCGCTATCGCGGTAGGCGCTGCATATCGCGAATTGCGGTACGCGCCGTCTTGGCGTGATGCCAGTTGACGCAAGTCTGGTTCATCTCATTCCAATAGTCGATCCAAGGCTAGGGAAATGAGAAGGACAATCATAGATTTGCCATGCTTACGGCGCAACGAATCCGGGACTTATCGTCGTCTTCGCACCGAATTCGCAATGAGATTCGATGCTTGGCATGATCCGGTGCTTGTCGTTAGATGCGCGGCCGGCATCGCGAGCGCTTGGAAAGCCCATTGCTGGCTTTCGGCGTCTAATACGCTGTGTTAGGAAGTCTCGACATTGGATGAGGCGGTGGATTTTAGGGAGCGTGCGGGCCAGGATGCAGATAACCGAGACAAAAAGGCCGGTTGAGGGGGGCGATGATCGTCAATCGAGTTTCGACTATGAAGCTCTTCTGGCGTGCGGACGCGGTGAATTATTTGGCCCTGGCAATGCGCAATTGCCGCTGCCACCCATGCTTATGTTCGATCGCATTACATTGATCACCGAAGATGGCGGCGAGCATGGCAAGGGCAGTGTCCGCGCCGAATTGGATGTAAAGCCGGACCTGTGGTTCTTTCCCTGTCACTTCAAGGGGGATCCCGTGATGCCCGGCTGTCTCGGCGTCGACGCCTTGTGGCAAATGCTCGGATTTTTTCTTGGCTGGCTCGGTGCGCCGGGCAGGGGGCGCGCCCTTTCCGTCGGTGAGGTGAAATTCTCCGGCATGGTCCTGCCAAGCGTCGGCTTGGTCGAGTACGGCATAGACCTGAAGCGCGTCCTTCGCTCGAAGCTCAATCTCGGCGTTGCAGACGGTTGGCTAAGGGCCGACGGGGAGACCATATACAAGGCCAAGGATTTGAAAGTCGGATTGTTCCAGGGCAAAGCCGCGCCGGCCGTCGGCTGAAATGTATGCGGGTTTTGGGGCGTGGGCGCTCGCTATGGAAATTAATTCACCAATCGGGCTCGAAACCGTTGAACGAGGAATGCCAGTATGAAACGGGTCGTCGTGACGGGCATGGGGATTGTGTCATCGATCGGCAACAATTCGCAGGAGGTTCTCGCCTCGCTGCGTGAGGCGCGCTCTGGCATTGTGCGCGCCGACAAATATGCCGAGCTTGGCTTTCGTAGCCAGGTACATGGTGCCCCCTTGCTTGATGCCAGCGAAGTGGTCGACCGCCGCGCGATGCGTTTCCATGGCGGCGGCACGGGCTGGAATCATGTCGCAATGGATCAAGCAATCCAAGACTCCGGCCTTGAACAGAACGAAATCTCCAATGAGCGCACCGGCATAATCATGGGTTCAGGCGGCGCTTCGACCCGCACGATCGTCGAGGCGGCGGATAAGACCCGCCAATCCGGTTCCTCCAAGAAGGTCGGTCCATTCGCGGTGCCAAGAGCGATGTCATCCACCGCCTCGGCCACGCTCGCCACCTGGTTCAAGATCAAAGGCATTAGCTATTCGATCTCGTCGGCTTGCGCCACGTCAAACCATTGCATAGGCAACGCCTACGAGACGATCCAGTATGGCAAGCAGGATGTGATATTCGCTGGCGGCTGCGAGGAACTCGACTGGACCCTGTCGGTGCTTTTCGACGGTATGGGTGCGCTATCGTCGAAATATAATGATCGTCCCGCCGTCGCCTCTCGTGCTTATGATGAGAATCGTGATGGGTTTGTAATCAGCGCCGGGGCTGGCGTGCTGGTTCTGGAGGAACTCGATCACGCCAAGGCGCGGGGCGCCCGCATCTATGGCGAGATTGTCGGCTATGGCTCTACGTCCGATGGTGCCGACATGGTGGCGCCGAGCGGTGAGGGCGCGGCGCGCTGCATGCGCCAAGCACTATCGACGGTGAACGCCAAAGTCGACTACATCAATCCGCATGCAACCTCGACGCCGATCGGCGACCTCAAGGAGATTGAAGCGATCCGGGCGGTGTTCGGATCTGGCGAAAAGTGCCCGCCGATCTCAGCGACCAAATCGCTGACCGGACATTCGCAGGGCGCGACTGGTGTGCATGAGGCGATCTACTCGCTCCTTATGATGAATAACGGCTTTATCGCCAAGTCCGCCAACATCGACAAACTCGATCCCGCGTTCGCCGATATGCCAATCTCACTCGAACGGGAGGACGATGTAACGCTCAATTGCGTAATGTCGAATTCCTTTGGCTTCGGCGGTACCAATGCAACGCTGGTCTTCCAGCGCTATTCCCTGTGAGGCGGCCGATGGCTGGGAAAGCGACGCTGTCATGACCGAGAACCTGATGCGCGGCAAGCGCGGGCTGATAATGGGTGTCGCCAACGATCACTCGATCGCCTGGGGTATCGCCAAGCGGCTTGCCGAAGGTGGTGCTGAACTGGCCATTGCCTATCAAGGCGAAGCATTCGGCCGACGGGTACGTCCACTGGCGGCCTCAGTCGGCGCCACCCAGCTGATTTCTTGCGACGTTGAAGATGTCGAATCGCTAGACCAGACTTTCGCCACACTGGAAAAGTCTTGGGGCAGCATCGATTTTCTCGTCCACGCGATCGCGTTTTCCGACCGTGGCGAATTGAAGGGTCGCTACGCCGACACCACAAGGGAAAATTTCGTCCGTACCATGGTGATCTCTTGCTTTTCGTTCACCGAAGTTGCCCGCCGGGCCGCTGCGCTGATGCCTGGCGGAGGCTCCATGCTGACGATGACCTATGGCGGCGCGACCCGGGTCATGCCCAACTACAATGTCATGGGTGTTGCCAAGGCGGCGCTGGAATCCTCGGTGCGCTATCTTGCCGCTGATTTCGGCGAGGTAGGAATTCGCGTAAATGCGATCTCGGCCGGCCCGGTGCGCACACTTGCCGGCGCCGGCATCGCCGATGCGCGGGTGATGTTCAACTATCAGAAGGCCAACGCGCCGCTCCGCCGAACCGTGACTATCGGGGAGATCGGCAATACCGCGCTCTACCTTCTCTCAGACCTTTCATCGGGTGTTACGGGAGAAATTCATTTCGTCGATTCCGGCTACAACATTGTTTCAATGCCGAGGCTCGATACCTTGAAAGAGCACGATATCGCTGACGAAGCCGACTCAGAAGCGGCCGAGTAGGCGCCCAGGGACGGAATATGGCCGAAGGGATCCTCGATCGGATCGGTCGACTGATTGCTGGTTTTCTCGGCGGTGAGTCCCCCGGCTATCAGCCCTACACGCCGTCCGATCCTGAAACCCTGCGCGCCGCACTCCAGCCTGCCGATGTTCTCCTCGTCGAGGGAAATCAACGGATATCTTCCGCAATTAAATATTTGACCCAGTCGACCTGGTCTCATGCCGCCCTTTATGTTGGTGATCCGTTGCGGCCAGGTGGTGACGACGAAAAGGTGCTGATCGAGGTGACGCTCGCCGAGGGCTGTGTTGCAGTTCCGCTGGCGAAATATTGCAACAACAATACCCGCATCTGCCGACCGATCGGCCTGACGCAGGCCGATCGGAAAGCAATCACCGACTTTATGGTCGGCAGCATCGGTCGCAGCTACGACCTTAGGAACATCGTCGATCTTATCCGCTATTTGTTGCCGACCCCGCCGGTACCGATTCGCTGGCGACGCCGCCTGATCGCGCTAGGCTCCGGCGATCCGACACGGGCGATATGCTCAAGTCTCATTGCCGAAGCCTTCCAGCGCGTAAAATATCCAATCCTGCCGCTTGTCGCGCCGGCGGACCATGCCGCGACAAGGCCGGCTAGCGCCTATTCACGCCGGGATATACTCCACATCCGCCATCACTCTTTGTTCACGCCTCGCGACTTTGATCTTTCGCCCTATTTTCGGGTGTTAAAACCGACAATTGAGCGCGGTTTTGACTATAAGAAGCTGACTTGGAGCAAGTGAAACGCCATTGCTGCAGTCTCAGGCGAGCGGCCGGTCGACAATCCCGCTTCGCAATCCAGGGAATCGTCGACTTGCGCGCGTCACGGCTTCCCGCTCTCCCGCCGGTCTGCTAAGAGCCGCACCATGACCACCAGTACCCAGAATCAGGTCCGCAACTTCGCCATCATCGCCCATATCGATCATGGCAAATCGACGCTTGCCGACCGGCTCATTCAGACGACCGGCGGACTGAGCCAGCGCGAGATGCGCGAACAGGTTCTCGATTCCATGGAGATCGAGCGCGAGCGCGGTATCACGATCAAGGCGCAGACCGTGCGGCTCAACTATCGGGCGGAAGACGGCAGGGATTATATTCTCAATCTCATAGATACGCCCGGTCATGTCGATTTCGCCTATGAGGTCAATCGCTCGCTTGCTGCGTGCGAGGGCTCGCTCCTCGTCGTCGATGCCTCCCAGGGAGTTGAAGCGCAGACGCTGGCCAATGTCTATCAGGCGCTCGACAATGATCATGAGATCGTGCCGGTCCTCAACAAGGTTGATTTGCCGGCGGCGGAGCCCGAGCGGGTCAAGCAGCAGATCGAGGAAGTGATCGGACTCGACGCCTCAGACGCGATCCCCATTTCGGCCAAGACCGGGGTCGGCATCGGTGATGTCCTGGAAGCAATCGTCGCGCGCCTGCCGGCGCCGACCGGCGACGCTAACGCGCCACTCAAGGCTTTGCTGGTTGATTCCTGGTACGATGCCTATCTCGGCGTCGTCGTCTTGGTTAGAATTCTCGATGGCGTTCTTAAGAAGGGCATGCGGATCCGCATGATGCAGACCGACGCGGCTTATGACGTCGAAAAAGTCGGGGTATTCACGCCGAAACTTGTCGATTGGCCTGAATTGCGTCCCGGTGAGATCGGTTATCTCACCGCCTCGATCCGGCAAGTCGCCGACACTCGTGTCGGTGATACCATCACCGATGACCGAAAGCCGGCCGCTGAAGCCATGCCCGGTTTCCGGCCCGCTCAGCCAGTGGTTTTTTGCGGAATCTTTCCAGTCGACGCCGCCGATTTCGAAAACCTTCGCGCAGCGATCGGCAGACTTCGGCTCAATGACGCCGCCTTCACTTTTGAGATGGAGACCAGCGCCGCGCTCGGCTTCGGTTTCCGTTGTGGCTTCCTCGGTCTCCTTCATCTCGAAATCGTGCAGGAACGCCTGGCGCGCGAGTTCAATCTCGACCTCATCGCCACCGCGCCATCGGTTGTCTACAAAATCAGACTGAACAAGGGCGAGGAGATTGAACTTCACAATCCCGCCGACATGCCCGACCCGGTAAAAATCTCCGAAATCTCCGAGCCATGGCTGCGTGCTACGATTCTTGCGCCTGATGAATATCTCGGCGCGATCCTCAAGCTGTGCCAGGAGCGTCGCGGTAGCCAAGTGGATCTGGCCTATGTCGGGAACCGTGCCATGGTGCAGTATGACTTACCGCTGAACGAGGTCGTTTTCGATTTTTACGATCGTCTAAAGTCGGTGTCGAAGGGCTATGCTTCGTTCGATTATCATTTGACCGATTACCGGCCCGGCGAATTGGTCAAACTGCAGATTCTGGTCAATGCCGAGCCGGTTGATGCATTGTCGATGCTTGTTCACCGTACGGTTTCGGAGCGGCGTGGCCGTGCGATGTGCGAGAAGCTCAAGGAACTGATTCCTCAGCACCTCTTCAAGATCCCGGTTCAGGCCGCCATTGGCGGCAAGGTCATTGCGCGCGAGACGATCAGCGCGCTGCGTAAGGACGTTACAGCCAAATGCTATGGCGGCGACATATCGCGCAAGCGCAAGCTCCTCGACAAACAGAAAGAGGGCAAGAAGAAGATGCGCCAGTTCGGCAAGGTCGACATCCCGCAGGAAGCCTTTATCGCGGCATTGAAGATGGATGCCTGAGCAGGCCGGTGTCCAAGTGCTGAGCGAGGGCCATCGATTTCGGTAATGCTTCGCCCGACAATGCAGGCTGTTTCCGGCGCCCGGCTTGTGTAAACTGCGATTACCACAGACAAAGCAAACCGTCGTTTATTGCGGCGCGTGACGGTGCAATGCCGAATTGATGCGACCGAGGGGATTGCTATGAAGATCAAGAAATTACCGGCAATGATCTTGGGCGCCGTCCTCTGGGCGACGCTTCCGGCGGTAGCCGACAACAATACGCCAGCGAAAATATTATTCTCAAAGGTCGATGGTCCGGCGCCATTGGAGGCCCGCCCAATTGGTTTTTATACGCGCGGCTGCGTTGCAGGCGCCAAGGAACTGGCGATTGACGGCGCCGAGTGGCAGACGATGCGCCTGTCGCGCAACCGCAATTGGGGGATGCCGGTATTGGTTGACGTTATTGAACGGCTTGCCAGGGACGCGAAGGCACTCGATGGCTGGCCTGGCCTCTTGGTCGGCGATCTCGGTCAGCCGCGCGGTGGGCCGACTCCGTCTGACCATGTCAGCCATCAATCGGGCCTTGATGTCGATATCTGGTTTGATCCAATGCCGGACAGGCGCCTGACCGCCAAAGAACGCGAAACGATCAGCGCCACGTCACTGCTTGTGCCGGGCACAAATTTCGATCTCGACATGTCCAAATGGCCGGACGGCCTCGATCGCGTTTTAAAGCGCGCCGCAAGCTATCCCGAAGTTCAGCGTATCCTGGTTAATCCTGGCGTCAAGAAGCTCCTTTGCGATCAGGCCGGCGACGACCGCGCCTGGCTCAGCAAGATCCGGCCTTGGCACAAACATGACGACCATCTACATATGCGGCTGCGCTGCCCGAAAGGTGTGAGCGATTGCAAGAGCCAGAATCCGCCGCCGGCTGGTGATGGTTGCGGCGCGAGCCTTGCCTATTGGTTCAGCGCCGAACCATGGAAGAAACCACCCAAACCGAAAGTACCGCCGCCGCCGCCAAGGGAGATCATGCTCTCCGACCTGCCGGCCGCTTGCACCACTATCCTCAATGCTGGCGCCGTTCCGGTATTGCCGCCATTACCGACGGCACGTCCAGAAACTGTCAACTGAAGCTTGGACGGTCCTGCTCAATGACATGGCGGGCGCGCCGGATGATCGTCAACCGGTTGCCGTGCCGGTGCCGATTGGACAAGAGACGCCTGTGCCGCCAAGGCCGCAATAGCCGGCCGGATTCTTGGCAAGGTATTGCTGGTGGTAGTCCTCGGCGAAATAGAATACCGGCTGGTCAAGAATCTCGGTTGTGATAGCCCCGTAACGATTGGCGCTCAGCGCTTCCTCATAGGCTGCCTTGGCGGCCATCGCGGCATCGCGCTCAGCCTGATTGGCGACATAGATGCCAGAGCGGTATTGAGTACCAACGTCATTGCCCTGCCGCATGCCCTGGGTTGGATCATGTGCCTCGAAAAAGGCTTTTAGCAGTCTCGCATAAGTTACCGTCTTGGGATCATAGACGACGAGAACGACTTCGTTGTGGCCGGTCATGCCGCTGCAGACTTCATTATAGGTCGGGTTCGGCGTTTGACCGCCGGCATAACCAACCGCCGTGACATGGACGCCTTCGATCTGCCAGAAAATGCGCTCGGCGCCCCAGAAGCAGCCAAGACCAAATATTGCGGTTTCCAGACCTTCCGGATAAGGCCCGGCGAGCGATCGCCCATTGACGAAATGTGTCTGCGCCGTCGGAATTGGCTCCGAGCGCCCCTCCAAAGCCGCGCTGGGGGTCGGCATTGTATTTTTTCTGCCAAGTCTGTCGAGGATTCCCATATCCACCTCCGCTTCGTGACTAGACTATCATCGATCTGAACGTCGCATCATGCAATTGGTATCAGGCAAAGGCGCTGATCATGCGCCGGCGACGGCCAATATAGACGAGCCAGACACCCATTGCGCCGATTACCGCCCATGTCGGTGCCATCAGGATCCACTGGATAATCGGATCCCAAAGCCAATGACCGATATAGGTCTCGACTTGTCGCTGGACAAATTCTTGTGCCCGCATGAGGCTGGCCGGGCTGATCGAATACCAGGCATAGCCGAGCGGCGTTGTTGTCACGCTTGAAGCTGCGATGGTCTTGGTTCCATCGACGACCAGCGCGACAAGCGCACCGGCAATCAACCAAAGACCCAAAAAGCGCGCCAGAAAGGCAATCATCGCCATATCCTTTGAAAGCGCTCCAACCGGCGCTTCTCCCGGCCGACAGGAAATAGGCATTTCGAACCGATGCCGCAATCCCGTTCCTGTCAATTATATCCAATCGAGCGCATGGCTTTGAACTTTGACCAGCATATAAAAAGGAGGGGGGTTGCGGGCCGGTTTGATTTGCCTGGATGTCCCCGGCGGCATTTCCCCGGCAATGATCGATAATCCTCGCGGCAAATTCCGCGATCTTCAAATCGTCGCAAGCGGTGGGGTTGGCGTCCGCGTGACCTCGCATCGGTTGCTATTAGTTGCGGGAGCGCTTGCGCCGGCATTGCGCTTGGCTATTATGCGCGCCGCTGCTTGGCGATGATCGCCAGGAGGGGTGGCCGAGTGGTTGAAGGCGCACGCTTGGAAAGCGTGTTTGCGGGAAACCGTAACGAGGGTTCGAATCCCTCTCCCTCCGCCAGTAACTGTACGTAAGCAATTGATATTGTTGATTGATTAATATTGCTAATTCTAGTTACCCCAACAAATACCCCAGCGCATATGTAGTGTTGCCTTCGAGAATCCTCCCGTCGGACTAGCTACTGTTCGTATGTCTGGTAGTCGGGAGCGGAATACCTATCTACAGGTTTCAGCCCTCGCAAAAAGGAGCGGACATGGAGCCGATATTCGCTAGCTGTCACATCCCGGACGGTAGCATGGTTTTTTCTTGAACAATTGAGGTTTGCGTTTATGCCAGTCTTTCATGGCGTGCAAGGGCGTCTTGCTACCCAAGGCTGATTGAGGAAGCTGCTGGTTGT
>Ga0315339_1001545_pt1 | contig 20053 bp, 18 predicted proteins | sample ASW17metaG_FD_204514 | JGI IMG/M metagenome (GOLD analysis project Ga0315339, IMG submission 204514) | Ammonia-oxidizing marine archaeal communities from Pacific Ocean, United States - ASW #17 | ecosystem: Environmental > Aquatic > Marine > Oceanic | place: USA: California | collected 2016-12-05
TGCCCATAGGGATGTTCGTTGATGCTTCTTGAGTTATTAAAAAATAAGGCCTGCTATTCTTTCGATTTCCCTGCATTTCTTGCGATAATTGCTGTGTAGGTTATGCATTATCGTTGCCATAGGATTGTTGCCAATAGATTTGTTGAATAGATTGATTTTCCAGAAGTAGGATTGACCATTAATTTGCTACACTTTCGGGAGTATATACATGACGGTTGCAACCGACTCCGCACCTATAGCTCTGCGCGAAAACAGCTACGCCATAGTACGCGGCCTGTTCGACCCGGGGATCGCCGGACGCTTACGCGAGATCTGCGAACGCGTACTGGGCCAATGGCGGCGCGCTCCACGTAGCGACAATCCACCTGTAGGTCTCCAAGCTAATTATATGCGGCACGTGAACGACCCAGAGTACCACCGAGACCACCCCGATGACCTAGCCTTCCTGCTCGACGCGGTCGGCGCGCCGCAGGTGACCAAGGCAATTGGCGAAGCGCTTGATGAGGATTATTTCTTTCAGATGACCAGTCTCTACTTCAACCCGACCGGCGACAGCCAGGACGGCTTTTGGCACAAGGACAAGATCGGCGCCGAGGCCGATGTTGCGTTGGTGCCAGAGACGGGGGCTGGTCTGCAATTGCAGATCGCGCTGGTGCCGACCGATGATCTGGAGCTGGTGCCGGGATCCCACTGGCGGGATTATACGCGCGAGGAGCACGCGATCTGTGTGGCTGGTGAGGAGCGCAACAATCGCTCGAACGAGATGCCGGGTGCGGTGCGCGTCGAGTTGCAGCCAGGTGATGCGGCGCTCTTTACCCAGCTGTGTATCCATCGCGGGCGCTACCACACCGATAAATTGCGGCGGACGCTGATGGTGTCGGTCAAGAAGAAGGTGACGGCCGAGTATTCGCTGCGCCAGCGCGGCCTCGACCCATACAGCGATCAGCCGTGGTTTTTGCTGCCAGACTATTTGCGCGGTGTTAGCCCGGAGTCACGGGTATTTTTCCAGAACTTTATCGATTATTACGCCCCGCATTGGCGAGCGCGCTTTACCGAGATACTAAAATATTCGAGTTTGCTGCAGAGGTTCGCCGAGTCGGGCGCGCCGAATCCGTTTTTTGCAGAGTGAGGAGTCGTTAGCAGTGCAATGTAGGTTTGGCCGCAGCCATACGGGGTATGCTTCGACGCGGGACGACTACTCAGACAAGCCCGAGCAAGTTTGACACCCCGCCCGATTTCAGGCTACATTCCCGGCCTCACGCTTAATCGCGCCTGTCTATGAAATCCAAAATCGTCTTTGGCCTATTGGTCATGCTATACGCCTGCTCCTTCTTCCTGCGTGGAGACGACCCCGCCGCGCAGATGGGGGACCGGGTAATGGAAGGCGTGTTTTTTCAGGGCGGTTATGGCATGGAGTGGGTCTGGGCCGCAGCGGCCGAGTTTGAGCACTCGCACCCCGATATTACCGCCTATGTCTGGGGCAATCCGCGCGCCTGGGACCAGACCCGGCCGCGTTTCCTCTCAGGCAACCCGCCCGATGTTTTCTGGGGCATTCACAACATCAATTTCTGGGTTAACCTCAACGACGGTCTGGTCGCAAACCTCGATTCGCTGATGGATGCCCCAGCTTATGGCCAGGAGCATCTCAAATTCAAAGAGACCTTTATGGCAGGGGCGCTGGAGGAGGGCCAGTACGAGGGCCAGCAGTATTTTTTGCCCATCACCTACGCGATCAACGGGATCTGGTATAATAAGGGCATGTTCGACGAGCACGGCTGGACGATACCGGCGACCTGGGACGAGTTTCTAGTCCTGTGCGAGTTGATCAAAAAGACCACCGATATTGCCCCAATGACCCACCAGGGCAAATATCCGAGTTATTTCGGCATGATTTACCGCGGTCTGATCTACAAATTGGGCGGCGAAGCTTTGTTGGTGGATCTCGACAATTTAGAGCCGGGCGCTTGGCAGCGGCCGGAGGTGATCGAAGCGGCCCGACTGAGCCGGCAGGTCATCGCCAAAGGCTATGCACTCGAAGGTTCATCGTCCTTTTCCCATACCGAAGCGCAGATGATTTGGTTGCAGGAAAAGGCGGCGATGATACCCTGTGGTACCTGGCTCGAATCTGAGATGAAACACGCGCTGCCACCCGGCTTTGAAATGCGCGTTATGCCGGTGCCCGGTTTTATTGATGGGCTGGGTGGCGTCGGTGCGATGGAGGCCAGCGCCGGTCCGGCCTTTTGGGTGCCGCAAGAGTCCGCGCACCCCGAGTGGGGCATGGAGTATCTGCGCGTTTTGTTATCGCGGAAACTGGCGGGTAATTTTCTGCAGGAGATCGGGTCTATGCAGCCCATTATAGGCAGCGACAAAGACGTGCCCGTGCCCCCGGCCATGCAGAGCGCGCTTGACGCGATCGCGGTGGCCGACACCGAGACATTTAATATGCGCTTTACTAGTTGGTATCTTGAGTTGGACAACGAGTTCGACAACGCGCTGGGCGCGGTGCTCAACGGCGACGCCACGCCGGAAGAATTCGGCGTCCGCCTCGAAGCCCAGGCTGAGCGTCTGCGGCGCGACCCCGATACGATCCGCTTCCGCCGTCGTTTGTCCGGCCCCTTGGCTCAAGACTGAGCTTATGCAGCGAAACTGGAAAGCGGGTTTATTGTTTGTACTGCCGGCCCTGCTGTTCTATATGGTTTTTATGATCGTGCCCTATGGATTGGCCTTCGGCGTTAGTTTCGTCAAGTGGCGTGGGGTCTCGATGGACATGCAGTTTTTCGGTCTGGGCAATTTCCGCATGATGTCCTCCGACCCCTATTTCTGGAAGGCGCTGACGAATACGATTTTCTTCACCGTCTGCACCGGGGTGATCGTGCCGGCGATGGCGCTTTATTTCGCGGTGTCGGTGACGCGGAGCTTGGTGCGCTGGGCGCGTTTTTACCGCATTACCTATTTCTTCCCGAATCTGATTTCGCAGGTCGCCATCGCCGTTTTATGGTGGTTCGCGCTCAACCCGCAATTCGGAATTTTTAGCAATTTCCTGCGGCTCTTTGGCATGCAGGATCTGCCTTCGTGGTTGGGTGATCCAGTCTGGGCCCCATGGTGTATCGTAGTGGTCAAAGTCTGGGCGGCGGTGGGTTTTTATATGGTGCTCTACGTTTCGAGTATCGAGGGCATTCCCGAGGACTATTACGACGCCTGCCGGATCGATGGCGCCGGCGAGTGGCAGGCCTTTCGCCATGTGACCTTGCCGCTGATCTCCGAGATGATGAAGGTGAGTACGATCTTCTTATTGCTCAACGGCTTTGGCACCTTTGATCTGGTGCGGATTATGACCGACGGCGGGCCCGACCGCTCTACCGAGACGCTGGCGACCTATATCTACGAAAACGCGTTTGAACTAGGGAAATTCGGCTATGCCACGACCATCGCGATGACTCTGTTCTTTATCACCTTTTCTTTGGCGATGCTCTCGTTGTGGGTACAGCGGAAACAGGCGGTAGAATACTGATGTTGGATCTGCTGCGCAAAACTGTTACCCAGGTTATTTTCACCGTCTATGGCGCGATCGTTGTCTTCCCTATGGTCTGGTTGAGTTATACCTCTTTCAAGACCACTGAAGAGTTGTTCGCCGACGCCTGGTCGCTGCCCGAGATTTGGTCGCTGGCTAATTTTATCGAGGCTTGGAACGAAGCCCAGATCGGCGACTTCTTTTGGAATAGCATCTTTGTTACTGTCTCGACCTTATTATTACAGCTTTTTTTGGGTTCGATGGCGAGTTATTCGTTGGCCAAGTACCAGTTTCGCGGCAGCAACCTGATCTACTACGCGTTTTTGGCGGGTTTGATGTTTCCGATATTCCTAGGGTTGGTACCGCTCTTTTTCCTGATGAAATCGCTACACTTGCTCAATAGCCATTTGGGGTTGATTCTGGTCTACGCCGCCTTCGGCTTGCCTTTTACAATTTTTGTGCTGACGGCCTTTTTTCGCACAATTCCCACGACGATTATGGAAGCCGGGATCATGGACGGCTGCTCGCATTTCAAGCTCTATTGGAGTGTAATGCTGCCGCTGGCAAAACCGGGTATCGTCACGGTAGGCATCTTCACTTTTATTTCTATCTGGAACGAATATATCCTTGCGTTGATCCTGCTTTCTTCGTCGCATTTGCGCACGTTGCCTCTGGGGATCGCTGTATTGCAATTCGTGCAATTCTACGAAGTGGACTTCGGCACGCTCTTTGCCGGGCTGGTGATTGTGATGTTGCCGACCCTGCTTTGTTATGTCATTTTACAGAATCAGATAACTAAGGGAATTACGGTGGGTGCGGTGAAGGGCTGACAGCTAGCGTTATGAGTGAACGTTTTGGTCGGGGGGGGAGGCACCTTCGTTCATGTCGCAGAACTCTTGGAGTTCGCGGTCTTCGGCAGCTCGGATCGCAATTCTGCGACCCTCCGAGGGACAACAGCCGCTACGGTACTTCCTCTCGACCAGACCTTGGAAACTTCAGCGGTTTCTGCTATTACCCATAAATATTAGAATTGCTACTGACGTCTCTTAGCTGGTGGGGCTTGCTGTCGCGATCAGCGAATGAACCCCGCAAATAATCAAGAAAATAATCCGAAAAGGAGCGTGAGGTGAAAATCATCGACGTGCAGAACATTCGTTTCAAAGTCATGTCCAATACCGTGCGCGATACCGATGGTCACGGCCACCCCGGCCCCGAACGCGAATCGTCGCAGACCCTGCTCAAGATCATCACTGATGAAGATGTGTGCGGTTATTGGTTCGGTGCTAATGCGGGCATTATTGAGAGCGTGGTCAAACCCGCGATCGTTGGGGAAGATCCCTACGATCGCGAGAAAATTTGGCGAGATCTCAACCACCGTCAGCGGCTCAATATGGGCACGATGTCGGATAAGCTGCTAATGTCGGTCGATCTAGCGCTGTGGGATTTGGCCGGGCGCGCGGTGGGTTTGCCGGTCTATAAATTGTTGGGCGGTTATCGCGACAAGGTGCCGGCCTATGCCTCGACGATGTGCGGCGACGATCTCGAGGGCGGGCTGGCGACGCCGGAAGATTATGCCAAATATGCAGCGTGGTGCATGCAGCGCGGCTATCCGGCCTTTAAGTTGCACACCTGGCAGCCCCCCTATGAGGGGGCACCTAGTCCGAAGCGCGATATTGAGGCCTGCGCGGCGGTGCGCGAGGCGGTCGGGCCCGATGTGCCATTGATGCTCGACCCCTACCATTATTACGACCGAGAATCGGCGCTGTATTTGGCAAAAGAACTGGAGAAGCTTGATTACTATTGGATGGAAGAGCCTATGGACGAGCATAGCATGTCGTCGTATGTCTGGCTCTGCGAACAGACGAGTTTGCCGATCTGCGGCCCGGAGACCTGCGAGGGAAAGATGTATGTGCGCGCTGAGTGGATCAAGGCCGGCGCTTGCGATATCAGTCGTTGCGGCGTCGGCGATGTCGGCGGTCTGACGCCGCTGATGAAGACGATTCACTTATGCGAGTCGTTCGGGATGCGCTGCGAGATCCACGGCGGTGGCCCCGCCAATCTGCACGCACTGTGTGCGATGCACAACGGCGAGTTTTACGAGCGCGGCCTTTCGCACCCCTTTATCGACTTCGACGAACCGGCTGCCTACCTGCACGAGCACGGCGAGCCGATGGACGAGAAGGGTTTTGTGCATGTGCCGCAACGGCCTGGTCTGGGCATGAATATCAATTGGGATTATATCGAAAAGAATACAATCAAATAACTAGATGGCGCGAGAATGGAAGTAGATCTACCGAACTTTCGCGATTTGCGGCTGACGGTTGGATGCCACGAGGGCGTTGCAAAACAATTTCGCTTTTTCGCCATTGGAACAAAATTAATTTTCCCTATTTTTCAGTTCGCCGAGAAGTTTGGATTGCCCGTGACGGCCCCCCAACGCGATTTACTGATCACTTAGCCGATCTTGCTTATTGGGGACGAGTCCTTCGCGAAAGACCTATCGCCAAATAACCCAGAAAACACTTTGAGCTCAGTGGACGCGAGACAACAATGTAAGTGTATTGACCCATAGCACCATGACCGGCTTATTCTAGCCGACCCTACCGTGCGTGGATATCCGCCGTCACCTAACGACCAGCGCTCTTTCTAATAGTGGCTTCCTTTTGAGTTGATCTTGTCCGCCGAGCGTGTAGGATGTATTGAGAGGGCAATCAAACAGAAAAGACTCACATCCTACCTGGGCCACCAATGACATCCCGCTCAAAACTATTTCTACATCGCCTGAGATCTCCATAATGCACCACTACGTCATTTGCAGATGAACTTAGAAAATATTTTATTTTGCCATTATTATGATTTATCACAGAAAAGGCCTACCGCATGTTGGTAACTAATATTTGCACAAAGTGGCGATAAAAATGAAAAAAGAAAAAATAGATCGATCTTCTTTTTTAAAGTTTTCGGCAAGGGCTCCATTTTTTGATAATATTAGCTCAGATCACTTAAATACCATAGCATCCTATTCTGATCATATTTCCGCAAAGAAGGATGAGGTATTGTATACCGCAGGTGAAAAACACTGCGGTGGTATTTTTTATTTGATGTCGGGTAAGGTAACTCTGTCTTGGTTAGAAGACGGTAATAATTTAGACTTCATTCGTGAAGTATACGAAAATGAAACCTTTAATTCTTCATCAATTTTTGACGAAGAAACTAGTACCAATACAGCATTAATATCTGAACAAAGTAGCTTGCTTTTTATACCAAAACAGCCACTGGTTAATCTTTGTGATGAAAACCCCATCTTTAATGAAGTTTTGCATGAGAAAACCACTATTGAGTTTAACCGCGAGAAATTATTTAAAATTTTATCACTGGTATATTCAAAAGAAGTTAATCAAGATATTTTGAGAGAAATAATAAATTCTGGAGAATGGGTTTCGTTAAAAAAGAACATCAAATTATTTGATGCAGGCGATCCCAGTGATTCAATATTTTTTCTTGTGAGGGGATTCTTAAAAGTATTTATCCCTCTCGATAAAAACTTAAGAGAAGTTGGAGAAATTAAAGAAGGTGAAGTGATTGGCGAGATGGGGTTGTTATCAGATGAACCGCGTTCTGCTAGCATATATTCCACAAGAGACTCTATTCTATTTAAAATTTCTAAAGTTCAATTTGATAATCTCATGAGTAGTAAACCAAGTGTTCTTTTTGCAATATCGAAGCAAATAATATCACGATTTAAGAAAAATCAAAATATTGCCACTGAGAATGAACATAATTTTTTTATAACCCTTGTTTATACCTCTGATAAAAAATGTGATCCCATCCTAAATTGTGGCATAGGAAATTCTTTAGATAAAGCATTGAATAAATATGACTCTTCGTATTTTTTAAATAAAGAAAAAATTGAAGAAATGCTATCAGTAAAAGATATTAACAACAATTTAGGCTCAAAGGGGAAATATTACCCTCTTGATGATTTGTTGAATAGAATTGCTAGGGATCACAAATACATAATTCTTGAAACTGAAATAAATAATACTCCGTGGACAAATTGGTGCACGAGTTTAAGTGATAGGTTTTTATTTCTACTTAACCCCAATGAAGGAATACAAAATTCAGCAATAATTGATAGAATGAATCAAATTCAACTAAAAACACCAGATCATCTTCTGATTGATAGACAACTAATCGTTTGTCATAATGATAAAAAATTATTTCCGGAAAGAACAATCGAATTTTTTGATGCACTAAAGCCCATAAGTAATCATTATCACATTTGTGTTAGTGACGAAAATGACTTTTCTCGTATTGCGCGGATTTTTGCTAACAAAAGTATAGGAATTGCCTTTGGAGGAGGAGGAGCTAGGGGACTTGCTCATATAGGTGTTTACAACGCACTTTTAGATAATGGAGTTCCTATTGATGTAGTATGTGGAACAAGTGCGGGAAGTATGATGGCAGGTTTAGTTGCGTCAGGGTTTTCTATTAATGAAATAAAAAATACCTTTGTCAATTTTGCCAACGATATAGAGATAAAGTGGACTGACTACAACTTACCATATTCATCTATTCTCAAAGACAAAAAACTTTTCAATGCATATACCCGCATTTTTGGCGATAGAAACATTGAAGACTTATGGTTACCAATGTTTTGTTGTGCCGCGAATATTTCCACTGCCGAATTAGAAGTTTTAAATCGCGGAAAAATATGGAGGGCAGTCAGAGCTTCCAGTTCTCTTCCAGGTTTAGTTGTGCCATTGGTAGAAAATAATTCTTTTTATGTAGATGGGGGCTTACTTAACAATATGCCCGGCGACATTCTTAAAAAAGTTTTCAATTCGAAACTGATTTCGGTCAATGTCAGTCCTGAACAAGAGCTTATACCGAATTTTGATGACTTTCCAAATCAAACGAGTTTGGTCTTAAGAAAAATGCTTTCTAAAAACAAATATGAAAATGAATTTGGCAATTTAGATATACCAACTTTAGGTAACATAATGGTGCGATCTATAATGGTTGGGAGTGCCAAAAAAACCAAAGAAGTAGCAGATTTATCTGAAATATACCTAAATATACCGACCGATGGATTTGCAATGCTCGATTATAAGAAAATAGATGAGCTCATTGAATTAGGGTATGATCATACCACTAGGAATTTAAATGACTATGACCTTTCTAAAACGTTAGGTATACCTCTTGATTGACTGTAAATTATTTTACCGATGTGATCAATAATGACGTGAAGAAAATTTCAAAACGGGGCGTTACAACAAACTATATTTTCCGCTTTTATTTTCTTTTGTAACAGAGTTTTTCAACGATGGTTGACTCGGAGAATAAAGTTTAGGTCTTTCACAATAGTTACAAGTTACTGATAATTCGTAACAAACTTCTAAGTAAAGGTTGAATGATGATCGTTTACAAAAATGTTCTTGCCATTCAACGAATTTTGTTATGGCCTATTTTCCAATTGGTTTATATTTTGCTGTTTATTATTTACTTTCAATTAGTCCCCTCCATTTTCCAGCTCTTTTTAGGCACCTTGTCTATTTTAACAATCGAAGGTATCGGACTATCAATTTGTCTTCACAGATATTTTGCTCATACAGCTTTTAAGACATCAAGAATATTTCAGTTTGTACTAGGTTTTTTTGGGCACAATTACAAATCATGGTCCGATATTATGGTGGTCATCAATACACAATCGGCATCATGCTTATTGTGACAAGCCTGAGGATCCTCATTCATACACACAAACTTATTTTTTCTACGCATATGTGGGTTGGATGCTTTATGAAGGAGATTGTAAATTAAAATATCTACCAAAAATATTTAAGAAAACTGAATTGATATTTCTCAATCGATTTCCATTTGTACCTCTTCTCATTGTCAGCTCTTTCTTAATAAATGTAACATCGGTCTCGACTTTTGTATACGTCTGCTGGATCCCATCTGTAATAACTTTATTATTTACTTTATGGTTCAATGTAGTATATCATCCGAAATTGAATAAAAAAGAATGTAAAGCAGTAGATGATCCTGGTGTAATTCCCAAGGTAGGCGTCATACTAGGCGAAGGTTTTCATGCGGATCACCACAAGTATGTTGGGAGAGCAAGAAGGCCTGGTAAAGATTTACCGTATTTTCTATTTCTGAAACCGCTCAATTATCTTGGAATTATTTGGGATTTAAAGCAAATGTATCCTGCGAATAAATCGTATTAGGATATTAGTTGGAGGATGGGGTTAGCAGCGCACATGGAGTCAGGCCAATTCGGGTCCAGACATTACTTTTTTAACACAAACAAGACGGATTTATTTAAAATCCGCTAAACGTACTTTTCTTCGAAATATAGCACAGGGCGCAAAGTCGTTTGCGCGTGATTTCCCTTTCGAAGTTTTTCGATTAATCTAATCCCTGAATCTTTGCAGTCTTCCAAAACTCGCTATTGATTTGTCCAACAACGCGCAGTCATCCTCGTTTTTGGTCTCCGGTCGGGGTGCAAGGCCTGTGTGGAAACAAAGAATTGCTTGATGTGTAATGGCATAATCCTACTGCTAAAGTTTATTAGAGTAGGCCGATGCTGCAGAATGCGAGATCGGCTATGGGGTATTAGATTACGAAAATGCATTTAATCAATTGCCTTAGAAATATCAGAACGACGATCAGTCATACATGCCTTCGTCTTCTCTTTCAGATCAGAAGCATTCCCCGTAATTTTTTGGTATGACTGATATGCGACTTCCATCTGAGTTAGACGGTACCAGTCTTTTTTCCATACATATACTGACATTCCGTTACGACCAGAAATTGGTTTTGACACTCGCTTTATCGGCAATCCTCCGATTGCTTGCGATATCGCAAAAACCCTTTTTCTACTTCCATCATATCGTCGCATTTTCCGTGTATGATTTGGTAAGAGACCCGCGCGCGCTCAGCCATAATCAATCTTCTTTTTCTTATGTTAGGTCTTGGAGATCTTCTCTCTAATAGGGCACTCGAACGCAATCATAGGCAGGCAGGACACCACCTGCCGCGGGGCCCCGTTTTCGCTTCGGGGGATTGGGTTCGAAGATTATACCGATAGAAAAAGAGAAAGTCGTTTCATTTTTCCCCATACCTACGGACGGCGCTCTGTGAAGATACTGACGATGATCGATGAGTATACCCGCCAATCTTTAGTTATTCACCCCCGCCCGATCCATCACCAGTGACCAGGTGTTGGATACGCTCCAGCACTCAGCCGATCTTAAAGGATCCCCAGCGTATATTGGTTCGGACAATGGCTCGGAATTTATCAACCAGATTATTCAGGATTGGTGTTTTCCCGCCGGCGTGAAAACGCTGTATATTGAGCCGGACAGTCAATGGCAGAATGGATTTATTGAAAGGTTCCATAGTCGCTTTCGGGACGAGTGCCTCAACCAAGAAATCTTCTTTTCCATTGCCGAAACCCGCGTCGTGGTCGAAGACTATCGACGCCTTCACAATGGAGAAAGACTTCATAGTAGTTTGGGCTTTAAAACGCCCGATGAACTTGCGCAAAATCTAACTATTCCCCGATACACTGCAAACCTCGCAGCCAAAGTGATCCAGTTTTCGGGGTCCCCTCAGTTGATCTATGATGTGCGAGGTGTCTTCTACTCAAGCCTGCGATAAAACCTTTCTTTTTTCTACCATGTTGAATAAATCCATGGACGAACCATTCAATAATACTAAAAATTAAATGTAGAAAATAGAAGTGCTATATTAAGAAAAAAAGTTGTATCATTATTGATTATCCTTACGATTACTCACACCTTAACCTGGCCAATTATTAGGTCCCGTTCAGCGCCACAAACGTGTGACACCCACTCATCAGGACGTTTACAGTCTGCGTGAAGAAACAGCAGGATGGTACCTCCTGCAGCTTCGGCGCCAGTGAACATCTGATTCGCCCTGCTGCACGCTTGAGCCTTTATCACATGAGCGACACCAGAAGCCTCGACCCGCTTAAGTGTCTCATCGCGGCTCTCCCTATCAACCACCAACACTTTAGCCTGATTTTCATCTCCAAATGGGTCAGGCTCTCTCCTATGATCTCACCCTAGCTCAGCAAAGGCATGATCACTGAGATCTGAGGGGCTGTCTCCGTGTTTTCGGACACGCTAAGTTACCAGAGTAGACTTTCGTGAACTGAGCGCATAGCTGAACGCCGATGCCACAATCAGAAAACCTGCAAGCGGCACCAGGACCGGCTTGGGAAAATCATAGTCCATGGCATATGCCGAGAGCAGTGCTGCCATAACACAGGTTGTCGCCTTTCCCCAGGCATTTGACGACGGGACTTCCTTGATCCGTGAGGCCATCAGCACGCCTCCGATAACGATCAGGATATCGCGTCCAATCACTGCGGCGGCGACCCAGACGGGCAATCCCTTCTGAACGACTAGAAGCGCAGCGATCGTGTCGATCGCAAACTTGTCAGCTATGGGGTCGATAATCTTCCCCCACTCGGTCACCTCATTCCGTGCCCTGGCCAGAGCGCCGTCCAGAATATCCGAAAACACCATAACCATCACGAGCCAGAAGACATACCAACGGAATTCGGGTCCCAGCCAGATGTAGTAAAGCGTGGGCGCTACAACCACAACTCGCAACGCGCTGAACGCATTCGACACCGTCCAAAGCTTTGCCGGGTCGAGGCCCTCGACTTCGTCTACCTCAGATTGCACTTCGGGTAAGCTCACGGATCCATCCTCAATATGATAAAACTGTCTGCTGCTCGGAGGCCGCTCGTGCGAGATCCAGAACCCGCATTGCCTTGACACCTTCGCGTCCTGTAACACTGGGCTCACCACCCATTTGAATCGATGTGATAAACTCCCCCATCTGAGCGATAAATTCACCAACTTTGGATTCTACGGGATAATTAGCACCGTCAACAATAATACGGTTTCTTTTAATCGTCATGGCGCCCTCTGAACCGATGATCATCGTAGACTGAGCTTTCTCTTTTGACCGCAAAGAAAAGGCGATAGACCCGACCTTCCCGTCTGCAAAAGTCAGCCCGATCCATCCATTGATATCACCATCGGCCAACTCGGAGCCCATCCGGATGGCTGCGCTTACACGATCGGGTGTATCGTACACGAGCCACAACATCGCGTCAACATCGTGGCTCCCGAACAGCGGCAAATATAGTCCGCCGCACACGTCCACTTCTCTGCGCCAATCGGTGGATAATTCCTCCACCCCGAAGCAGGTTTGGCGAACACTGTGGATCGGCACGCCCATCCGGCCACTGCCGAGTATGCGTTTCGCTTCTCGATGGGTTGGCGTTAACCGCCTCGACTGACCCTCCATCAGACTCAGCGTGGACGCTTCGGCCGCCGAAACCATCTTGCGTGCTTTGCTTTAATTCACAGCCAACGGCTTTTCTACAAGCATGTGTTTGCCGGCGCTCAATCCCTCACAAGTGAATGCAACGTGAAGATCGTGCGGCAGACAGATTACGACGGCATCGACGTTCGGGTTGTTGATCGCGCTGTCCAAATCGATCGCGTGCTCTGCTCCCCTATAGCGCTCGGCTGCCGGGAGCGAAAGCTTTGCATCGAATTCTACAAAGTATACTAGGCGCGCACCGACACAAGCCTCAATCGCTTTAAGGTTCGCCTCTGCGATTTAGCCACAACCTACCCGTGCTACACCTACATCTGCCATTCGTCCCTCACGAAAGCAACAGTTTAACACCGACAATAGCACAATCACCAGGATTAAACGGTTAAAACAAATCTTCGGCAATTTATGGTTGAGACTGATCCCTGGTAGCGCACCGATCGCAAGAACCGGAAGCATCTTGAGCGTAATCATCAAAGAGTTAGTAGCAATGTCACAAAAGCGTGTTGTTGGGGTAATTGTTGTTCTATTATTTAACTTAATTATTCCTACCTTGATGTTTTCTACTCTAAGAGTCATTAGAGGTAGCGAAGCTGTCGAAGAAAATTCGAAAAACTTCGATACAAATAGTCAGTCCGACAGCACTAATAGATCTAATCCAAAACTTTCCCTAACCGTCCCGATAAGACCACCGCACCGATATACCCGATCCACTAAAAGAGCCTTTATAGTTCCTATACACACGGATTCCGCAAAACGCTAGAGTCTATTGAGCGTTACTGTAGGAAGAGATACTTAGATCCTGCAAAAAACAGTGAATTGCAAAGTGCCTCTACAGCCCAAATATTCTGGTGGAAATCGATAAGCATTGTCAGCACATAGCGTAATCGTGCGCAAGTCTCATATAGTTCGATACTATGCTATGTCTGAATGTGATCCTCAAGCCATTACTTCATATGTGTGGGACTTCAAATGGTCTCTTGTGCACACTTAATGCGTCCAGCAGTTACTGCTGAAACTTTTTGGATATATAAAGAGATGAGTCTACCTGTATCATCACCTTTTTGGGGCAGTCTCAATTAGAGTTTTCCAACGGTTGGTGGGCTGTCCGATATTCCAATGGTGTGAGATCGCCCAGTGCATCATGGGGTCGTTCTTCGTTGTATTCGTCTATCCATTCTTCGGTGATGGCGCGTACTTCCGGCAAATATTTGAAGACTACATATTCAACACCTCATCTTGATTGGTGCGACTGAATCGTTCAACATAGGCATTCTGGATTGGCTTGCCGGGCTGAATGAATTCCGGATCGGTCGCATGCCTTTGGGCCCAGTTGGCCAAGGTGTTGGAAATAAACTCGAGGCTATAGTCCATTCTCAGTTTATTAGGATATCCGTGCCAGGCCACCACCCGATCCAATACGGGTTTTGCCAGTTCCGCCGCAAAACCAACATCTATTTCAACGGCCAGGACCTCTCGGCTAAAGTCGTCGACTACATTGAACGTCCTGAAACGACGACCGCAAAACGAGCTGTCACTCATAAAATCGATGGACCAGCATCGATTAATCGTATCGGGTACGGCCAGGTCAATCGGGCAACGATTGGGAAGTCGCTTCTTGCCGCGGCGCAGCTTATTTAAATTCAGCCGACAATCGATACGGTGGATCCGTTTGTGATTTCCTCGGTAGCCCAGCGGCGTAGGATCTTAATTAACTTGCGTAAATCCATCCGCTGGATGTTTTTCGACCGCTTGCTGCAAACCGGCAATGACCGCATCATCTCGTGTCGTATCGGACTGGTGCCGATAGACCGAATAATGGAGGCCAACAACACGACAGGCCCGTCGAAGACTGATCGGATATGCGGTCTTGGCGTAGTCGACCCACTTCCGTCGTACGGCTGGCTTGACAGCTTGTTTTCAACAATATCCTTCAGAATATTGTGGTCCAGGCTTAGCTAGGCATACATTTGTTTTTACCGCCGATTTTAATCCTCCAACTCCTTTAGACGTTTAATATAGGAGGCTTCCAACCCGCGGTATTTACGTTTCCAGTTATAATACGTCGCTTTGAAAATACGGCAATCTCGGCGGATGGTTATAACGTTGCGGCCGCCTTCGATTTCTTTTAACGCCTTGACGATTGGGCTTTCGCTATAGCGTGTTTTCTTCATCCGTCATTCTCGTTTTGCGTAGATATATATATGGGAAAACTCTACGACGTTATGCCCCTATTTTGGGGGATGGTTACACAGGGAAGCGAAATAGTTTTTGTCGTGTATATTCGTGTCGTTCCGAATTTTTGGTTAAATTTACACAACGGGTGTGCTAAGTCTAATTATTGACAGGTTAGCAAGCGGGTTTATGATAGAGAATAGTAAATCACATTCTAATTCCTTAAAAGAATCGTTTGGCTTAACCGGATTACTGTGATGGCAGTGTGCATCAAATCATCTATGAATATAAAACCTACTGCCAAAGTGTTGCGAGAATTATCATTTAAATCGTCATAATTTCTGTATCCATAATCCATGGGAAACCAATTTATTCGTGCTCCGTCTATGTGCACCAGCATAGGTTGGGGCAGAAGCAATAAATGAAAGAATGCGAATTCGAGTTAAGCAGGGCAGGTTCCCACGAAAATGCCTCGGGTAATCAGTTTACATAGCACGACGATTTCATGCGAACTAAAACGGAATCGAAGCTCCAACGCATATTCTCCTCAGGCCACTCATGAATCTAGCCTCGAACGGCGGACAGACCGTTGCCGCCAACTCGAATGAACCGGGCGCTGCCGCCGTCTTGTTGAAGGTAAACTACGTGACAAGTGGAGGCCTGAACAGATTTCCGGTTGGCTCGGACGAAACAAACCGTTTTCTATATCTCCTGAGCGGATCTACTAGCATTTCCTCATGGATCGAAACCGCAGTGGCTCCTCCATACGACCTTCGTCAGCAAAAAAATTAAGCGTATTTCCTCCAAGGTCGTGTATAAAGGCTCGATTCTCCACCGAGTCTCTATTGATGACCGTCCTGCTATCGTTGAAGAGAAAAAGCGATCGGCGACGCGGGAGTTGACCTGATGATGGACTGTGAAAGTGGTGGTGGTCTGCTTACCTTGATGGACCGGAACAGCCGCTAAACCTTCATTTAGCCAGTGCTGCAACGGCCCGGTAGGGGCATGAATATCAATAGGGAAAATATCGAGAAGAATACCATCAAACAACTGGAGGGCTCGGAGATGGAAGTCGATCTACAGAAGTTTCGCGATGAAGGTTATCTGATCCTCGAGAATGTCGTGCCGCCGGAAAAATTGCAGGATTTGCGGCTGACGGTTGAGCTAATGGTAGATCGGGAGAAGGCGCGCTCTGTTGCCGAATGCAAAGACGGCGTTCGACGCGGGGGCGATTGGTATCAAAGTGCGCAGCCGCGAATAGGGCTGGATTCGATCACGGCAGAGACGGCCGATATCATCGATTTCTGTCTCGGCGAGACGACGCTCGGCGTCAGCGCGCAACTGCTGCAGGACCCGGAGACGGCTCTTATACACTGCGGCGCGTTGTGCAGCGGGCTGATCGACTACGGTTATACCGATTGGCATCGTGACGCGAGTTCGGCCGAACAGGCGCCCTTGAGCGGTATGCAGGCAGATCTGATGGCGAACGCGCCGGGTTATGTGCAGTGGAATGTCGCGCTCTACGACGACGACGTATTCTGGATACTGCCGCAAAGCCACAAGCAGCCGAGCACGGAGGTGCAAAGGCGGCAATTACTGCTCGATCCGCGCTCGCCGCTACAGGGCGGGGTCCCTGCGAAATTACGGGCGGGTAACGCGATCGTCTATCCAAATCTGATGATGCATTGGGGCAGTAAATATACCAGCCGTTTCCGTCGGACCATCCACATGGGCTATCGTTCGTTCAATGCCGAAATATTCCCGTATTTGCACCAATTGGATTGGTATCACCAGGACGAGTTTATGCGCTATGTTTCGGCTGACGCGCGGGTATGTCTCATGCGTTCGGCTGAACTGTATAATCGAGAGCGCGACCAGATCGAGAGGACCTATCGCGCGATGGTGGCCGGCGATAAGAGCGCTTTCTTGAGCGACCTAGCCCTATTGCACCCCGGCGAGGTCGGCCGCATGGTGAGCGTGGTGCTATTGTGCCGGATCGCCAACAAGGTCGTTAAACTGCACCAGCCCGAGATCGCCAAGCTGTCGGTGGAAGAGCGCCGGCCGATTATCGATGGATCGCCGCCGGCCTATTATACCGAGGATCTGGCGGCGCGTTTTACTGTGGCGGAGGCGGGGGTGTTGGCGCAGCGCTTTGCTGTGCTGAACAATCGTTTGCGGGAGGACGAGGATCGGGTCCATCAGCATTATAGCGCTCTTTATGCCGAGCTGAAACCCGACGCGCAAACCCCGCCGAATTTTGAGTCGCGGTCTTTGCGCACGTTTAATAGCGATATGCCCAAGGGTTTTGGTGTAGACGAATTTATCGCCAGTTGGAAGGAATGAGCATGGATAAGCCAGACTTTGCCAAGTATTATCGCTATGGCGAGATGACGGAATTACTGGAACTTTATGTGAGCGAATTTCCCGGTTTAGCGTCAGTCGAGTCGATCGGCAAGAGTTATGAGGGACGCGATATATGGGCGTTGACGATTTCGAATAGCACGACGGGTAAACCTTTGGAAAAGCCGGGTTTTTATGTCGACGGCAATATCCACGGCAGTGAAGTGACCGCCTCGATGACCGCGCTCTACTTTGCTTGGACCTTGTTGTCGGGGCATGGCGAGGATAAGGCGCTGACGAAGCTGGTTGATGAAACCACTTTCTATATTATTCCCGCTGTTAGCCCGGATGGCGTCGAGCACGTATTGTCGAAATCGGGTTTAGTGCGCAGCGGTACGCGCATGTATCCGCACGAGGAGGAACGCGATGGGCTGCACCAGGAGGATATCGACGGCGACGGCATGATTCTGTCGATGCGCATGGAAGATCCGGGCGGCGGTTGGAAGGTGTCCGACAAGGATCCGCGGCTGTTGGTGGAACGGCGAATAAACGATGTGGGGGGCACCTTCTATCGCGTGTTTTCGGAGGGGCGAATCCGCAATTTCGATGGTGTTGAAATAAAGGAGGCGCCGCGCAAACAAGGGCTCGATTTCAACCGTAACTTTCCCGCGAACTGGGAGCCGCAGGTAAAGCAGAGCGGTGCCGGGGAATATCCCTTCTCCGAGTCGGAGACGCGCGCGCTGGCCGATTTTATTCTCGCGCATCCCAATATCTGCGGCTTGCACTCGTTGCATACGGGTATGGAGTCGATTATCCGCCCGCCGGCGACACAGATGGACAACGAGATGCCGGCCGGCGATCTGCAAAGCGCCTTGGATATCGGCAAACTCGGTGTCGAATTGACGGGGTATGTGCTCTTTTCGTATCGGAAACTCAACGACGATATCTATGTGGCGCACGGTGATTTTGCTACGTGGACTTACGAGCAGCTCGGCTTGTTGGTCTTTTGCGACGAGCTGTGGGATGTGCGCGCACGCGGCGGCAAAGATTATGTCGAATTGAGTAAGATGAACAAGGAGCGCGATCTCGACGGGCTCGAAGAAGTGGAGCTAGGGGCGCTGAAGTGGAACGACGAGGTGTTGCACGGCGAGGGTTTTGTCGATTGGCGGCCCTTCGAGCATCCACAGTTGGGGCCGGTTGAGTTGGGTGGGTGGGATCGGATTTTGCGCAATAACGCGCCGCCGAAATTGCTGGAGGAGACTTGCGAGAAGATGGCGCAGTTTTTGACGGCGCACGCGCAGGCTTCGCCGAGGTTGCGGGCGGAGTTTTATGAAGTGGAAGCCGTTGGCGACGGGGTGTATCGCATTGCGGTAGCTGTGCGCAATGATGGGTATTTACCTACGAATGTGACGCGGCAGGCGGTGAAGATGCAGCAGGCGCCGCCGGTGGAGGCGCGGATTCTGCTTGCGGAGGGTGATGAGTTGGTGGTGGGGGAGGTGGTGGAGGAGATTGGGCATCTTGAGCGGTATGGAGGGCTGAAGAAGGTGGAGTGGGTGGTGCGTTTTGCTGGGGAGGTTGGGGGGCGTGTGGAGATTGTTAGTAACAAGGCGGGGGTCGTGCGATTGGATTTGCGGGAGAGGGCATGAAAGCGGCGCTCGCACAATTCATCTTCGAGTCCAATACTTTTTCTCCTGAGCCGGCGCATATTGATGTCTTCAAGAAGGGGGGCGTTTGGCTCGACGCAGAGGACGACGTGCGCGCGTGGGCCGCGGGCACCGATTCGCAGATGCGCGGTAGTTTGGATGTGCTCGAAGCCGCCGGCTGGCAGGCGGCGCCCTGTTTTGTAGCGATGTGTGGCTCTCCCGCCGGTCGGTTGAGTGAGGCCTGCTTTCACGAGATAGGGGACACGCTACTGGCTCGGGTCAAAGCAGCCGGGCCGTTCGATGTGCTCATATTGCATTTGCACGGGGCCGCCTGCGCTGTCGGAGAAGATGACACTGAAGGGCACATTCTCGGAAAGGTGCGGGCCGAATTGGGCTATTCCGGTCGGTTGGTGCTCTCCCTTGATTTGCACGCCAACTTTACCCGGCGCATGCTGGACTACGCCGATGCGGTCACAGCTTATCGGACCTTCCCGCACATGGATTTCAGCGCAACGGGCGAGCGCGCCGCCCGTCTGGCGTTGCATCCCGGATCGTTCAGTCGGGCGGTGGCCAAAATCGCCGCGTTGATGCCACCGGCGGACAGCACGCATTTTGAAGGCAATCTTTGTAAAATAATCGACGGAGCAAGGCAACTGGAGCGGGAAACAGGCGTTGTCGAGGTCTGCACCCTGCCCGTGCAGCCATGGATGGATGTTGACGAGATGGGGACGTCCATCGTGGTCACGACAACCGCCGAAGATGGTGTCCCGTTGACTGGACTCGAAGATTTGGCCCAGCAATGGTATGATCAGCGCGATGCCTGGCAGAGCCATCTGACCGATTGGCCGACGATTCTGTCCAGACTCGAATACGTGAATAACGACGGGCCGTGGGTGCTGGCCGATACGGCAGACGCCACGGCGGGCGGATCATCCGGGCACAGCGCCGAAGCGCTGCGACGATTGTTGCCGCTCAAGGACGATCTGCCAGGCAAGGTGTT
>Ga0315339_1001546_pt1 | contig 20050 bp, 17 predicted proteins | sample ASW17metaG_FD_204514 | JGI IMG/M metagenome (GOLD analysis project Ga0315339, IMG submission 204514) | Ammonia-oxidizing marine archaeal communities from Pacific Ocean, United States - ASW #17 | ecosystem: Environmental > Aquatic > Marine > Oceanic | place: USA: California | collected 2016-12-05
CCATTCTCGCGTTCTTTCGCGAAACAATCCCAAAAGAATGGAAAAACTTCCGCGACAAGGTGTCAGACAACTTTCGTATCACAACCCATGATAATTTTCGGGTTTTGGCGTAGGCACGGTATAGCAGGATTTCGATATCACGATACAGCGCTATAGAACACATGATCCGTATCGGCTATTACCTGGAGCCTACCCTCTTCCCCGATAGGTCGGGACGCCCTGATCGGGCAACCAGATATCGTCGAGCGGAGCGCCGGTCTGCCAGAAAACATCGATCGGCATGCCGCCGCGCGGATTGAAATAGCCGCCAATTCTCAGCCAATGCGGTTTCAACAACGCCGACACCTTTTTCCCGATCGATACCGTAACGTCTTCGTGGAAGGCGCCGTGATTGCGATAAGACTGAAGATAAAGTTTCAGGGATTTCGACTCGACCAGCCATTTGTTGGGGACGTAGTCCATGACCATGTGGCCGAAATCGGGTTGGCCGGTCACCGGACAGATCGAGGTGAATTCCGGAAAGGTGAAGCGCACAAGATATCTAGTCCCGCTTTGCGGATCGGCGACGCGGTCGAGCACAGCCTGCTCTGGACTGTCGGGGATGGCCACGGTGCGGCCGAGTTGGGGGGTGGATTTTGCCATTGATGTTCTATGCGCCACTCAGGGCCGGCGAGACAAGCCGGAAGTGACCTTGTCGTGCATCTGACCCCTTCCGCCGGCCCCGAGGGTCCTGTAGAAGCGCGTCGAGACAAGCTCATGATTGAACACGGGGCACGAATTAATGACTGCGATTATCGATATCATTGGCCGTGAGATTCTCGACAGTCGGGGCAATCCGACCGTCGAGGTCGAAATCGTACTTGAAGACGGCTCGATGGGGCGGGCGGCAGTGCCCTCGGGCGCCTCGACTGGCGCCCATGAGGCAGTCGAACTCCGCGACGGCGACAAGGCCCGGTATCTTGGCAAAGGTGTTCTGACGGCGGTCGATGCAGTCAACCGCGAGATTTTTGAAGCGATCGGCGGCATGGAGGCCGAGAATCAACTTCATATCGACAAAACGCTGATTGCCCTTGATGGCACGCCGAACAAGTCCCGTCTCGGCGCAAATGCGATCCTCGGCGTATCGCTTGCGCTTGCGAAAGCGGCGGCTGAAGCCTCGGCGCTACCGCTCTATCGATATGTTGGCGGCGCGAATGCCCACCTTCTGCCCGTCCCGATGATGAATGTCGTCAATGGCGGCGCTCATGCCGACAATCCGATCGATTTTCAGGAATTCATGATTATGCCGGTCGGGGCACCGACTTTCTCTGAAGGGCTGAGGATGGGAGCTGAGATTTTCCACACGCTCAAGAAGCAGCTACAAGACGACGGACACAATACCAGCGTTGGCGATGAGGGTGGCTTCGCGCCCAATCTGTCTTCGGCCGAAGTGGCGCTCGATTATGTGACAAAAGCGATCGAGAAGGCCGGCTATCGGCCTGGCGAGGATGTCCACATTGCGCTTGATTGTGCCGCCACCGAATTCTTCAGGAATGGCAAATATGCCTATGATGGCGAGGGCAAGAGCCGAGGCCGCGCCGAACAGATCGCCTATCTTGGAGATCTGGTTTCCAAGTTTCCGATCGCCTCGATTGAAGACGGGATGGCGGAGGACGATTGGGACGGTTGGCAGGAGCTGACAGAAGAACTCGGCACCAAGTGCCAATTGGTTGGCGACGATTTGTTTGTCACAAATACAGAGCGACTTGCCGACGGGATCGAGCGCAATGTCGGAAATTCGATCCTGATCAAGGTCAACCAGATCGGATCATTGTCTGAGACCCTGGCCTGCGTGGAAATGGCGCACAAGGCCGGCTATACTGCGGTCATGTCGCATCGCTCGGGCGAGACCGAGGACACCACGATTGCCGATCTCGCAGTCGCGACAAATTGCGGGCAGATCAAGACCGGGTCGCTTGCCCGATCCGACCGACTGGCCAAATACAACCAGCTTCTGCGCATCGAGGCGGAACTTGACACTGCGGGGCGGTATGCCGGGCTGTCGGCGCTCCGGCGCTGAAATCCCGCGATTGAATGACGAGCCGCTGCGGCAATCAAACTTTCAATGAATTATGGGAACCGAAAACTTTCGGTGACTTGCGCAACAGGCGCTTCGATCATGACGCGCATCGATAACGATCAAGTCGCATTATCCCGTATAAGGAATAGTGTCTAGAGGCTCACCAGTTTAGTTGCCTGGCGGCAATTGCCGCCAGGACCATTTTCTCGATTCCGAGTGCGATAGTTTCAGCTCGGCCTACGGGGCTGCCGCTCCCGGCTGCCCTGTTGGTCCCTCGGGGCCTTCCGGTCCGGTTTCACCTGCTGGTCCTTCGGGGCCTTCCGGTCCCGGCTCGCCACGTGGTCCCTCAGGGCCTTCCGGTCCCGGCTCGCCACGTGGTCCCTCAGGGCCTTCCGGTCCCGGCTCGCCACGTGGTCCCTCAGGGCCTTCCGGTCCCGGCTCGCCACGTGGTCCCTCAGGGCCTTCCGGTCCAGGATCACCGGCTGCGCCTGCTGGACCTTGTTCGCCCTGTGGTCCAGCCGGTCCTGCTTCACCCTGTGGTCCGGCAGGTCCAGGCACGGCTTCGCCGATATCCGCGGGCGTGACACCTCCAAGGAGTCTTACCACCTCACCGTCGTTCTGTTCATTCCAATAATAAATCGCGGCGAGCACAGCGACCGTTGCGATCACCCCCGTGATCAAGCTCCGCAAAAACCGACCCATGAATCCAACCTCTTTTTACCGTGTGATATCCAATAGTATTGCCCAGACGCAAACCGTGCAACCATTGTTGGACTGTCGGCGCCGCCAAAATGATCCATTTGCCAGCATGCGCTCTCGCGCTTTTCAGTCATAAGGTTTGCGGCGCCATCCGAGGAAGGTTGTGTGCAACCGTTTTGCAACAGGCGTTCTCAAATAGCGCTATCTTTCCCAGTACCAAGGCGAAGTAGTGCAATCAGGGGTAATGAGAGGAGCGCGGCCAGCGCCATTGCGAGCATCGCCGGTGCAATTCCGAGCTGGTCGCCAACAACACCGAAAATGATCGGGCCGACTATGCCTGCGGCGCTGGAAACCGAATAGATCACGGCAAATCCACGCGATTGCCGATCGCGATGAACCAAATCGGTGATGGTGCCATAGGTCACCGATGATGAGCCTTGGAGCACCATGCCGAGCAACGGCAGCAACAAGAATGCGATCAGCGTTGGCGCCACGAGAACCGCTATTATCCCGGTGGCGGTCAGGCATTGGACGAGTATCAAGGAGGGCTTCGCCCCCATCCGTTCGGCAAGAAACCCACATCCGAACTTACCGAAAGTTCCGCCGGTTAGGGTCAGGACTACGGCAAGCGCCGCGAGACCCGTGGGCACCTCTTTTTCGCTCATCAGGAACGCGACAAAGGTAAGGAATCCACTCTGTACCGCCAGGTCCAGAAAGACGATGAGCCCGAGCAGTATAAATCCATTGCGGTCGCGGATTCCCCATCCGGCAACTTTAGGTGCTTTTCCCGTCGTCGGGTCGACCATTGGGCGTCCGCCAATTTTGCAGCGGCGAAGAACCATCAGCACAATTCCCGCCGACACCAATGCCAGGATCCCATAACCGGCGATGGTATGATTCCAGGCAATTCCCACGCCGATTGTCAGCGTGAATATGCCGGTGAAAGCTAACTTTCCGACGTCGCCGGCGGCGTTATAGACGCCAAGGGCGGCACGCCGACCGGTGTCGCGAAAAATGTCGGCAACAATTGCCGAGGCCGGCGCATGCTGGAAGGCGCCACCCAATCCCGCCAGAATCAGGCCAAGCGCGATCATTGCGAGACCGGTTGCCGAGGCCAGGAAGAGATAGGCGGCACCCGCGCATACCAGCCCGAACACGAGTAATATGCGCTCGCCAAATCGTTCCGAAAGCATGCCCGAGGGCAATTGGAACAATACCATCGCGCTGCTGTAAGTCGCCCGGATGAACCCGACTTGGAACAGACTCAGCCCGAATATCGGCGCCAGGACTGGAAGAAGAACATATACCGTGGCGTATAGTCCGTCTTGAATCACGTGGACACCGCAACTACTCGCAAGTGCAATGGTGCGTATGTTGCGTGGCGGCGGTTTCAGCCGACAATCCCCTTGTTAATCTGCCTCATCCGAGATTGCACGAGCGCTAATCTTGTGAAATTGAGCTTGCAGCATTGGCATGGCCGGGTCCACTTTTTGGGAATTCTCCAAACGCCACAACTAACGATGTCGTCGTTGGTGGTGAGCCGGAACGGGCTGCGCACCACCGCTCGACGCCCATTCACTGCGTCAGCCCGGTTTTTGGTAACCTACCAACCAGCGAAGAACTTTCAAAACAAATGGAGCGTTATCTTCAGAGCCGATCGCATTCATTCCCATTTTTCCGCCCTTCCTCGACAATTGCGCTGTGAAAGCGGAAGCCTCGCCGAACACCGCTATGCGGCCTTTGCCGAATGATCTCACCGCCCCTTGCGAGTAACCGGTTACTCGAAAAATTGGCGTCTTGGCGTCAAACTCGTCGGCGACTATCGGCAGGAGGGCGACATGGTCTCCGATCAAGGTGAGGAGAGATTGTGCCGCCTCCGGCACCTTGAAGGCTTGGCCGGTAGCGGTAACGACGCGATTGATTGGCGGTAGTCCCATATCGCCGAGCGTTTCGAGGTCTAAGCCTTGACCCGTCGTGAATGTGAATTTGGTCGACCGGTCGGCAACTTTCACCGCATATCCGTTGACAAACGTGAATTCGAACGCTTGCGCCAATTCCGCCGCCGCGCCGGCGAAGGGCATGTGATCGGCAATTAGCAACAGCGACCCACCCTCTTCCGTCCATCGGCGAACCGCCTCGACTTCCCGCGGCGAGAAGGCTGACGGCGTTGGTAAAATCCAGTTGTTATGGTTGACGGGGTTGAGAGCGTTGGCGATTACCAAAACATCAAAGCCGGCAAGAGCCTGGGCATCGAGTGGCCCGTTGATCGATGAAACGCGGAAGCCGTCGGCCGAGATGAGGTCGGCGAAGGGCTTATAGCGGCCGATGGCCGTGTGAATATTATGGTGCCCGGCATCAATTGCCACGCTCGGGCCAAGCCCAGGTGCAAACGCTGGTCGGTCGATGCTGTATTCAAACTCGAGATCGGCGCGCTGCTGAGCCAGCACCGAAGATGTCGACAGTGTAACCGCCACAATAATGCAGGCAAAAGCAGGCTTGAACATTGCAATACCTTATAGGTTCCAGGACTGAGTGGAGAACCGCGCTTCCGCCATATTCCCAATTTGATCATTCTAATCGACTTCAGTGGAAGCGGATAGCTGTCCGAAGGTTAAGTAGCATCCGATCCGCCACGACCAGATTATCGGCATTGGGCAATCGCCCCGCTATTGCACTTAACCGGCTGGGCTGGCTTGCAGTATATTTGTACCAAAGCGCATTCCGACCGACCGGACCTGGGCCGAGGTAGCCCTTGCAGTAGTTTCTTAGATATTTGAGCGATATTTCCTACCTCGTAATCATTCTACTGAACAATATTAGAAACTGTTCATCATGATTAGCATGACCTGTGCTTGACGAGTTGCTTCTCGACTGTCTTCCTGAGATATTTATAGTGCGGAGCATTGATACGCTTGCTTGGGAACGTGACTTTAGCAGACGGTGGGGAGTAGGCCGTGAATAGCTCAAATGCCGGCGTTCAGGCATATCAAAGGAAATATTCGCTGCATCAAGACGAACGCCAGCATTCGCGTATCAAAGCGAATTTGACCGGTCGTTATATGTTGGCGGATCGGCGGGAGTTTGAGTGCACGGTAATTGACGTTGCATTGGGCGGGATTGCTTTAATTGGCCCGGTGAACGGGATGATCAGCGAAAGAGTGGTTGCCTATATTGATCAACTTGGTCGGGTCCAGGGCGATGTCGTTCGCTACTTGGAAGACGGATTTGCGCTCAAACTGACCGTGTCACCACGGGCGACCGAAAAGCTCGCTGTTCGGCTCGGCAACCTTCAGGCCCACGGCAGTCTGCAAAATCGCCCGGGCGCGCGACGCCAAGAGCCGCCGACCGAGCGTGACGACAAGGTCGCTTGTTTCACGCTTGCCTTGGGTGAGGGCGCGGAAAGCGAAGTCCTCGATCTATCGCGTTATGGCGCCGACGTTAAGACCCGCTATCGTCCTCCCATCGGATCTCCGGTTCAACTTGGTCTTATGCGCGGCACGGTCGACCGACACACCAAGTACGGAGTGGCTGTCGAGTTTGATGATGCGCGGGACAGCGTTTTGTTGACCAGCGGTTTTCTGAGGTAACACCGCCGGGGAGCCCGGAGGATTCGTTGTGCCAATGAGCCGTAGCGCTTGTTGCCGATCTGGCGCCTGAGCATGTCTTGACGGGTCTTTCTCGACTTCGTTCCCTCGCGCCACAGGTTAGAGTCACCATAGGACTGGAGCCGCTAAGGCTTGTTGGCTGCGACATTTCGTTTTGTCCCGCGTTCAAAGTGCCGTTTCCGGGCGCTGTTGTGGTCGGACGAGTATTTGCGTGCCGTCCCACTTGCTTCTTTCAAGAAATTGCGTACTGAGCGTTGCGGCTTGGTCTCCCTCGTCACCTGTCTGATCGTGTGCCGGCCGTGGTTCACCGCGCTCCACCTCGGCGCATTCGACAACATCTCGTCCGCCGCGCATTTTGGCAGGATTGCCCTAGGTCTATTCGCGTTACGCAAATTTTATCGGCCAGCACTGGAAATCTCGAACAACACCGCCGGGGAGAGCAATATGGTGAAAACGCCGCAGGCGGATCGAACGAAATGGGCTTCACGCAGATGCCGGTGGTGAGGACAATCGTGGGTGACAAGAGATAAGCTGGCGCAAAGTGGAGAGAGTCCGTCATGCAACAGCGAATATTAGCCGGCATTGTCGTTGCCGCCCTGCTGGTCGGAGGCACACTCTCGGCAATTACCACGGGAGATAATTTTCTGAGGTTTGGTTATTGGATTGGTGACGGTGATATAGACTGACGAGAGCAGTACGGGCCTCGACATGCCGAAACGCGATCCTATGATTCGAAAGCTTGTTGCAACAGTGACGCTGCTGCTGATGCTGGGCGCGGTGAGGCCGGCGGGCGCGGATGACTTCGCCGACTGCAACCAGCGCGCCGATCCTGATCTACGAATTCGCGGCTGCACGAGCCTCATCAAATCGATCAAGTTTCGCGGCGATAACCTTGCCTATGCCTACAACAACCGTGGCAATGCCTACCGTGCCCGGGGCGACATCGACCGCGCCATTGCCGATTACGACAAAGCCATCCAGGTCAAGACAGACTATGCAGGCACCTATTACAACCGTGGCACCGCCTATGGCGGCGAGGGCCAAAACGATCTTGCCATCGCCGACTTTGACAAGGCCATACAGATCAAACCGGATTATGTATTCGCCTTCTACAGCCGTGGGCTCGCCTATAGTGGCAAGGGCGAAAACGATCTTGCCATCGCCGACTTCGACACGGCCATACAGATCAAACCGGATTATGTCTCCGCCTTTACCAATCGTGGCCTTGCTCATCGTGCCAATGGCGACATCGACCGCGCCATCGCCGACTTCGACACGGCAATCCAGATCAAACCGGATGATGGTGAGGCCCATGCCAATCGTGGTCTCGCCTATAGTGCCAAGGGCGAGATCGATCGCGCTATCGCCGACTACGACAAGGCCATCCAGCTCGATCCCGAGGATGCCCTGGCCTATACGAGCCGCGGCCTGGCCTACCGCGCCAAAGGCAACATTGACCGCGCCATCACCGACTACGATGAGGCCATCGAGATCAGGCAAGACTCGGCGCTAACCTTTACGAGCCGTGGACTGGCCCATAGCGCCAAGGGCGATTACGACCGTGCTATTGCCGATTATGACAAGGCCATTCGGATCACGCCGGATGCTGCCGAAGGTTATAACAATCGTGGCATCGCCTATAGCGCCAAAGGTGAATTTGATCGCGCCATCGCTGACTATGACCGAGCCGTCGATCGCGGCCCCGACGATGCCGGCACATACCTCAACCGCGGTCTGGCCAACGCCGCCAAGAGCGAGATCGACCGCGCCATCGCGGATTATGACAAGGCTATCGAGCTCGATCCGAGGAATAATTTAGCCCACGCCAATCGCGGCCTCGCTTACAGCGTCAGGGGCGAAATCGACCGTGCCATTGCCGACTTCGACCGCTCTGTTGCGCTTGAGCCGGACTATGCCGCCGTTTATCGCAGCCGTGGTAGCGCCTACGCCACCAGGAATGAGATCGGCCGCGCCATCGCCGACTTTGACAGGGCTGTTGAACTCGATCCGGACGATTCCGTCGGCTATAACAATCGTGGTCTGGCATACGCTGCCAAGGGTCAGATCGATCTCGCCATCGCCGACTATGACAAGGCCATTGAGCTCGATCCGGACACTGCCGAGGCCTACGCCAACCGTGGATTGGTCCATGGCGTCAGGGGCGACCATGACCGTGCCATTGCCGATTACGACAAGGCCATTGAACGCGATCCGAGGAATGGCGATGCCTTCGCCAACCGTGGTATCGCTTACGGCGCCAAGGGCGATGTCGGCCGCGCCATCGCCAATTTTGACAGGGCTATCCTGATCACACCCTACGATGCCGCCACTTACAACAATCGTGGCCTTGCCCATACTGCCAACGGCGATATCGGCCGTGCAATCGCCGACTACGGCATAGCCATCGGGCTCGATCCGGACGATGCTTTGGTCTACGCCAATCGCGGCAGTGCCTACACCGCAACGAGGGAATTTGAGCGCGCTATTTCCGACTATGCCAAAGCCATAGAGCTCGATCCGGACGATGCCTTGGTCTACGCCAATCGCGGCAGCGCTTACGCCGCAACGAACGATTTCGACCGAGCCATCGACGATTATGACAAGGCCATCAGGCTCGATCCGGACGATGCCGCCACTTACACTAGCCGTGGCGGCGCCTACGCCGCCAAGAACGATTTCGACCGTGCCATCGCCGACTATGACAAGGCTATCGAACGCGATCCGGACGATGCTTCGATCTACGCCGGCCGTGGTTTCTCCCGGCGCGCCAAAGGCGAGATTGACCGCGCCATCGCCGACTATGACGAGGCCATCAGACTCGATCCAGATGATGCCGACGCGTATGCCAACCGCGGCCTCGCTTACCGGATCAAGGGCGATGCCGGTCGCGCTATCGCCGATTTCGACCAGGCGATCCTGCTCGACCCTGACGACGCCGTCGCCTATGACAATCGTGGCCTCGCCTATACCAATCGCGGTCATGCCTACCGCGCCATGGGCGAGATCGATCGGGCCATCGCCGACTTCAACAGGGCCGTCGAGATTACTCCGGATGATGGCGTCGCCTATGCCAACCGTGGTGAAGCATATGCCGTTACGGGTGATGCTGGTCGGGCCATCATCGACTACAACAGGGCCATTCGGCTCGACCCAGACTATGCCTTCGCCTATATCAATCGTGGCAAGGCCTACGCTATCATGGGTGAGATCGACCTTGCCATCGTCGACTTCAACAGTGCCGTCGAGATCGATTCAGATGATGCCGTCGTATACGCCAACCGCGGCAGCGCCTACGCGGCCAGCGGCGACGCTGATCGGGCCATCGCCGACTATGACAAGGCAATCGAACTCGATCCCCTCGACGCCTTCGCTTACGCAAACCGTGGCCTCGCCCACGCCACCAACAGCGCCCTTGGTCCCGCTATCGCCGACTACGACAGGGCCATCCAGATCACGCCGGAATACTCCATAGCGTACCGAAACCGTGGCAGCGCTTACGCCGAGACGGGTGATTTCGACCGCGCTATCGCTGACTATGAAAGGGCCATTGAGTTCGATCCGGACGATGCTATCGCCTATAGCAATCGTGGCAAGGCTTACGCCGCCAAGGGCGACACCGACCGCGCCATCGCCGATTATGACAAGACCATCCAACTCGCTCCGGTCGATGCCGAGGCTTACCTCAACCGGGGCCTGGCCCATACCGCAAGGGGCGACACTGACCGCGCCGTCGCCGATTTCGACAAGACCATCGATATCAAGCCGGACTCGGCCATCGCCTTCTACAGCCGCGGCAAAGCCTACCGGGCCAAGGGCGATACGGTTAACGCAATCGCCGACTTCGACATGGCCATCCAGATCAAGCCCGACTACGCCTTCGCCAGCTACAATCGTGGCATCGCCCACCGCGACGCCGGCGAGACCGACCGTGCCATCGCTCTTTTCGATCGGGCTATAGATCTGAATCCCGAATTTGCCATGGCCTATGTCAATCGCGGTATCGCCTACCGCGACAATGGAGACATCGACCGCGCTATCGTCGAATTCGACAATGCCATCCAGATCAAGCCGAAATCGGCTATTGCCTACTTCAATCGTGGTCTCGCCTATGCCGCCAAGAACGATCCCGTCCGCGCCACTGCGAATGACGACCTGGCCGTCCGGATCAATCCGGCCTATGCAAGTGCTTACACCGCGCGGGCTTTGTCGCGGTTGGCCAGCGGTGACACGGAAGGAGCGCTGGCGGACGCTGAACAGGCGCTATTCTTGGACCCTGTGAATGCCGAAATCATCGATACGCATGGCAACATGCTGTGTCGCAGCGGCCAAGTAAGAGAGGCGCTCGGTGAGTGGGCCCGTTCGCGCGCGCTATCAAGCGATTTGGTGATCGCGCAACAGGAACAGCTCAAGGGTGAAGGCTATTACCTCGGAGCGATCGACGGCGTCTTCGGCCGTGGCTCTATAGCGGCTTTGCGTACTTGGGCGGACGCGGGGTGCCCTGGCCTTTAGGGCGAGTTTTAAGAATACGGTGCCGGTTGCCAATGGCGGTATATTTCCAGGATAGCAATCGTCACTTCGGCGAAATTTGGCACCGAAGTTTTTAAAGTTGGTCTGCGAATTGGGCGCCGATTTGTAGATTGACGCTACCGATAAATTCTTGCGAGCCAATCTTGCGTTCGCCGTCGGGCCGCACCCGGAGAAATTCGATCGTGCCACCATTGGTCGCCACGGTAAAGCTGGTGTCGCCAACCGCCGTCACGCTCCCCGGCTTGGCGCCGGTGTCGCCAGTGTGTTTCTTGGCATCATAGAAATAGATTTCTTTACCGTTGAGCTGGCTCCAGGCTCCAGGTTGCGGGTTGGCACCGCGAATAAGGTTCCAGACCTCTTGTACCGGTTTGCTCCAATCAATCCGCACGTCATCCTTGCGGCACCAGCTTTCGTAGCTGTGCTGAGATTCGTCTTGAATGATTCTGGGTGCCGTGCCGTCCCGTACCATGTCGACGGCTTCAATCATCGCCTCGACGCCAAGCGGCAAGAGGTGGTTGAAATAGATGCTGCCGAGGGTATCGCTATCGTCGATCTCGACTTCTTTTTGCAGAAGAACCGGGCCGGTATCGAGCCCGTTGTCCGGCCAGAAGATCGTCAGTCCGGTTTTCCCCGCGCCCTGAATAATCGGCCAATTGATCGAGCTCGGCCCCCGGTGTTTGGGCAATAAGGATGGGTGGTATTGAATTGTCCCGTGCTTGGGAGCGTTGAGAACGTCTTCCGGGACAAGCAGCGTTACATAAGCCATGACGCACAAATCGGCATTCAGACCGGCGAATTCGGCTTGGATATCTTTGTCCTTGTACGATTTCGGCTGATAGACCGGGATATCGTTCTCAAGCGCCGCTTCTTTCAACGGATCAATCCGCTGTCCTTCTTTTTCCGGCGCGCAATAGACCGCGACAATCTCTTCGCCGCGCTCCAACAATGAATCCAGGACATTTTTGCCAAATGCCTGCTGACCATGAACGATGATACGCATAGAATTTCCTTTGTGTCCGGCGGCGGCGATGTTGTTGGTCCGCCACACCGTCAGATATCAGCCTGACTTTGTCATCCGGGCGAGAGCGATCTCGCTTTTTCGTCTAGCGCCACGCCCCGCCTGACATACATCGATAGGTCAACCGGCCTGGCGATTTTTTTCGAGCCAGAAATCGACCAGACCCACGGCCTCGTCAACGGCATCGTGCTGCATGCCCTTTTGCGCTGCAATGGTACGAACCAGGGCGTCGGCGCGTTCGATAAATTTCGCGCCGGCAGCCAGGCCGCGGGCGCCGGAGGATGGCTTGGCCAGCCCCATCGCGGCACTTGCGTATTTCTCGAACGGAACCTGATCGGCCGGGTCGGCGCCAATTGCTCGGCACATCTCACTCACCCAATTGTAAACCGAGCGGGACAATTCGATGTCGCTGTGAACGGCCTCTTTGATCGAAACCATCCCGTCCTTGTGCACGCAACGATAATTGCCCGTCAGAAGCATGCTCCACTTCGCCAATGGCACAAAGATGGAATCGTGAACCTTCAGCTTGACCGGCAGTTCGACTTCGCCGTCACCGGTGTCGAAGCGGATTGCTTCAATATCCGCCTGTATCTGGCGAAGGATGGCGGTGTGCGTGTCGGATTTGAAGCGGGCCGCCTTGAAGTTGGTTGGCAGACTGACTTGCAGCACGTTGGTTTCCTCCTCCGGCGGACGAAAGGCCTGAGGGTCGGGGCTGCACAATGTGATCAGGGCGGGATCGAAATTCTGCCATACGGTATGGTCGGTATAGCAACTCGTCAGTGCGTTCGTATCGAGACCGGGAATGCGCGCCAGATATGGCAGCGGCGGCATATTCATAATCGATATGCACGGCACGCCCGACTTTGCCACCTTGTCCAGCAATTCGCGGACGCCGGGCAATCGATATTGCGGCTCCTGCATGGCCAGTGCGATCAGATCATATTGCGATGGATCGACGTCGCCAACGCTGGCGGCGGACAGTCTGCCGGGCAGTCCGCGCGAATCGATTTCAATGAGGCCCTCCCGCCCGCGAACCGGCATCCGCACCCTTGCGCCTTTCTCGTTAAATAAAGCAGCCTCGTCCGGTAGGCAGGCCATGTTTACCGAGTGTCCGGCGAGTGCAAGTTTGATACCCAATAGCGACCCGTAGGACGCACCCATCATCAATGTGTTGGTTTTGTTGCTCATGTGTTTTCCTACGAGTTGACCACTCATCCGGAATGAACCGGCTAGGCCTGCGTCGACCATTTGACCGATAATGCTCTTATAGCTTTGTGTGTCCCGTCAATCGTAGTCAAATTTGTGCTGCCATAGTAGTGATTTTCTACCTCGGCTGGGCGCTCGTCGGGCAGAAACAGAATTTTCCGTCAAATGTTCTGATTGGTCCGTGTGTTGTCGTCGTTGCGAGAATGTTGCCCGCGGGCCAATCGAGGCTGCCGGTATCGCTTGTTTGTAGCAGTGACTCAAGCGCCGCCAGAAACAGAGGTCTGAAGGATCGGTCTGTCACCAAGAGCTTCGGGGAGGCTGATCAAGCGACCATATCTTGTGCAGCTTCTCCCAAAATTCTCAAATGAACAATTGATCGGATCAAGCGACACCGTATTCTAAGATAAAAGCCTCCAGATCGATGCGTTAATGCGGAGACACGCGAATGACCGGACCTGACGACGCTAAAATAAATCCCCACCGGGTTGCCTCGGCTCTTGAGCCGACTCCACTGTCTGATTTTCCGGAATGGTTGCAGCCTATAGTTGGCGCCGCGCTTGATAGAGCCCACAAAGGCCTTAACGAGGACTTAGTTGGCGTCACCACGGATGGGATCGCCCGTGCCGGTCTGTTTTCTATCGCCAGCACCGACATTTCCGTTCAGCCGATGATCGATGCGGCGGCGACATTTTTGGGTTCGCTCACTGAACGGCAACGAAATACGGTAGGCTTTGTCTTGAGCGATGATCGCGCGTGGCGTTCTTGGCACAATATGCATTTTTTCCTCATGCGTCATGGCTTGCTGCTTGATGACATGGAGAATGGGCAGAAAGAAAAAGCATTGGCGCTGATGCGCGAAACGTTGAGTGTGAGCGGAAATGCCAATGCACGCGATGTCATGCGTTTGAATGAGCACGTTCGCGAGTTGGCCGGCCGCGAAGATGAATACGGCGAATATTACTACTGGATCAGTGTGTTTGGTGAGCCCTCGCGGACGGCACCCTGGGGCTGGCAGATCGATGGTCATCACTTGAGCATCAATTGCTTTGTTCTTGGCGATCAAATTGTTGTCACCCCAGATTTTCGCGGCTCAGAACCGATCAAGGCTGAATTTGGAAAATTCGTCGGGACCCGGGTTTTCGAGGAGGAGGAAACTCGCGGGCTCGATTTCATGAAGTCCTTAAGTGTGGAGCAGCGCGCGACAGCAAGTGTCGGTGTCGCACCGCCGAGAGAAGTCTTCACCATCGCTCAGGCCGACAATTACATTATGCGACCGGGTGGAATTCTGTACGCCGGTTTGAGCCCGGCGCAGCGCGACCAATTGCTCGATCTGATTTCTGTTTATACCGGCCGCATCCGCGCTGGCCATGCCGAGCTGCGTCTGGAAGAGGTCAAGCGGCATCTATCGGAGATATCGTTCGGTTGGTCGGGTGCGTGCGATGACACAAGCCCGTTCTACTACCGGATATATAGTCCAGTGGTTCTGATCGAATTTGATCACTTGCCGGGCATTGTTTACGATAATAAGGAACCGTCGCGCCGGCACATTCATACGATGGTGCGCACCCCCAACGGCAATGATTACGGCCGCGATCTGTTGCGCCAGCACTACCGGCTTCACGATCATTCGCATGCCGATACGCCACATCGCCAGGGGCATAAGTAGAAGGTGGTGCAAGCGCGATGAGTGGATATGTAGGAGCGAAGCACGAGTTTCACGACCCACAGTTCGTGCGTGGCTGGGCGGACCGATTCGTGCCGACAGCGCCGCGTCTTCAGCTCTTCGACATGATCATGGCCGAGATTACCGGGCCCGGTGTTCCCGATACTCATGTCGTGGAACTCGGTATTGGGCCCGGCTATATGGCGCGCTACATATTGGAGAGGAAAAATCAGCTTACCTATGAAGGCGTCGACTTCTCCGATGCCATGTTCGACATTGCGCGGGAGACGATTGGCGAATTCATGAAGCGTGTGACATTGACCTCCGCCGATCTACTCGATCAGAATTGGCCGCGTACTCTGACGAAGAATGTTGGCGCGGTCATCTCAACCTGGGCGCTGCACGATCTGGGTAACCAGCAGGCCGTGGCCGATGTCTACGCAAGATGCTTTGAGACGCTCCCCGAGGGCGGTGTGCTGGTCAATGGCGACTTCATCATGCCGGACGGTACCGCCTTCGAGTATGAGCCTGGCCGTTTCTCGATCGCGCGTCATTTGGAGTTGCTAAAGTCCGCCGGGTTCTCGGATCCCAAATGCCTCGCCCATCTCGAGCCGAATATCATTACACCGACGGCCGCGGAGAATTACGCGTGCCTGGTAGCGGTTCGCTGATCGGGATTAATTCGCGGGTTGTATTGCCGAGCTTGCGCCACCGAGAGCTATTTTCAGCCTCCGAGGAATAGACGGCCTACATCGGGATCGGTAAGCAAATCATTGCCGGTGCCGGCTTTGGCAATTCTGCCCGACACCAGCACATAACCAATATCGGCGAATTCGAGCCCCTTCTTCGCGTTCTGCTCGACCATGATGATGGTCTTTCCTTCGCTGCGTTGAAGATCATCGAGGATCTCGAACACGCTGTCGATGAAGCGCGGCTCCAGTCCAATTGAAGGCTCGTCAACGAGCAGGACCGCCGGGTCCATGACCAATGCGCGCGAAATCTCCAGGAGCCGGCGTTCGCCTCCCGACAGGACCCGCGCCGGCTGGTGGCGACGTTCGGCAAGGCGATCATATTTCGAGAATATGCGCTCGCTCGCCAAGCGTGCTTCCCGAGTGTTGGGCTTCAGATAACCGCCGAGCCATAAATTCTCCTCGACAGTCATGTCCGGAAATACGGAGTTGTCCTGGAGAACATAGGCGATGCCGGCGACGCGCAGTCTGTCGCTGGGCGCAAGCCTTGTAACGTCGCGACCGCCGACGGTGATCGAGCCGGCCATGATCTGGGTGAAGCCAAAGATCGAATGCAATATCGTCGACTTGCCGGCCCCATTTGGTCCGATCAGACAAAGGGACTGGCCGGCACCAATCCGCAATGAGAAATCGTGTAATATCTCCATCTGCCCGTAGCCGGCGCGCAGCGCGTCGATCTTAACCAGCGGCTCGCCTTCGGCAAGCCGGTCGAGGTCGTCCGTCGAGGGCGCGTCGCGCGAAAGGCGTTCAACCTCGCGTACCACTGCGTCTACCGAGATAATCGGCGAGGGGGTTTCTACCGGCGGCGGAGCGCGGCCAGCCGGTTCATTGATCTTGCGGTGGTCGCCACCATTGGCGGGCGCCTTGGTCATCAATGGGCTCCCAAATAGGCGTCGATCACCCGTGGATTATTCTGGATCTCCGATGGAGTACCGGCCGCTAGGAGTTCGCCATGCGCCAAGCAATAGATGTGCTGGGCAAGATCCATGATGACCCGCATGTTGTGCTCGATGACCAGCAATGTGATGCCAAATTCGGCATTCGCCCGCTTCAGCCGATCGATCAGTCCATTGATCAGTGTCGGGTTGATGCCGGCGGTCGGCTCGTCGAGCAAAAGCATCCTGGGCCTGTTCATCAGCGCCATTGCAAATTCCAGAAGCTTCTGCTGGCCGAAGGAAAGTTCACCGGCGAGCAACAGGCGTTTTTCGAAGAGGCCGACAAATTCCAGGAGTTCATTGGCTTGACCGGTCGCGGCCGATTGCCGGTTTTCAAACAGGCTGAGAAAACCGCGATCACGTTCCGAAATGCTGATCTGCATGTTCTCGACGCAATTCATCTGCTTATAGATACGGCTTTGTTGAAAGGTACGCAGCAGTCCGCGCCGTGCGATCTGCGCGATTGGCAGACGCGAAATGTCGCTGTCGAGGAATCGTATCGTTCCACGATCGATCGGATGTGTCCCGACGATTGAATTGAACAACGTCGTCTTGCCCGAACCATTTGGCCCGATCAACCCAACGATGGCGCGCTCGGCAACATCGATCGATATATCGCGATTGGCGACGACGCCACCGAAGGATTTCGAAACATTGTGGACCTCAAGCAGTGCCATCAGCTTGCCTGTGTTTCAACGATCGGAGCTTTGCGCCGACGCCACCAACCGACAATCCCCTCGGGGAAGAAAACGACGATGAGCACGATCAACAGCCCCAACGCGACCCGTTGCCAACCCAAAAGATAGGTCCAGAACAGCTCCTTTGTGATCTGAAAAATGACGGCGCCGATGACTGGCCCGAGAATCGTTCCCTTGCCGCCGAGGATGGCCATGAGGATCATCCAGATACCGATGGTGGCGCTGGGAAATGCGACATCAATCGGATCGATGAAGCGTTTGACGTTGCCGTATAGGCCGCCGGCGATGCCAAGGAAGAACGCGGCGATCGTCCACGCCGTGATCTTGATACGGGTGGTCAGATGCCCCATCGCTTCGGCTTTGTCCTCATCGTCTCTGATCGCGTTGATCGCTAAGGCGAAGCGGGTGGAATAGAGCCAGCTGAGAACGGCGAAAACGACAACCGCCAGGCCGAGCGATAGATAGTAGTACAGCAGGCCGAGATTGATGAAGTCGTCGGGGGCGGTGGGTGGCACCATGCCGGAGCCGCCGCCGAGATAGTCCCAGCCAGCAGCGATCTGGGCGGCAGCGAAACCGAGTCCCAAGGTGCAGACGGCGAAGTACTGTCCGCGCATTCCCAACACCGCCGAACCAACAAGGATCGCGGTAAGGGCGGCCAGAATCGCACCCGCCGGCAGGCCAATCGCTAGCCCCAAAGCGTATTGCGTGAAATCGAAGGTGAACACCGTCCCGCCGCCGCCGCGTGCCGAATTGTAGGTCGCGACATCATAAAAAAGGCCAACCTGGATGACCGCGGTGACATACACGCCAATGCCAAAAAACAGCACATTGCCGAACGAGTTGTAACCCATCTGGCCACCGACCAGATCCCAGGTCAGGGCAAAGACGATAAACAGCCAAAGCTCAGTCAGCTGGGATTGATATTGGGGAACGAAATAAGGCGCGACCGCCGCGCCCGCCAGCACGGCCAAATAAACCAGGAGCCTCGTTAGGCTCATTTGAGGTACTCGCGTTTGCGGGCCAGGCGCCAGTTGCGCCAGACCAATACGACCACCAATAAGCTAAAAGTGAAGGCGAGCTGAAACTGAGTTCCGAGTATAAAAGCAGCAAAATTCTCGGCGGCGCCAAGACCAAGGGCGGCGACGATTACGCCGGTCATGTTTCCAAGGCCGGCGATCACGACGATCATGAATGACCGTATTGTGTAAGGCAGGCCGATATAGGGATGGATGGTATAGGCCATTGCCACCAGCGCGCCGGCCGCACCGCAGATCGCTGCATTGAGGGCAAAGGTTGCCGCAAATACCCGATCGGTGTCGATCCCCAATACTCTTGCCGCACGTGGGTTCTGCGCGGTCGCGCGGATTGCCTGTCCCATGCGCGAATTTTTGAGAAATAAAACCAGGAATACCGCCAGGACTGCCGCCAGCGCAAAAGCGATGATCTTAATCTGGGCGATTGAAACCATGTAATCGAACAGGAACAGCGTACCGAGGCCGGTTTCGGCGAGTTGGACATCGCCGCCAAAGGCGGAGTTCATAAGCTGCTGAAGGACGATGGCTATCCCGTAGGTGGCAAGAACCGAGGTGAAAAGATCGCGGTCGATGATACGAAAAATTATCAGCCGATACAGAAGCCAACCGACGATCGCCAACAGCAGTGCCGCCACCGGAATCGAATAGAGCGGATGAATCCCGTTTTGGGCCATGACAAAGGCGACATAGCCACCCAAGATCACAAACTCGCCCTGGGCGATGTTGATGATCTTGATGACGCCCCAAACCAGTGCAAGGCCATACGCCGTCAAGGCGAAGATGGCTCCGATTAGAAGTCCGTTGACCAGAACGTCAAGCGCTGTCACCGGGCTGGCATAAAAGATCATTAAATTGTCGATCATGCGCAGTACCGTATGGAGAGAGTGACGGCAAAAGACAAAACGCTGAGCCGACGCCGATTTGGCGTCGGCTCAATTCGCGCTCGAACGGTCAATTCATTGGTGGGCGTGGTACCACCGGCACAGTTTTGGCGAAGGCGCTTGGCGCAACAACCTTCAACTCACCACCCAGCACCTGATAAAGCGCCATCGGCTTGGCAATGTTCTTGCCGGTCTCGTCGAACTTGATATTGCCGTAAAATGTCTCCATGTCGGTAGCAGCAATCGCGTCGCGTACCGCCTCGCGGTCGAGCGTGCCAGCGCGGCCAAAGGCGTCGGCGAAGACCATCACCGCGGCAGCTGATTCAGCCGACTGATAAGGCGGCGCATAGCCGTAGGTGCTCTCATAAAGCGAAGCAAAATCACCGGCCGAGCCGAACAGGTCATCGCTATACGACATTGTTGGCGCCCATTGGGTGGCGCACAGCGTATATTCAGCTGCTTCCGGAGCCTTGCCAATGACATTGGCCGAGTCGCAATGGGTCATCGCCAGAATCGGCACGTCGACTCGCATCTCGCCGACTTGGCGTATGCCGGTCAAGGCACCTTTGGCATGGCCGGAGACGACCAGAATGTCGGGCTTGAGCGCCTTTACCTTGACCAGGATCGGAGCCATGTCATTGAGCTCGGCGGGCAATTTGTCGTCGATGACGATCTGCATGCCGAATTTGTTGATATCGTCGATTACGCCGGCACGCACGTCCTGGCTGAAAGAGTCGTTTTCGAAGGCAAGTGCCACTTTAATTTCGTTGGCGGGCTTGCCGAGCTTGACCTCGGAGACCTCCGCGGCAAGAGCGATGGCGCTGGCCAGATACTGCTCTGATGTCGACAACGTAGCGAAGATGGTAACTGCCCAGGTTGTTTCCCGGCTTCGTGATTTTTAGCGGATTTTCCTGGACTTGGGGATCGCTTTGCGATTCAAGAATCGGATGGTCGCTGAATCGCCAGATGTTCGGTC
>Ga0315339_1001548_pt1 | contig 20003 bp, 19 predicted proteins | sample ASW17metaG_FD_204514 | JGI IMG/M metagenome (GOLD analysis project Ga0315339, IMG submission 204514) | Ammonia-oxidizing marine archaeal communities from Pacific Ocean, United States - ASW #17 | ecosystem: Environmental > Aquatic > Marine > Oceanic | place: USA: California | collected 2016-12-05
CGCACTGCTTCTTCCTTGAATCTCGCCTCAAACAAGCGCTGCTTCCTTCTCCCCATCGGGTACTCCTTTCCCATTCGCTGAATTATGTCCCACTTTATCCTGTCTCACTTCTGGGGTTAACTCCACTAAGTCTCACGAAACCAAGTAGCTAGCACCCATTCTCCGATAGCTGTCGCGAAATCGGGCTCGCACCGCTAATCCGGTGGTGCTTTGCGACCTGTCCGTGGGTCTCGTGAGGCCGGTCACAGGCCGAGCGGAACAGAAACCGCCATCGAATCAACTACTTCGCCCCGCAAAGCCCGGCGAACCCGCGCCCGCCGGGTTACAATCGACCCGCAGCCCAAACCGTGCCCTATCCAACCCATCTCACGGCGAGCTTCTCGGCACAGAGCACGTTCGCAAATAAAAGCATGCGGCAAAACTCTCCCCGCCTGATAGAATCCGCCATTTTCCGCCAAGCAGCCCAAAAACACCCGAACTCAATGCAGCGGACGAGTTTGCTTCGACCGAAACCGGCGCAAATCCGCGAGATCAGCGGAGCGGACAAAGCCCGCCCTGGCGCCTCACTCCGGACCCATAAGACACGCCCGCCCGCTGTCTCACCGAGGCCCATTCTGCCATCGCGCCATGAGAAACAAACATCTCTATGGAAATCAGCGACTTACGATCTCGCCGCCCGTTCCGTTCCCGGACCACAAGCGGCAGACACACCCGTTTCCGAGTCTCAGAATGTCTCACGGGACGAGGTCAGACCAGGCGGGTCACCTCAACACAGTACATCGACAGGAGGACTGAGTCGGTGGTTCAACAGGCTGAGCAGACACGTGGTAAACAGGGGAAGCCGCACGGCTCGTTATTGGTCATTAGCTCCTGCCAAGTTAGGTTGAGGTGGTTCAGATACGCATTGGTGTAGGAATGGAAGGCCGCGTGCGCCTCGGTACCGGACTGGTGGGATCGGTCAACGCAGCCTTACGGCTGCGGCTCTGAGTCTTTGTTTTTGGATTATCACCTGACAATAATCGTGGTAACGGATATCGTAGTAACGTTTACAGGGCTGTGTGAATACGATGTCGAGCAAAGGCGGAAAGGGAGTGGTTCAGGAGCAGGAGGCGTTCATCAGCATCCTGCGGACGGCGGAGCTTCTTGATTCGGAGTTCAGCCAGCTTCTTAAGCCGAAGAAACTCAAGACCGCGGCGTACAACGTCCTGCTGATTCTGCGGGGGGCAGGTAGAAAGGGCCTCGCTTGCGGGGATATCGCCGACCGCATGATCAATCGCGACCCGGATATCACCCGGCTGGTCGACCGGCTGAAAAAGCGGGGGCTGGCTGCCCGGGAGCGGCAGACCGACGATCGGCGAGTCGTCAAGGTCGTGATCACAACGCCCGGTCTGGCTTTGCTCAGCGAACTTGATGAGCCGGTTCTGGAGACCCACAGGGAGCAGCTCAAGCACGTCGGCAAGAAGCGTCTGGCGAAGCTCATGAAGCTGCTTGCGGTGGTTCGGGATCGCTAGTCCCCTTTTTCGGGATCAATACGTGTGTAAACGATTAACGTAATAACAAATATAAAGCGAGAGACTGACAATGCTGACCATTCGACGAAGTGACGAGCGTGGCAAATCAAACTGGGGCTGGCTCGACAGCCACCATACGTTTTCCTTTGGTGGATACGTCGACCCGGCTTGGATGGGCTTTCGTAGTCTGCGTGTGATCAACGAGGACCGCGTCACGTCCGGGTAAGGGTTCGGGACGCATCCGCACCGCGACATGGAGATCTTAAGCTACGTCATCAAGGGTGCGATGGAGCACAAGGACAGTATGGGCACCGGCTCGTTGATCGTCCCCGGCGAGCTACAGCGAATGACGGCGGGAACGGGAATCACACACAGCGAGTTCAACCCATCGACAACCGATTCGCTACACTTTCTGCAGATCTGGATCGTCCCCGAGAAGAACGGCTTGCGCCCGGGGTACGAGCAGCGGGTGTTCCCGATAGACGAGCAGCGCGGAAAGCTTGTGCTCATTGCGTCTCAAGACGGACACAACGACTCGCTCACGGTGCACCAGAACGTGTCGCTCTACGCGGGGCGATTCGACAACGGGCAGGCGATTTCACACTCGTTCGGCCCGCAACGAAATGGGTGGATGCAGGGTGTCCGGGGGAGTGTCCTCGCAAACGGTGAAGAGCTCCGTGCGGGCGACGGCGGTGCTCTGAGCGGCGGCGAAACACTCAAACTGCGTGCAAGGAGCGATGCGGAAGTGTTGCTCTTCGATCTCAACTAAACAAGGACTGAACCACGACGAAAGGGAGGAAACGCATGAGCACAACGAACAATGTAAGAATTCACGAGTTCCTCGACTACGTGCGGCAGGGACGAATCATGGACGCCATGAACGAGTTCTACGCCGACGATGTCGTCATGGAGGAGCCGGCTTATGGAAAGACCGTCGGTCTCGCGGCAAATCTCGTACGGGAAGAGAAGTTCGTCGCGTCGGTCAAGGAGTTCAAGAACTTCCAGGCAAGCAAGGTCGCCGCCGGAGACAACGTATCTCTCTACGAGAACGTCATGGACTGGGTTGATGTGAGCGGCAACGATGTTCACGTCGAACAGGTATCGGTGGCGGAGTGGAAGGACGGAAAGATCGTCCACGAGCGTTTCTACTACAACGTGTAGCAGTGAGCCGATGGGCTGATTCACCGGCCACCTCGCTTCGGCACGGCGGGGTGGCCGATAATGCAGGAACGCTATGCGGATTCAGCTGATTGACATTGCGCACGCGCGCTCAGGCGATAAGGGCGACAGGGTGAACATCGGACTGATCGCTCGGGAGGAGCGCTACTACCCGATCCTCGTGCGGGAGGTGACGCCGGAACGGGTCAAGGAACACTTTCGGGACTTGTGCCGCGGTGAGGTGGAGCGGTTCGAGTTGCCGAACCTGGGGGGGCTGAATTTCCTACTGCACGAGTCGCTCGGAGGCGGTGGGACGGTATCGCTACGTGTGGACGCCCAGGGTAAGACTTTCGGCGCGGGGTTATTGCGGATGGAGATTGAGATAGCCGAGGGGGAAGTGGGTTCCTAACGGCCTTCGCGGCCTCACCCCGGGAGTTCGATGGTTTGGGCGCGTTGGACGGCTCCTAGTTGGAGGAGCTTGTCCAGGACCGCCTGGGGAAGTGGCTCGTCGACGCGGACGACGCCAACGGCTGTTGCGGGCTCACCGGCGGGATGATGATTCTCTTCGCGTCCTAGTGAGAAGTCGGCGATGTTGATCTTGTTCTGGCCGAGTAGCGTGCCGACGCGGCCGATGACGCCGGGGATGTCGATGTTCTTCGTGAGGACCATGTGGCCGATGAGGCGGGTTTCGACGTAGATGCCGTCGACGCGGATCAGGCGCGGTGAGCCATCGGCAAAGACGGTACCCTCGGCAGTATACTGTCCGTCCTCGGTCTCGATGACGATGGTGAGCGAGTCGCTGCCGTAGCTACGTCCGTGGCGACTCTCATTGATGGAGAGGCCGCGCTCTTCGGCGATGCGGTTAGCATTGATGAGGTTCGGCGGCTGCGATAGATACTGCTTGAGGATGCCAGATAGGGCCGCGTTACGAACGAGGCCGGAACTGGTCTTGCCGAGATTACCGGAGTAGATGAGCTGCACGCGGTTGGGACGGCCGGTCGCGATCTGTGCGGTGAATGAGCCGAGGCGCTCGGCGAGATCGAGATCGGGGCGGATGCGCTCGTACTGCTCGGCGTTGATCGAGGGCATGTTGACAGCGTTGAGAACGACGTCGCTTCGGAGGTAGTCGCGAACCTGCTCGGCGATGCGAATGCCGACGGTCTCTTGAGCTTCCTCGGTCGATCCGCCGATGTGAGGTGTCGCGATCACTCCCGGCTCGGCAAGAAGCGGGGAGCCCGCGGGCGGCGGTTCCACGGGGAAAACATCGAGGGCGGCACCGGCGACCTTGCCGCTCACGAGCGCTTCATGGAGGGCGTCGGCGTCGATCAATTCACCTCGCGCGCAATTGATGATGCGCACACCGTCTTTGAGCTTGGCGAAGGTTTCGCGGTTGAGCAGGTTGCGGGTCTTCTCAGTCAACGAGAGGTGCAGGCTGATGTAGTCGCTCTTTGCGAAGAGCTCATCAAGGCTAACCATCTCAACGCCGCGGTCGCGCGCCAGGTCGGGGTTGACGAAGGGATCGTGGGCAAGTAATTCCATGCCGAAGGGCCGGGCGCGGCGAGCGACGAGTAGGCCGATATTGCCAAGTCCGAAGATCCCGAGCGTCTTGCCTCTCAACTCGGTGCCTAGGAACTTTTTCTTCTCCCACTTGCCGGACTTGGTGGACTCGGACGCCGCGGGAATCGAGCGGGCGGAAGCGAGCATCAGCGCGAGCGTATGTTCGGCGACGGAGATGGCGTTGCCGCCGGGCGTGTTCATCACGAGGACGCCGCGTGCCGTTGCAGCGTCGACGTCCACGTTGTCGATGCCGACCCCGGCACGTCCGATGACCCGAAGCTTGGGGGCCTTTTCGAATACCTCGGCAGTGACCTGAGCACCGCTGCGGATCAGCAGCGCATCGGCTTCGGAGAGATGTTCGTGGAACTCTTTGGGCGACGAGGCCGTGACAGTCCAGCCGGGTTCGGCACGCAGAACTTCAAGGGCAGAGGGAGCAACGGCGTCAGCAATGAGGATATGCAAGGCGGGTTTCCAGTGGGGACGAGACCGGGTGATCTCGACGGCAAGGGTGACCGAGGTCGGGCCGCTGGTTGGCGGCCGGCTCTCGGGCGATCTCCCTCAGTTTAGCGGGCGCGGCAGACCCGGCTGGACACCCGCGCCGGGCGGAGCCTTCGGATTCACGGTCACGGCATGCCGTGACCCTACGTTTCTGCCCGGCAGGGCAGTGACTCTCTAGTCTTCGTCCTCTTCGACGCCGGCGCTGCCGGTCTTGGCAGCGGCGATGACTTTGTCGGCAAACTGGCTCGGGACAAAATCGTAGTTCGACATCTCCATCGTGAATGAGCCGCGGCCCTGAGTCATCGATGTGAGGTCGTTGGCGTAGGTGAGCATCTCGGACATCGGCACCTCGGCGCGGATGGTCTGGTTGCTGCCGCGCGTTTCCATGCCCTGGATGCGGCCGCGGCGACTGTTGAGATCGCCCATGAGGTCGCCGGCGAAGTCCATCGGCGCGACGATTTCGACGTGCATGACGGGCTCGAGTAGAGCAGGTTTGGCCTTCTCCATCGCAGCACGAAAGGCTTTGCGTCCAGCGAGCTTGAATGCCAATTCGGACGAGTCGACATCGTGGTAGGAGCCGTCGTACAAGGTCACCTTGAAATCGACGACGGGGTAGCCGGCCACGAACCCTTTTTCGGCGGCTTCGAGAACGCCTTTCTCCACAGCGGGGATATAGGTCTTCGGGATAGAACCGCCGTAGATCTCATTCGCAAATTCGAAGTTCTTGCCGCGTTCAAGGGGCTCAACCTTGATCTTGCAGTCGCCGAACTGGCCGTGGCCGCCGGTCTGCTTCTTGTGGCGGCCCTGCACGTCGGCGCGGCCACGGATGGTCTCGCGGTAGGGAATCTTTGGCGCGTGGAGTTCGACCTCGACCTGGTATCGCTTCTTCAGCTTGCTGACGACGATCTCAAGATGCTGCTGCCCGTTGCCGCCCAACAGGAACTCTTTCGTCTGCGGGTCGCGGTAGAACGTGAGGCCTGGATCTTCTTCGAGAATCCGGTGAATCGACTGGCCCAGGCGGTCTTCGTCATGGCGCGTCTTCGGCTCGATCGCATAAGCGATAGCCGGTACGGGAGTGATGGCTTTCGGGTAGCTGATCGGATGCGCCTTGTCACCGAGGGTGTCACCCGTGAGTGTGTCCTTAAGCTTGGCGACCACGGCCAAATCGCCGGCGTGCACCGTGGTGACCGGCTTGAGTTCCTTGCCGAAAACGAGACTGATTCGCGAGACGCGTTCGTCGGAGTCGCGGTCGTAGTTGTCGATATGATCGTCGTTGTTCAGTACACCCGAGACGACTTTGAAGTAGCTGACACGGCCGGCGAACGCGTCCGCGGCGGTCTTGTACACGAACAATGAGAGGGGTTCACTGTCCACCATCTTGCGCGTGACACCGCCTTCGGCTGGGAACTCGTGTCGCACGGTGGGTGCGGGTGTGAACGTTTGCAAGAAGTCGAGTATCGCGCCGGACCCGATGTTGTGAATGGCGGACATGCACATCACCGGGAAGATCGTTTCATCGAGAAGGCCCTTGGTCAATCCGGCGAGTACCTTCTCCTGGGGCAGGGTCAGGTTCTCGAAGTACTCATTGAGCAGGTCGTCGTCACACTCGGCGACGGCTTCGATCAGGCTTTCACGGGCCGACTCCACATCGGAGGCCATGTCGGCCGGGATATCGATTTCCTTGCCCCGACCGTCGCCATCGGGCTCGTACAGGTACGCCTTCTCATGAACCACGTCGACGACGCCTTTGAACTCCTTTTCCGAGCCAATCGGCAACTGGACGGCGACGGCTTTTTTGCTCAGAACCTCCTGAACATTCTTGAGAGCCTGATTGAAGTCGGCGCGTTCCTTGTCCAGCTTATTGATGAGGATGACGCGGGCCTGGCCGTACTCGTTCGCGAAGCTCCATACCTTTTCGGTCTGAACTTCGACTCCGCTGATGGCATCCACCACGACGAGTGCCGTGCCGGCCGCGATCAGGGCGGCTTTCGCATCGTTGATGAAGATGTTGTAACCGGGCGTATCGATGAAGTTGATCTTCGTCTTGTTCCACTCGACGAAGGCCAGTGAGGAAGTGATCGTTACCTTACGATTGATTTCTTCTTCGTCAAAGTCGGTGACGGTGTTGCCCTCATCCACACGCGTGAAGCGAGTTGTCGCCCCCGCGGTGTATAGAAGAGCGGCTAGCGCGCTGGTCTTGCCGCAGTCACGGTGCCCAACGATGCCGACGTTGCGAATCTCGCTTCCCTGATAGACCTTCATCCCTAGTTCCTTGCTCCTTCACCGGAGCAGGCCACGGATTGAACGGTCAGTTTCTCCACGGACGGTCGTCGGCCTGCGCCCAAATAAACCTACATAGTGTAGCGTTTGTTGGGGCACGGCATGGGGACCGGGTCCGGGAGTTGCAGAAAGGGGTGGATCAGGTGATGCGGGCGTGCGCTTCGAGTCTGGCCTGGGCTCGGGCGATTGCCAGGCTGTCACTGTCGAAATCGACGCCTTCGGGGCGGTCACGGAGACGCTTTTGTGCTTCGTCCCGCACCTGCGTTTCTTGCTCGACATCGACCTCTTCGCCCCATTGCGCGCCGTCGGCGAGGACGCGGACGTAGTCGGGGAGAACTTCCATGACGCCACCTTCTACAGCCATCGCGCGGGTCTTGCCGGCGGCGGTGAAGGACAAGACACCCACCTGTAACTGGGTCATGAGGGGGGCATGGTTCGGCAGCACACCGAGATAACCAGTCGCAGCGGGGGCCTGCACTTCGTCAACTTCTTCGTTGACAAGCTGCCGTTCCGGGACGGCGACTTCGAGGGTGATCTTCTCAGCCATGGTTTACGCAGCCGCCTTATCGAGGTTCTTCGCTTTCTCGATGGCTTCCTCGATGGTTCCGACGAGGTAGAAGGCCTGCTCGGGTAGATCGTCGTGCTTGCCTTCCAGGATCTCCTTGAAGCCGCGAATGGTGTCCGACAGGCTGACGTACTTGCCTTCGAGACCCGTGAACTGTGACGCTACGAAGAAGGGCTGGGACAAGAAGCGCTGTAGCTTGCGGGCACGCGCGACGATGAGTTTGTCTTCCTCGGAAAGTTCTTCGACACCCAGAATGGCGATGATGTCCTGAAGTTCTTTGTAGCGCTGCAGGACCTGCTTGACGGACTGGGCGGTGTCGTAGTGCTCATCGCCGAGGATGATCGGGTCGAGAATACGCGAGGTGGACGCCAGCGGATCGACAGCGGGATAAATACCCAGGGACGCGATTTCGCGGGACAGGTTCGTGGTCGCGTCGAGGTGAGCGAAGGTGGTGGCCGGAGCGGGATCAGTGTAATCGTCAGCCGGAACGTAAATGGCTTGGACCGAGGTGATCGAGCCTTTCTTGGTGGACGTAATGCGCTCTTCGAGCTCACCCATTTCCGTCGCCAAGTTCGGCTGGTAGCCAACGGCGGAGGGCATGCGGCCGAGCAGCGCCGAGACTTCCGAACCCGCTTGCGTGAAGCGGAAAATATTGTCGATGAAGAGCAGTACGTCCTGGCCCTCAACGTCGCGGAAGTATTCGGCAACGGTAAGACCGGTCAGGCCGACACGGAGCCGGGCTCCCGGCGGCTCGGTCATTTGGCCATAGATGAGGGCGGCCTTTGACTTTTTGTGGTCGTCGGGGTCGACAACGCCGGACTCCTGCATCTCGAGCCAGAGATCGTTGCCCTCACGGGTACGTTCTCCGACACCGGCGAAGACCGAGACACCGCCGTGTTTCAGGGCGATGTTATTGATCAGCTCCATGATGATGACGGTCTTGCCGACACCGGCGCCGCCGAACAGGCCGATCTTGCCGCCTCGGACATAGGGCTCAAGCAGGTCGATGACCTTGATACCGGTCTCGAACATCTGGAGTTCGGTCGACTGCTCGTCAAGCGGCGGCGCGGCGCGGTGAATGGGGAACCGTTGCTCCGTATTGATGGGTCCGCGCAGGTCGACCGGGTCGCCGAGCACGTTCATGATGCGGCCGAGTGTTTGCGGGCCGACGGGAACGCTAATCGGGCCACCGAGGTCTTCGGTGGGCATGCCGCGCACCAGGCCTTCGGTGGGCTCCATGGCGATCGTGCGGACGCGGCCCTCACCGAGGTGCTGCTGCACTTCGCAGATGATGCTGATCTGGTCAGGGACATCGAAGCCCTCACTCGTGATCCGCACTGCGTCGTGAATCTGAGGCAGTTTTCCATCGTTGAACTGCACGTCCACGGCGGGACCGGTTACCTGAATGACTTTGCCAACGTTCGTACCCATAAAATCCTCTTGCTTTCCGAGACCGCCCGGGGGATAACCCTTGTTACTGCGCTGCTCCGGCGCCGCTAACGACCTCGATCAATTCCTTGGTAATGGCTGCCTGCCGCACGCGGTTCAGGTGCAGCGTGAGATTGTCGATCATCTCGCCCGCGTTGCGGGTCGCCGCGTCCATGGCGGCCATACGCGCGGCGTGTTCGGCTGCCGCGGATTCAATCATTGCCTGATAGATATTGGTCTCGACGTAACGCGGCAGCAGATTCTCGAAGATGGCCTCCGGCGGCGGCTCGTAGATGTAGTCGACCGTACCGCTGTCATCGCTTTCGGCGGGCTGAATGGGCAACAAGCGGCGGAAGATGATCGTTTGCGCCAAAGCGCTCTTGAACTCGTTGTGCAGTAGATAGACGACATCCGCTTCGCGCTCGCGAAAGCTTTGCATGAGTTCCGCGGCGATTTCCTTGGCCTGCGAGGACTCAATCGGCTTGGCGAACAGGTTGACCCACTCGCGGTTGACCGGCACCTGCTTGCGGCGGAAAAAATCGCGGCCACGGCGGCCGATGCACTCAAGCGTAATCTCGCTGCCGGGATTCTCGCTAAGAAAGCGGGTTGCGAAGCGGGTGACGTTGCTGTTAAATGCGCCGCAGAGTCCTTTGTCGCCGCTGACGAGCAGGATCGAGACCTTCTTCTCCTCGCGGCGTTGCAGTAGCTCGTGTTCCAGAACCGGGGAACCCTCGGGCAACTGCGCCAGAATGCTACCGAGCATATCGCGCATCAACGAGGCGTAGGGCCGCGCGGCGATCACTCGATCTTGCGCACGGCGCAGCTTCGCCGCCGACACCATCTTCATGGCGCTGGTGATCTGCTGTGTATTCTTGACCGAGCGGATACGCCGGCGCAGGTCGATCAGGTTGGGCATGCTAGCTGACCGCAGCCCCCTGCTTGTGCCGCGCGAGGAAGGCCGCCTTGGACTCGGCCAGGGTGGTCTTGAGCGCGGTCTTGAGCTCGTCGTCGATCTTCGGCTTGTCGCGGATCATGTCGAGCACGCCGCCGTCACCCTGCGCTTCGAGATAGTCGTAGAGTTCTTTCTCGAAAGGGCGGCACTGCGCGATCGTCAGATCGTCGAGATAGCCGTTGGTGCCGGCGTAAATGATAGCGATCTGCTTTTCGACCGGTAAGGGCTGATACTGGCCCTGCTTGAGGATCTCGGTGAGGCGTTCGCCGCGGTGAAGCTGTTGTTGCGAGGCCTTATCGAGATCGGAACCGAACTGCGCGAAGGCAGCGAGAGAGCGGTACTGCGCGAGCTCGAGGCGCAGAGTACCGGCGATGGACTTCATCGCTTTGGTCTGCGCGTTGCCGCCGACGCGGCTGACCGAGAGACCGACGTTCACGGCCGGTCGGACGTTAGCGTTGAACAGGTCGGCTTCAAGGTAGATCTGACCGTCGGTAATCGAAATGACGTTCGTCGGGATGTAAGCCGACACGTCACTGGCCTGGGTCTCGATGAACGGTAAGGCGGTGAGTGAACCGCTTCCTTTGGCCTCACTCAGCTTGGCGGCGCGTTCGAGCAACCGGCTGTGGAGATAGAAGACGTCTCCAGGGAAGGCCTCGCGACCTGGCGGGCGGCGCAGGAGCAGCGAAATCTCGCGGTAGGCAGCGGCGTGCTTGGAAAGATCGTCGTAGATACAGAGGGCGTGGCCGCTATTGTCGCGGAAATACTCACCCATGGCGCAACCGGCGAACGGCGCCAGGTACAGCATCGGAGCGGGATCGGACGCCGAAGCGACGACGACGATGGTGTAGGCCATGGCACCGTGGTCTTCGAGGGTCTTGATGACCTGAGCGACCGTAGAGCGCTTCTGGCCGATGGCGACATAAACACAAATAACGCCGTTGCCCTTCTGGTTGATGATGGTATCGATCGCAATGGCGGTCTTACCGGTCTGGCGGTCACCAATGATCAGCTCACGCTGTCCGCGGCCAACCGGAATCATGCTGTCGATGGCCTTGATGCCGGTCTGCATGGGCTCGGTGACGGGCTGACGTTCGATCACGCCGGGAGCGATGCGTTCGACGGCGTAGTGTTCCTTCGCCTCGATCGGGCCCTTGCCGTCAAGCGGGCGTCCCAGAGCATCGACGGCGCGTCCGACGAGCGCTTCACCCACGGGCACGGAGATGATGCGGCCGGTGCGGCGGACTTCATCGCCTTCCTTAAGGTCGGTGTAGTCGCCGAGCAACACGGCGCCGACCTGATCCTCTTCGAGGTTCATGGCGATGCCGGCTACGTTGTGAGGAAAATCGAGCATCTCGCTGGCCATGACCTTTTCGAGGCCGTGGAGGCGGGCGATACCGTCACCGAGGGAAATAATTGAGCCGACTTCGGAAACTTCGACCGTCCCCTCGTAGTTCTCGATCTGCTCACGAATGAGTCTCGAGATCTCTTGTGCACTGATTTGAGCCATAAGTATTTACCGATTTCCGGCGAGTGCGTCGTCGAGTGCGTTGAGTTGCGCTCGCAGCGAGCCATCGTAGACCGTCGAGCCATGCCGGACGACGGCACCCCCGAGCAAGCCGGAATCTTCTTTGAAACGAGCACGAACCTGTTGGCCGGTCAAACGGCCGAAACTGTCGGCGAGTGCCTGCCGCAGAGCCGTGTCCATGGGTACGGCGGACGTCACCTCGACACGAGCGATGCCAAGGTGTTCGTCGAGCCAGGCGCGCAATGACACGATGATGGTGTCGAGCAGTTCAATGCGCTTGTGGTTGACCACAATGAAAAAGAAGTTGCGCACGGGCTCGGCAAGTCCGATGCGAACGCACAACTCCCGGACGACGTTGCGCTTCTTCGCGGAGTCGACGGCCGGCGAGGTCAGAACATTCTTGAACTCCGGCGATTCGATCATCAGATCGCGAAACGACTCAATCTGCTCGAGTGCTGCTTCCAGGGGTAGCGGGGAGTCGGGCCGGCCAAGGACATCGGCCAGCGCTCTCGCGTAACGGTTCGCAATTGCAAGCGCCATATGGGCTTTCAAGAAAGGCCGGCTCTAAAGCGGTTCGACGCACCGCGCACGCTCGAACTTCAAGTTTTCTGAGTGCGGGAAAACGAAGGGGTGCTCGTTGGTGGAGCAAAAGGGCCTTTGAAATCATCAAGTTATCACAGCTGGAAAATGGCAGTCAACCAAATGGTGGGTAGTGCCTCAGTTTGCACCACTTCAAGCTGCTTTCGAAATGCCGGCGGGGTCACTAGGTGATCTCCAGAGCGATGAGGGCTCGACGTTTCCCAACCGCCTTCAGGCGGTTTCCGCGCGAAGCGCGTGTAGGCCGGCCATTGATGGCCGGTTTTCGCTTCCTCACACCCGCGCCAGGGCACTTGAGCGTCCTTCCCCGGTACAGGCTTCAGCCGTTCAGCGAAACGCTTGCCGACCTGCCGTTCGGCTAACGGGAATCAAACTGAGACGCTACCAAATGGTGCAAGTCGGTTGCCGTTAGCACGGCCGGTACCCGTGTTGCGGCGAAAAAAAGTGTCAGGGCTCGAATAGAACTATGGTAAGATGTTTAAAAGAAATGTCGCCAAAGCCCTGTAGTGGTTCCGTGTGAATTGCCGATAAGTTCACCGGGGACAGGGACGGAAGCTACGACGGTTGCTTCTCCCGCAACGCGACCGGAAAGATTCGACAGGCCGAAGTCGTACACGCCTCAATCCCGCTGAGGCGATTTGGCTGACGAGATTCGAGCAATGCTGTGTAATCACTGCGGGTACTGGAACTCTGAAGAAGAGAGTCGCTGTTCGCATTGCGGGCGGCGCCCCGAGCGATCGTCGCGGGAAGAGAGGCGGCGCGAGCCGCTAGCCGTTGGGGCTTCAGCCGTGTTGCCGCCGCTCAGCAGCGGCGCCCGGAGCGAGATGCCGCCACCGCTCCCTCCCTGGAAGAGGCAACTCAGTCTCAAGCTCGACACCTACCGCAGTCGCCAGCAAGCTCGCGAAGAAGCCGAAACTACCGAGCCGAAAGAAGCGCCTGAGAAAAAACCGAAGGTGCAACGCGTCGCCACTGTGCGACCGCCTCCTGTTTGGTGCAACAAAGTGATTGCGTTTCAGCCGCCGGAAGGAACGGACGACGGACCCGAAACGAAAATCGGGCTAGACGAGGCGCTACCAAGCCCAAGCCCAGCCCCCCATTGGCGCAAGATTGAGCGGTCTCGTCCTAAGCTGCCGCCGCTTGTCCGCAATGGAGGGACCAACGCAGCCGCTGCCAAGGATCTGTTCGTCGAAGAGCGTCCCGCGCCGCCGACAACGCCGAAGCCGGTGCAGCAATCGAAGGCACAAAACCGGACCGCACCCGTCCAAGCGAGGCTGATCGCAGGGGTGCTGGACATGGCCGTGGTGCTAGTGGCGCTGGGAGTCTTCATCGGCGTCTTTCATCGCATCGGTGGCGATCTCGAGACAGGCGGGGAGAGCTTCCGGACGATCTTTTTCGTCTTCCTGGGGCTGCTGTTTTTCTACTGGACCTTCTACCTGCGTTACATCGGCGAGACCGCCGGTATGACCTGGATGCGGCTGCGGGTTGTGACCTTTGACGGGAGAGCGCCGAGCACGGTCCAAAAATGGGTTCGCACCGCTGGGACGATTCTGAGTTGCTGTGCCGCGGGGCTGGGTTTCTTCTGGGCCCTGGCTGACGAAGAAAAACTCACCTGGCACGATCGCATGTCGCGAACGTACATTACCGATGCGCCCGACCAAGTTGCCGCGAGCCAACCAACCGTACGGTTGGAGCGGCCTCGCGCGCGCCCGCTCCCCCGGGCCGCGCGCCGGGCCTGATCGCTCTTCCCGCTACGCGGATGTAGTTCAGGATAGATCGACTTACTGACCTGGTTGGCGCCCTGCTCCGTCGTGGGATCTTCCCGCTGGCGCGCGGGCTGGGACCCGGCCTGTCGCACAACTAAGGTGGACAAGCCATTCGGCGGCGCACCAGATGCTGTGAAACAGGAGCTGGAAAGGCGCGTAGACCGCCCACTCGACCAAGCGTCCGGAATCAGCGGCGTGCCGAGCGGCGCGTAGGGTCATTACAGACGGTAGGATCGGGCCTGCCAGGAGATAAGCAAGACACCTGCTCCGAGACCACCGTTGGCATTGCATTCTCATCAGGGCGAAATCGCGGCCTCTCGACCAACGGTCCCGCACAAGTCCCCTCAATGACAGGGGATGGCGATGGGTTACTATCGCGTCCGGTACGAACCAGACCGAATGGCCCAACGAGTGGCTGCGCCAACTGATCTTGCTATCCCCTGAAAAGTGTGTACCGTCGTAGCCACCGAGTTGCTCCCAAAGCGCCCGGCTGAAGCTGCCATTGGATCTGGCGGCCTCGGGGTGCAGGCGGGCTTTGTCCCCGGACATCCACCACCCGTAGCGCACCCAATGGACCGCGTGGTGCCACCAGCCCGGCTCTGCGCGGACGGCGCCGGCGACGGCCTGACGACCCTGCCGGTGAGCATCCACGAGGCGGGAGAGCCATTCGGGGTGGGCGTCACAATCGGGGTCGGTAAAGACAAGAATGTCGCCGCAGGCGCTTTGTGCCCCGAGGTTGCGTGCCTCGTGCGGGAGGAGGCGCTCGTCGGGCCGGATACATTGCACTTCCGGGAATCAGCGAACGATCTCGGCGGTACGCTCGTCAGGAGAGCTATCGACGACGATGACCTCGAAGTCCCGGAACGTTTGTTCGTCGAGAGACCGCAGGCAGTCTTCGACCGTCGAGTGGGAAAGGTAGGCGGGAAAGATAACGGATGCTGCCGGCACGCTGAGACCTATTTCCTCGCCAATTCGAGTTCCACGACGACGAAGTGTTCACCGGAATCACCCGGTCCCCCAAGATAACCTACCGCCTCGGCGGCCGCGGCATAGATGTAAACCGCCAGGGAGACGGGGAGCGCAGAGATGAAGTGTCCCCAGTGGCAGGGTCTTGGGATGATACTGCACAGTAGCCGCCACATATGCAAAGCCGGCACGACGAGCATGCCTGCCGCGTAGGCGCATCGTCTGAACAGGCTCCACGGCGGACCCCCAAACGCGATGGCTCCGGCGTGGTAGCGCTTCAAGGCTCCGTTCGCGTGGAGGCCCTCGGAGAGTGTGACCCAGTCCTCGTGAGCCCCGACGGCGTCGGTTGACTGCCAGATCACTCCACCGTCACTCTGAATCCGGCGGTGCAGTATATACTCGGCCCGGAACCATTCTTCCAAAGGGCGTTCCTTAGCCAGGCGCATCAGAATGTCGCGGCGGTAGGAGATATTGGCGCAGGACGCGATCGGGAGCGGGCCAGGGCGCGTGGGATGAAGCCAGCGGCCATACTCCGCCATAAGGAATGAGCGGCTGAGGTAGCTGCCGGGTTCGGTATCAATGAAGGAGTAGTTGACCATGGCGACGGGCCGCTCAAAATCTCGGAGTACAGCGGCCGCCCAGCCGGGCTGGGCGTGGCAATGCTCCTCAATGAAAGCCACATAATCGCCGCCCGCCTCACTGGCCCAGCCGCCATGGCCGCCGCATAATCCCGCAGGCCGGGCCGTGGAACGACACGTACGCGCGGATCAGTGGACGACAGCAGCGCGGGCCGTGGACTCGATGTCGACAAGAATGATTTCCAGCGGGACGGAGACCTCCTGATTAAGTAGCTTCTGGAGGCCTTTCTCCGCTCGTGTCCGCTGGCGGCCGATGATCTGAATGACTCTGAGCATGACTTACAGAGTATGGGGCACGGTCAGGCGCCGCAAACGACTCTACGTGCGGAGAGCTCCGATGACGGCTATCATTCTTCCGGCGGACGCTCCGTCGCGGCGATGAGAATGGAAGAGGTCTGATCGACAGCACGTGCAAAGTGCGGCTGATTGCACCTGCTCGGGGGCCACGCCGGACTCGATGAGTTGCCGGCGATTCTCGGCGGCGAGATCGAGGTGAGTGCGCTGCTTGTGTTGAATGCTTGATGCCGGGAACTGCTCCGCGACATCCGGACCGACTTCGTAGCAGCAGACACCGATGCCGGGGCCGATCGCCACTTCGAGGTCTTGCGGTCTCGAACCGAACTCATCCCGCATGCGTTCGACGGCCCGCTGCGTGATTTGCTGCGCTGTTCCCCGCCATCCGGCATGGACCGCCGCGAGTGCCCGGCGCGTCTCATCCACGAACAGAAGCGGCAAGCAGTCCGCGGTGCGGACGGATATCAGGCTTCCCTGACTGCGGGTGAGGATCCCGTCGGCTTCCGGGAGGTCAGCACCCTGTGCCGAGGCGCCTTCGGAAATGTGAATGCGATCCGAATGAGTCTGCCGCACGAATTCGAGTGTCAGTTCGCCGGCGCCCCATGCCTTCCCCCATGCCTTCCCCCACGACTTCACTGCGCCGTGCGCTGTATCCAAGGTGGCGAAGTCGCCGGCTTCGCGCGTCGTGAAACCGTGAACGAGCCACGTCTTGGCGTGCCAGGATTCGACCTGGATGAGTCCGTTGGCCTCGCTGTGAGCGAAGAGCGGTGACATTTGTTGAGGGCCGCTATCCGATGGGGCCGACAAACCACGGGAACTCGCGCACAAAGCCGTACCCCAACTCGGAGTGTAGATAATACATGACACCAGCAATGATCGCGAGTACGATGAAGACGACTAACCACATCTTGTCCCAAGGCAGGCTCTTCCCTTCCCGTTTCAACAGGTAGAGGTAGCTGACGAAAATACCGACGTAGAACAACAAGATCATCGGCGTGGCGAATGTGATCATGTTGAAAATGTCGGGCGTGGGCGTGATGACGGCCGCTAGAACGAAGATGACCAGGATCGCGTAGCGGACGTTTTCCATTAGGAACTTGGGGCTGGCAATGCGCAACGCCGTCAAGACGAAGATGACGATGGGCATCTGGAACACGACACCCAGGCCGAGCAGGATGCCGATGAACATGTCGGCATAGGCGCTAATCCCAATGAGAGGCACGACGCCCCCTTCGGTACCCACGTCGAGCAAGAAAGCCAAGGCGAAGTTGAGCGCCACGAAGTAACCGAATGCGCCTCCCAGAATGAACAGAAGGCCACCGGAGAGGATGAACGGCAGGGCCCAGCTCCGTTCCTTCTTGTAAAGACCCGGCGCGACGAATGACCAGACCTGCAGCATCCACCAGGGCGCGGCGATGAAGAGGGACGCGACGATCGGGAGCTTGAACCAGATCAAGTGAAACTGTTCGATCGGCGTGAGCGCGACGAGCTGGATCACCATGTCGGTGTTCTCGGGATGGGTCAGCTTGATCAGTTCGACGGCTTGATCAAACGGACGCCGCATGATCTGGAACAGATAGTCCTTCGCCGTCAGGGAGATAGCGTAGGCCACAGCGAGCCCGGCGAGCGCGCGGATGATGCGGGTGCGCAGCTCCTCGAGATGATCGAGGAACGACATGCGCGACATGCCCTCCTCGTCATCATCCTCATCGTCTTCGGTATCGACCGGAGGTGGAGGGGACGGAGGCGTCTTCGCAGGCTCGGGCTGCGCCGTTGAGACGTCGGCCGATTTCTCGGACTGCGGCTCTTCGTACTCGTACTCGTACTCGTCGTACGGATCGTCGTAGAAGGTGGAGGGTGATTCGCCCTTCGCTTCGGACGGCTCAGGGTCGGACTGCTCAGGGTCAGCCTGGGGCGCGTCTGTACTCTCGGCCACCGGGCTTTCGGGCGCCGGGCTATCGGCCACCGGGCTTTCGGGCGCCGGGCTATCGGCCACCGGGCTTTCGGGCGCGGGGCTTTCGGGGGCCGTGCTTTCAGGTTCGGGGCCTTCGGGCACGGGCTCCCCGTCACCGGCAGCCTCCGGTGCATCGGATGAATCCGGTGCTAGGTCGTCGCCTTCGCGGACCGGCTCGTCGGCGGACGGAGTCGTCTGGTCGCGGCTCTCCCGCGTGTCTTGATCGTCAGAACTCATCAGCCCCTACTAACTGGCTTTGGTTGTGGAGCTATCGGCGTTGGCGCTCAATTCCGCCGGCTTAGGTTCACTGCTGGCAATGGCCGGTGCGCTTTGGCCATTGCTTGATCCGACGCTCGAATCGCCGTCGATGGAGGGGCTTTCGCTGGTCTCGGCCGTGGATGCGGTTGTGGATTTCGCAGCCGAGGCCCCGCTACCGTAGGGCGTGTCGTCGTACTCGTAATAGTCGTCTTCGCTATCGTCGTAAGTGCTCGAAGTGATCTGCTTGTTCACTTCGGTCTTGATTTCGTTGGCCGTTTCCTTGAGTTTGGTCTCCCGCTCGATGTTGTCCATCTCCGTTTGGAAAGTGGACTTCAACTCGTTGGAGGCGCGGCGAAATTCCGCCATCCCCTTGCCGAACGTCTTGCCAAGTTCCGGCAGCTTCTTGGGCCCAAACACAAGGAGAGCCAACACGAAGATGAAAACCATCTCCTGTACGCCTAAGGGTCCCATTCAGATTAATCCTGTTTCCTAAAGGGCCTAAAATCAGCCAACTTGATCATAACGGCGGTTGAAACGGGGAGTCAACCAGCGGAGGGTACTGTCTCAGTAAACCATGTCAAGCCGCTCTTGAAATACCGCGAGAGCCATCGCCCGATATCCAGAGTGAGTAGTTAGATCTCGACGCTCTCAAACCGCCTTCAGGCGGTTTCCGCACGAAGCGCGTGTAGGCCGGTCATTCATGGCTGGTTCCACTCTTGCTCTCGGGTCAGGGCGCTTTAGCGTCCTTTCTGGTACCGGCTTTAGCCACCCAGCGAAACGCCTGCTGATTCCCAGTTCGGCCAACGGGAATCCAACTGAGGTACTACCCGGCGTAGGCCCCGTACCAGCAGCGCTTCGCTGTGGACTGCCGGGAATCGCCGCTCAGGTACACTTGGCGGCACTGTCGGCCTTCGTGCCGCACGGAGAGTCGCACGACGGATTCGGAGATGTCAATCACGCGATCACTCATGGCAGGGGATCACCTCACCGATGGGGCTGATCGTTGCCTTTTCGCACAACATCTGCCGAAGGCGGTCCGGGGATTTTCTATACCATTGTTTCGATTTCTTGATCCCTTCATCCCCCTCCTTCTTCCGGGCATCGTCGATGCCTACGAACTCGACCCTAATCGGAGCATTGCGGCCATCCTTGGGCGCCTCTTGAGTGATGGTGCGGACTCGGAAGAGCCCTGTGAGACCGCCTTCTTCAAAGAGGTGAATCGTATCGCCCCCACACAAGGAGAACTTGAATCGCTTTCCCGGCTCGTGGTCGCGAGTGACGATTGATTCCTTGCGCTGCTTTCGCTGGTAGGCATCGTAGAGTGTCACCATGGCCCCCTCCCAGCTCTTTTCGTTCCCCTCCTCGTCCAACACCGCAACGATCTCCAGATGATGATTCGATCCAAGTACGACATCGCGTGCTCTTTCCTCTGTCCCAATTCGCTTTACATTGACTGGCTTCTGAATCCGCACCGAGCGAATCGGGGTCGGATCACCGCTGCTATTCGGGAGCAAGGGCGGGTTTTTCTCATTGCCGAGGGCCTTCTTCAAGTCCCCGGCGTGCTCGGCCAGCCGAGTCTCGATGATTGCCCGGATTCGGCTGTCGACAATCTTCTGAACTTCGGGCTTTGTCAAGGAACTGACCGGCTTCCGGACGTGCCGCACGGTGATCGCCCGGCCCTTCTTGTCGAAACCAGGCATTGGCTTGCTGTAGAGGGTCTCCTCGTGGATCGCGCCCCGCACTTTCCGCCGCACACGGTGCGAGACCACAATCTCATCGACCGCCTCACGCACCGTCGCGAAAAAGTCCGGCCAGGGTTCGTCCATGGCGGCGAAGAACCGCCGGCCCTGGCTGTCGGCCAGCTTAGCAGCATCGGAAAGCTTCTTGACCATGGCGTGGTCCGTGAGAGCGAGCGCGATAGCATCGACGGCGTGATGGCGGTGAACCGCGAACTGGTGGCGCAAGCCGAGACGCAGGATGAGTCCGAGCGCATCGTGCTCGACATGGACTCCACGGAGAGCCCCGTCCATGGGCAGCAGGAAGGCAGCGCCTACAACGG
>Ga0315339_1001549_pt1 | contig 20001 bp, 19 predicted proteins | sample ASW17metaG_FD_204514 | JGI IMG/M metagenome (GOLD analysis project Ga0315339, IMG submission 204514) | Ammonia-oxidizing marine archaeal communities from Pacific Ocean, United States - ASW #17 | ecosystem: Environmental > Aquatic > Marine > Oceanic | place: USA: California | collected 2016-12-05
AAAAAGATAGCTATACTGATCTAGAAATCAAAAAATTTGTTGAAGAGAATAAAGATCAATTAAAAAGTGAGTATATAGATTTTAAATATGCAGTTTTAAATCCTAAAAATTTGATAGGATTAGATGAATTTAATCAAGAATTTTTTGATGAAATAGATAAAATTGAAAATAAAATTTCTAGAGGCGATAGTTTTGAAACAATTCTTAAAGATAAAAATATTGAAATAAAAAAAGTTAAAGAATTTACATCCACAGCATCTAAAAAAATTAATGAAGATAGCATCTATTCAAAAAGATCATCAAAATTAGATATTATTGAAAATGGAGATAATTTTTTATTATACTTTATTACAGACCAATACGACCGTGAGCCAGATTTGACAGATAAAACTATCAAAAATGGATTACGTGAATTAGTTTATCAAAAAGGTAAATTTGATTTTAACAAAAGTGTTTTAGAAAAAATTCAAAAAAAAGAATTTAATAATAATAAATTTAAAGAAATGGCTGGTTACAGTACTGAATACATATCTCTTAACTCTATCAATGATATAGATAAGTTTGAAGCAAATTCTGTTAATATGTTATACTCCTTACCAATCAATACTTTCACTTTAGTTAATGATAAAGAAAAAAATATTTACTTAGTAAAAATTGTTAGTGCCAAAAATAATATATTTAATAAAACAGATGAAAATTACTTAAAGTTTGTGAACAATCAAAATACTAATAATAGAAAAAGTATTTTAGAATCTTATGATCAATTACTAAATACTAAATATCAGGTTCAATTAAACCAAAAAACTATTGATAGAGTTAAAAACTATTTCAAATGATAATTAATCGAAACTTCAAAGATTTTAAGTTTCGACATAGAAGCAAAAAAAATCAAATAATTTATACGTCGAAAAAAGTTAAAAATGACGATGAAGTTCTAAACCTAATAGATAATTTTCTTACAGAAAAAAATAGCTTTATATTTGAATCTGTCGAAAAAGGTAAAATCAAAGGTAGATATACTATTTTTGGTAAAAATCCTGACAAAATTTGGGAGTTTAATAACAATAATTCATACTTAATAAAAAATAAAAAGAGAATTAAGTTAAAAGATAAACCTGGTCAATTAATTGAAAAAATTATAGAAGAATTTAAATTTGAAACACCTAAAAAATTACCAAAAATTTGTTCTTTAATATCTGGATACTTTTCATATGACTCTATTAGATATGTTGAAAAAATTCCTAACAATTGCAAAAATGACCTTAATCTACCAGATGTTAGATTGTTACGACCTAGAACACTTGTAATTCATGACAATTTAAAAAAAGAAATATTTTATATAATTAATATTTTTAATGATGAAAAAATTAACAACTATCATAAAAAATTTGATGAAGTTAAATCTGAACTATTCAAGCTGACTATTCAATCTTCTATAAAAAATTTAAATAAACCTAAAAGTAAAGCTGTTAAAAACATTAAAGTTAAATCTAATACACCAAAAAACAAATTTCTTAAGATGGTTAATAAAGCCAAAGAATACATTAAATTAGGTGATATTTTTCAAGTTGTCTTAAGTCAACGATTTGAAGCAAAATTAACAAAAAATCCACTCGATATTTATAAAAAATTAAGAATTACAAACCCTTCCCCTTTCATGTTTTTCTTTAATTTTAGTGATTTTCAAATAGTTGGAGCTAGTCCTGAAATATTAGTAAGATTAAGAGACAATAAAATAACAGTAAGACCTATAGCTGGTACACGACCAAGGGGCAAAACTAATAAAGAAGATCTTTATTACGAAAAAGATTTACTCAAAGACAAAAAAGAACTGTCGGAACATTTAATGCTTTTAGATTTAGGAAGAAATGATGCTGGAAAAGTTTCTAAAATTAATTCTGTTAAAGTTACTGAAAGCTTTATTATTGAAAGATATTCACATGTTATGCATATAGTTTCTAATGTAATAGGAGATTACAATAAAAAATTTTCAAAATTTAAGTCTCTATTAGCAGGATTCCCTGCCGGTACAGTATCGGGAGCGCCCAAAATAAGAGCTATGGAAATTATAGATGAATTAGAAACAACAAAGAGAAAAGTATATGCTGGTGGTATTGGATATTTTTCCGCTAATGGAGAATTTGATACTTGTATTGCTTTAAGAACGGCTGTTGCTAAAAATAAAAGATTTTATGTACAAGCTGGCGCAGGAATTGTTGCGGATAGTAAACCAATTAATGAATACGAGGAAACAGTTAATAAAGCTAAAGCTTTAATTAATGCTTTAAGATAATGAAAATATTATTAATAGATAATTATGATAGCTTTACATTTAATCTTTATCACTATCTTTCATCATTAAAAACAAAAGTTGATGTTATTAGAAATGATAAAATCACTTCAAAAGAAATTGTAAAAAATAAGTATGATAGAATTGTAATTTCCCCAGGGCCTGGAAATCCAAATCAATCAGGAAATTGTTTAAATATTTTAAAAACTCTTCATAAAAATATTCCTTTCCTAGGTGTTTGTCTTGGACATCAAATTATAGGTCAAGTTTTTGGTTCAAAAATTATTCAAGCAAAAAAATTAATGCATGGAAAAACAAGCAGAATTAAATCCAAAAAAATTGGAATTTTAAAAAACCTTCCAAAAACATTTGAAGCTACAAGATATCATAGTTTGATTATTGATAAAAAATCATTATCTAAAAATTTAGAAATTACTGCTGAAACTGATGACGGATTAATAATGGGTGTTAAGCATAAAGAATATAATATTCATGGTGTGCAATTCCATCCAGAAAGTATTAAGACTAAATTAGGAATGAAAATATTAAAAAATTTTATAAATTATTAATTAATGGAACAAATTTTAGAAAAATTAAGAAAAAAGGAAGACTTAACTTTTGAAGAAAGCAAATCTGCTTTTGAATTATTGATGACTGGCAAAGCTAGTGAAGAAGAAATTTATGATTTTTTAACCCTACTCTCTGCAAAAGGTGAAGTTTCAGATGAAATTGCTGGTGGTGTTTATGTCCTTAGAGAAAAATCAAAAAGAGTAAATGTTGCTGGTTGTGTTGATACCTGTGGAACTGGTGGTGATGGCATGAATACTCTAAATATTTCTACTGCTTCTGCCCTACTTTTAGCAAGCATGGGCACAAAAGTAGCAAAACACGGAAATAAGGCTGTTTCTTCAAAATGTGGATCTGGTGATGTACTTGAAGCATTAAAAATTAAAATTGATCTTGAGCCTACAGAGATAAAAAAAGAAATTAACAATAATAATTTTGGCTTCATGTTTGCTCCAAACTATCATAGTGCAATGAGATTTGTTGGATCTGTTAGAAAAAAAATAGGTAAAAGAACTATCTTTAATATGATCGGACCATTAAGCAATCCAGCTTTAGTTGATAGACAAGTCGTAGGAGTTTTTGATAAAAAATTGTTAAAGATATTTGCTGAGGGTCTTAAGAATATAAATATTAAATTTGCATGGATCGTTAATAGTGAAGACGGATTAGATGAAATATCACCTTACGCCAAAACAAATGTCATGCAATTAAAAGAAGGTCAAATATCTGAATTTACAATTGATCCAAAACTATTGAATGTTAATGCTGAAAAATTTGAAAATCTTGTAGGTGATGATGCAAAATTCAACGCAAATAAAATGATTGAAATATTTAAAGGTAAAGATAACGATTTTTCAAAAGCAGTTTGTTTAAATGCTGCAGCTGGTTTAATTGTAAGTGAAAAATTTACTAAATTTTTAGATGCTTATAAACATGCAAGAGAATTTATATTATCTGGTAAACCCTTTTCACATTTAAAAAAAATACAAAATGTCTGAAAATATTCTTGAAAAGATAATTAAAAGGAAAATTGAAAGAATAGATGTATTAAAAAAATCTATAAATCTAAATTCTTTAAATGAAATAATTGTTAAAAATAAGTCATTTATTGATTTTAAAAAAAAAATTCAAAATAACTTGTCCAACAATAAAAGTTCTATTATTGCAGAGATTAAAAAAGCAAGTCCTTCAGCAGGTGTTATTATTGATAATTACAATCCAGTTGAAATTGCTAAAATATATAACGATAATAAAGTAACTTGTCTATCTGTGCTTACAGAAGAAGATTTTTTCTTAGGTAACTTAATTCATGTTAGTAAAATAAAAGATAAAATAAATTTACCCATATTATGTAAAGATTTTTTTATTGATAAATTTCAAGTTCCTTTAGCTAGAAGTTATGGTGCAGATGCAATCTTAATTATTTTAGCTGGCGTGTCAGATGATTTAGCTAACGAATTATATGAAGAAGCCTTAAAGTTTAATATGTCAATCATTGTTGAAGTACATACTGTTGAAGAAGCAAAAAAAGCTTTGAACTTTAAAGAAGCTTTAATAGGTATTAATAATAGAAACTTAAAAACTTTAAAAACTGATATAAATACAACCTACGATATTCATAATGTGTTAGTTAATCACCAAGGGCCTCTTATCTCTGAAAGTGGTATCAAAACAAAAGAAGAACTTTTAGATTTAAAAAATAAAACATCTATTAATACTTTTTTAATTGGTGAATCACTTTTAAAAAATTTAGAAAAAAATTCTATTTTTTCAGTTTTGTAGTTAAATAAACCCCTATTTTACTAGTATTTTTTACTATTGTTATATTAGAAGAACTTTTATAGAACATTATTTGTACGATATTTGTTCTTATGCTTACAAAAAAACAAAAAAACCTGCTTTTATTTATCAATAAGAAGTTGAGAAGTTCTGGAGTGTCTCCTTCTTACGAGGAAATGAAACAATCTCTAAATTTAAAGTCAAAATCTGGAATTCACAGATTAATAAGTGCTTTGGAAGAAAGAGGGTTTATTAAAAGACTGGCACATAAAGCAAGAGCATTAGAGGTTATCAAATTACCAGAAACAGCATCTGCCAATGATATTTATAACAGTTTTTCACCTAGCGTAATTAAAGGTGGTTTAGACGAAGTAAACATTAATTCAGACGAAATGGAAGTTCCTGTACTTGGAAAAATAGCTGCAGGTACTCCAGTTGAGGCAATTCAAAATGAAGTGTCGAGAATTCCTTTACCTAGTAACTTGGAAAAAAATGGTGACTATTTTGGATTAAAAGTTCAAGGAGACTCAATGATTGAAGCAGGTATCAATGAAGGTGATACTGTTATAATTAGAAGAACAGATAGCGCAGATAATGGAAAAATTGTTGTAGCTTTGATAGACGAACATGAAGCTATGTTAAAAAGAATTCGTAAAAAAGGTAAAGTTGTGGCTCTTGAAAGTGCCAATAGAAACTACGAAACTAAGATTTTTGGTCCAGATAGAGTAAAAGTTCAAGGTGTGCTTGTATCTTTATATAGAAACTTCTAAAAAAATAGTCTAAACATCACGAATGTCTAAAGTTGCAACGCGTTTTGCGCCCTCACCCACTGGTGCTCTTCATATTGGTGGTGTAAGAACAGCTTTATTTAATTGGCTGTATTCAAAAAATCAAAAAGGAACCTTTCATCTTAGAATTGAAGATACTGACAAAGAAAGATCTAAAGATGAGTATAAAATTCAAATCATCAAATCTTTAAAATGGATTGGCATTGAACATGATGGTGAAGAATACATTCAGTCGACTAAAATTGACGATCATATAAATGTAGCAAATGAACTACTTAGAAATGGTCATGCTTATAAATGCTATTGCTCAAGTGAAGAAATAGAAGATCAAAAAAAAAGAGCTAGACAAAAAAAACTCCCCTATACTTATAATAGAAAATGTAGAGATCTAAACGAAAATGTCATACCAAAAGATATTAAACCAGTAATTAGATTTAAAAGTAAAATTGAAGGAACTTCAGTATTAAAAGATTTGGTACAAGGTGATGTTGAAATAGAGAATATTACAATAGAAGATTTTATAATTTTAAGAAATGATGGAACACCTACATACAATCTATCTGCAACTGTAGATGATCATCAAATGAAAATGACACATATAATTAGAGGTGATGATCATAAAATTAATACATTTAAACAAATGCAAATATATTTAGCAATGAAATGGGATGTTCCTTTATTTGCTCATATACCGTTAATACATACTATTGAAGGGAAGAAACTATCAAAAAGAGATAATGCTTCGACTTTAGATGATTATTCTAAAATTGGAATAATGCCAGATGCATTAAGAAATTACTTATTAAGATTAGGCTGGTCTTATCAAGATAAAGAAATATTTACGCTAGATGAAAGTATTAAATACTTTAACTTAGAAGGAATTGGTAAATCTCCATCAAAGTTAGATATGAGTAGAATATTGTCAATGAATGAACATTATATTAAGACCATTGACGAGAATGAACTTTACAATCATCTGGTTGAGTATTGTGAGATTTATAAGGAAAAAATCAAACCTGAAAAAGAAGCCAAGATAAAACCCTCGTTAACTTTTCTTAAAAACAAAGCAAAAACATTGGAAGATATATTCAATAATGCAAAATATATAATCTTTGATGATGTAAAATTTGAAGATAAAGATTTAGAACTAATTGATGATAAAGCAAAACGTATCTTAGCAGAATTTAAGGATAATCTGATTTCAATAAATAAATTAAATAAAGAAACGCTAGAGCCTGTAGTGAATCATTTAATAAAAAAACATGAAACTAATTTTAAAGGTGTGGGTCAACCACTAAGAGTTGCTTTAACAGGATCAAAATTTGGACCTGGTTTATACGATATAATAATTTCCCTAGGTATAGATGAAGTTAAACGAAGATTAGGAAATAAGATAATTACTTAAAATTGAAGCTGCTTCACTTGATGAAGAAGATTTTGATTTAATGCCTTCTAAAGTTTTTCCACAATCAATTAGTTGCTTTTCAATTAATTCAGGATTTTTTAAAAAATAAATAACTGTTTTATAAATTTCCTCTGGATTGCATTCTTTTTGTAATAATTCTGGAATTATTTCTTTATCATTAATAATATTAATAATATTTGCAAACTTAACATTCACTAATAATTTAAATATCATAAAATTTATATAACTTAATTTGTAGATAATTATAGAAGGAATATTTGCACTAGAAATTTGAAGTGAAATTGTTCCAGATTTAGAGACAGCAAAAATTGAATTAGATAGAACTTGATCTTTTATATTTTCTTCTGAAACTACATCTATATTGACCAAATTAGTATTTTTTATTTTGTTGATGATAAATTCTCTATTTTCATCTGTTGCATGAAAAACGAATGAATAATCAAAATTTCTTTTATTCATTAATTTAATAAAATCTAATAAAATTGGTAAAAGAACTTTTGTTTCTGATTTTCTACTTCCTGGAAACAAAGATATAATTTTTTTATCTTTAGAAATTATATTATCTAATGTTGTTTTTACATTATCATTTTTTTCAATTAAGGGGTGACCAACAAAACTATTTTTAATATTTTCTTCATCAAAATATTTTTTTTCAAAGTTAAATAACAAAAGCATATGATCAATAAACTTCTTTATCTTTTTAACTCTATTTTTTCTCCAAACCCATACTTGAGGAGCAACATAATGGATTGTTTTTATGTTGTTATTAATCTTTTTGACTTTTTCAGCAACTCTCAATGTAAAATCTGGACTATCGACACTAAATAAAATTTCAGGATTAAATTTTATAATTTCATCAACAGTTTTATTAATCTTATTTCTAATCTTAAAGATATTGAGTAATACGCTTGTAAAACCAAGATAAGTAATGTCTTTAAGATCAAATATAGAGACTACTCCTAGTTTTTTTAGATGTGCTCCTCCAACTGACAAATATTCAATATCAGGATTTTTGACTTTAAGTTTTGAAACAACTGTCGACGCTAATTTATCTCCAGAAGGCTCTCCAGTTAATACAAAAATTTTTCTCATATAATTTTAATAAAAATTTTATTTTTATTAGCAAAGCTTATACATTTAACTTTATCTAAGAATATATTTTTTTTAGACTTTAAAACTATTCCTTTTAATCCGTATTTTTTACAGTCTTTTAAAGTGTGTAAACCTATAGTTGGCAAATCCATTCTTAGATCTTGTTTTTTTTTGGGTAATTTAATCAAAATTCCTTCTGATTTTTTCTTTAATTTTGATAACATTTTCTTTGTCCCTTGCCTGTCTTCAGTTGCTAAAATAGTGTTGTTTTTAACAATAACTGCCTGAACATGGTCTAGGTTATTTAGTTTATTGAAATAAGTAATACCTTTTTTAATAGAATTATTATCATTCATATTAGGTTTCAATTTAGTATAATTTCCATTCTTTACAGCTAGTTCAGGATTAAAAGAAATAGAGCTTATAACTTTTATATTTTCAATATTTAAAATCTTTATTATAGTTTTTATAATTGCAGCATCACCTAATTTTGATGCTTTAATTATGTTAGGCATATAATATATACCTTTAAGGTCTAATCTTAATGTTGAAAATTTTGGTTTTGCAATTTTTCCTGCAAACAAAACTTTATTTGAATTCTTTTCTTTAATTAAATTAATTATTTTTCCAAACTTACCTATAGTAATTCGGTGAGAATTGTTATCTTTTTTAAATTTATTATTTTTTGAAAAATCAATAATAAAGTATTTTTTGTTTAATTTTTTTATTTTTTTAAGAACAATTTCTGAAAAATCACTATCTCCTAAAAATAATCCAATCATTTTATTTTGAAAATGGTGTGCAAATAGGTCTCTTTTTATCTTTTTCTAAAAAATTAACCACTTCTTTCACTAACTGACTTTTTTTAAAATCCTCACTTAATTCATTTAAATTTTCTGTAAGATTTTCATTTTTGAATATTTCTTTATATGCAGCACTCAAAATCATTATCTCTTTATTTGAAATATTATTTCTTCTTAAACCAATTAGGTTGAGACCTTGTAATATACTTCTGTTTCCATGTGCTATACCATATGGGATTATATCTCTTACAACTCCACACATTCCACCAATCATTGCCGATCTCCCAACTCTAGTAAATTGTTGCACTGCTGAATTACCACCAATAATGACATTGTCCTCTATATGAGTATGACCACCTAGCGGTACATTGTTGGCTAAAATTACATTATTACCAACTAAACAATCATGAGCTATATGAGCGGATACCATAAATAAACAATTGTTTCCTACTTTAGTTAATTTTCCTCCTCCTTTTGTTCCAGGATTGATGGTTACATATTCTCTAATTTTATTATTATCTCCTATTTCAAGATTTGTTTCTTCTCCATCAAATTTTAAGTCTTGCGGATCATTACCTATTGATGCAAATGGATAAATTTTATTATTATTACCGATTTTAGTGTTTCCTATTATGCTAACATGTGATTGAATCTCGGTGTCCTGACCCAACTCAACATTAGGACCTATCACCGAAAAAGCTCCAACTTTAACGTTATTAGATATTTTTGCTTTTGGATCTATAATTGCAGTTTTGTGTATCATTTATTTTCTTTCAAAAATTCACGAATATTCTTTGCTGGATAGCCCATAACTTTTGAGTTATCTGGAATACTTTTAATAACACCACTGCCTCCAGCTATTTCAACATTGTCACCTATTTTTAAATGACCTGAAATTCCAGCTTGGCCACCAATTTTAACATTTTTACCTAGTGTAGAACTGCCTGCAATTCCAACCTGGCCAGCTATAATAGAATTTTCTCCAATTTTTACATTATGAGCAATATGTATTTGATTATCTAAATATGTATTTTTTCCTAAAACTGTATTAGACATAGAGCCTCTATCAATTGTTGAGCCACATCCTATTTCACAATTATCTTCTATTATAACAATACCTATATGTGGATATCTCAAATTTGCATTATTAATTGGGAAAAAACCAAACCCATGTTTACCTATTACACAATTATCAAGAATTTTTACATTATCTTTGATTAAGCTGTTTCTAATTATTGAGTTAGATCCAATTGAACAATTGTTTCCAATAGAGACATTTTTTTCAATAATAGTATTATGTCCAATCAAACAATTAGAACCAATTGTGACATTGTCTCCGATTAAAACATTTTTTCCAAATTTAACTTTATCTTTAAATTTAGTATCATTTATAAAATTAGCTGTTTTATCAAAATTATCATCTATTGAATTTGGATAAAATTTTGCAGTAACTATTGATGTAGCAACTAAAACATTATCAACAACAATTGGCTTACATTCATCAGGTAATTCATTTTTTAAAATTTCTGTTGTGATGCAAAATGAAGCTTTAGTGTTTTTAGCAACATCTTTATATTTTTTTGAGTGAAAGAAAGTAATTTCATTACGTTTAGAAGTGAATAAATCTTTTATATCTATAACGTCTTGATTCTGAATTTTACCCTCTAAGTTTACATTTAATACCTTTAAAATATCTGTAACTTTGAAAGGACCATTATTTTTAAAAAAAGGATTTAACATTATTGCTTTTAACAAAGCAATTTAAAATAAGTTATCAATATTTGTTGCTGTTTATTTCTTATCTACGATTGTTGCTGACCATATAGCATCAGCCATTTTTTTATTGTCAACAAAAGCTTCTCCTTTATATTTCCAGACTCTTCCATGAGATCTAATAGCTTCAATTTTTAAAATTAATTTACAATCTGGCATAACGGGATTTCTAAACCTAGCTTTTTCAACACCCATTAAAAAAACTAATTTATTTTCATAAGTAGATTTATCAATGCCGTGAGCTGTTAAAGCTGCGGCAGCTTGGCCAAAAGACTCAACTATTAAAACACCTGGCATTACAGGTTGACCAGGAAAATGTCCTTGAACAAAAAAACTATCCTTTTTAACATTTACTACAGCTGTAGCAGAAATAAGTTTTTTAATATCATATAGTTCATCAATTAATAACATTGGGTCTCTGTGAGGAAGTAGATCAATAATTTCTTTTTTATCTAATCTAAGCATAATTATTTTAACTCATTATTGATTATTTTTAATATATCTTCAGTTATGTTTGAGTCTTTATTGCCCATAAAAATATTTTTTGAATCGAGTAATATACTAACAGAATTTTCTTCCATATAATCATTTATTAGTGGGGTTATTTTTATAAGAATATTTTCTAATTTTTCTTTTTTGAAAGAATTAAATTCATTTATAACTTTATTTTTTTCTTCGGTAAATTTTTGAACTTTTTGCTTAAAAGAAAAAACTTCTTCATTAAATGCTTCTTCTGTAATAACATTTTTTTTATTATTAATACTTAATTCAAGTTCTTTTAATATTTTATTTTTTTTTTTTAAATTATCTATATTTTTTTTATCTAATTTATTAATATCTGTTAACATTTTTTTACCAATATTTGAATTTTGAATTACATAATCAATATTAATAAATGCTGTTTTTTCTTCACTATTTGATGAATTCACAGATATAAAAAAAATAAATAGAATTAATATAAATTTGTATAAGTAATTCATTAAAATGTAGTACCTAAATTAAATCTAAAACTTTCTACGACATCACTATTACTTTTCGTTATAACTTCTGTTAGAGAAAAATTTAAAGGACCAACTGTAGTAAGCCAATCAATTCCTACTCCTATCGAGCTTCGAATCTTGCTGCCATCGTCTATTGAAGAATCGTAATCTACACCCCAAACATTTGCAGCATCAAAAAATATTACAGCATCAAGATTTTGTGAATTATTAAATAATTTTGGTATTGTTGATTGAAAATTAATAGCTGTAAGATAGTTTCCACCAATAAAATCTGATCCATCTTTTGGACCTATTTTACCACGTTCAAAACCTCTTAGTCTATTAGATGGAATTGAAAGACGTTCTGTTAATTTTACATCATCGCCAGTAACTGATGTGGCACTTTTTAATAATAATGAAAACGAAGAAAGATTATTTTCAAACAACTCTGAATAAATTTTATAACTATAGGAATTGGTTAATGTATTTGTATCACTTACAATGGGTAAATTTACATTATAACTTGATCTATATCCATCTGAAGTTTTAAATTTTTGGTTTCTTTTATCAAGATCAAAATCAAATCTTACAAATGTGTCTAAGTAATTTCCTTTTTGTGCTTTTTGACGGGTAGATGCAGTTGAGTCAGTTTCAATTTTTTCAATAAAAGTACTTGTAGACAAACCTAAATTAAAATCTTTTAAATATTCAAAACTTGTCCCTAACTCGAATCCTGTTTTATTAGTTTTGTATCCAAAATTCGTAAGCTGATCAATTTCAATAGCCTGAACGTTAACAAAAGTTAACTTATCAGAATTTTTATAATTTGGGTTAGAAACACTAAAAATTCCTTTAAATCTTTCAGCAGATACGGTAGCATTTACATCAACACTAAGTCCTTTACCTAAATAATTATTTTCTTTCACGCCAAAAAAAATTGTACCACCTTCAGTTCCAGCACCTGCACCAGCTGAAAGTTCGCCTGTAGGTTTTTCTTCTACTTCAAAATTAATTATTTTAGAATTTACATCTTTTCCATTTATTACATTTGTCTTTACATTTTTAAAAAAATTTAAACTTCTAATATTATTTTGAGACTTTTTGGTTAAAATTTCACTAAATGGATCACCTTCATCTAATTCAAATTGATTTCTAATCACATTTTCTCTTGTAACATTGTTTCCAAATATATTAATTTTTTCTACAAAAAATTTAGTTGACTCTTCTATAATAAAATCAATATTAAGTTTGTCATTATCAATTTCTTCTTTAACAAAAGCTTTAGAAGATTTAAATTCCTCTTGAATTGTAATTTTATCTATCTGGTTAAGAATTTTTTCAACTGAGTTAATTGAATATTTTTCACCCTTTAATTTTTCAAACAAATCTTCCAAATCTTTATAATTATCTTTTGTAAAATTGTCTGGAAAAACAATTTTCATTTCATTAAAATGAATCTTTTTACCTGGATCTACATTAAAGATTATCTCAAATTCATCTTCTTTAATTAATTTTGCAAATGAGGTATTAATATTAACGTTATAAAAACCTTTATTCAAATAAAAGTTTTTAAGCAATCTTTTATCAATTTCTGTTAGCTGTTCTTGAAGATATTTCTTCCCTGAAATAAATTTCCAAAATTTATATTCTTCACTTATTATGACGCTTTTTAATTTTTTATCCTTATAAATTTTGTTTCCCAAAAAAGATATTTTGCCAATTTTTGCTTTTTTACCTAGGTCAATTTTGTATTCAATATTAACCATATTGTTGTCTAAAGTTTCTGTGAAGGGCTCCACTTTAGCAAAGTAATAACCTAGAGATTTAAGGGTAGATTCTATATAGTTAACTTCTTGCAACAATTGAAAATCATTAAAAGAAGTTCTTGTTTTTAATATAAAATTTTTTCTAATTTGTTCTTGAATTTTTTTTGCTTTTATTCCGCTTATTATAACGTTTTCTATTAGTGGTGCCTCATCAACAGTTATTGAAATTAAATTACTTTCCAGAGTTACAGATACATTATTGAAAAATTTAGTTTCATATAAATTTTTTATTATTTCATTAACTTTAGAACTTTTTATATCTTGACCAAGATTAATATCAGAAAACATTAAAATTACTTCATCAGAAATTCTATCATTACCTTCAACTTTTATTTGTTTTATAATTTCGCTATTTGAAAATGATAAAAAAAAATAATTTAATAATATTGTAAGTACAAATATCTTAAGCAGTTTCATAATTAAATGTTCTTATATATTGTTTTCATCAATTTTTAAACGAACATAATAGTTCAAATTGGTTATATCACTAATATTTGATGGTAATATTTTTTTAAACTTTTGAAATTCTTTTTTTTTTATGATTTTAAATAGTTTTTTTTGAATATCAGTAAACTTAATCTTATTATTTAAAAATAACTCCACAAGTTTATCATTTGTTGCTACAATAACAGTTTCAAATAGAGAGTTGTTATCTGGCAAAAAATTCAATAACTTAATCATTGGATAACGCGTAACATTAACATTATTTAAATCTAAATTATTTAAAATCTTTGTATTTATTTTATTTGTTTTTAATTTACGGTTACTGTTTAGGAAAAGTGTATTAAATATTGGCACTTTCATAGTTGTGTCATGCACTATTATATTAGTTAGTCCATTATTAAATTTCAATATTGCGTGAATATAAGACTTAGGATGAATCAAAATTTTAATTTTTTGGTAGTCAATGTTAAAAACTTTCTTAGCTTCTATAACTTCATAAACTTTATTAATCATTGTTGCTGAATCAACTGAAATTTTTTTTCCCATTTTCCAATTAGGATGATTTAAAGCATCAGAAACTTTTATTTTTTTAAAATTATTTAAAGTAGTTTTGTAAAAAGGGCCACCAGAGGCTGTAAGAAATACCTTTTCTAAATTAGCAGTTTTAAAATTTTTTAAACCATACCAAATAGAAAAGTGCTCAGAATCAACTGGAATAAACTCAGTCTTGTGTTTTTTGAGTTCAGCTTGTATCAAGTTCCAACCACAAATGATCGACTCTTTATTAGCAATGGCAATTTTTTTTGTAAATTTTATTATCTTTGTGGTCGGCTCAAGCCCTTGAATACCAGAAATTGAACTCAATATATAATCAATTTTTTTTTTAAAAATTTTATTCATTTGAGTAAAATCATTAAAAACTTTTATATTTGTTTTTAAAGTTTCTTTTTTTAAAATTTCATAATTTTTTTTATTGGTAATAATTAGATTTTTAACATTAAAGGCTTTAGCTTGTTTCATTAAAACTTTGTGAGATTTATTAGCCACGAGAAGAACAATTTCAAAATTTTTTTTTTCTTTTAATAATATATTGAATAATGTTTTGCCTATTGAACCTGTTGAACCTAAAATTGCAATTTTTTTTTTCATATAGTTATAAAATTATAAATAAATACAATATAGGTATAACAAAAATCAAACCATCTACTCTATCTAATATACCACCATGTCCTGGTAAAATTTTTCCCGTATCCTTAACTTTGGCTATACGTTTAAAATATGAAATTATCAAATCACCTATTTGGCTAATTATAGAAATTGTTAATATAAAAAAAAGAAAAGTTAACTCATAATTATTACTTATTTCTGATAACTTTAATTGAACAATAATACCAAGTGGTAGTGTCAAATGATTAATATAAATTAAACCAGCAATCACAGGTAATATGAGGCTACCAATAACTCCTGAATAGGTTTTGTTAGGGCTTATCTTTGTTAATTTTGGTCCTTTGAAAATCTTTCCAAAAATATAACCACCAATATCTGTAAAAATACATATTAAAACAATAAAAAGAAAGAGGTTTAAACCAGCAAAATTTCTAAGTTGAAACGCTGTGTAAAATGAAAAAATTAAAAAAATAACACCAAAAATTTTATTAAAATGCCTTTTTTTACACATTTTTATCCATTCAGAGGAAGTGATTAACAATAGGATACTTAAAAAAAATATAAAAAATACTGAACCATAGATAATAAATAATAAAGCTATTGGTAAAATTATAAGAGAGCTTAAAAATCTTTTAACTAATTCTTTTTTCATTAAATTTTACCAAAATTTCTTTTTATTGTTTTAAATTTTTTAATTATCTTATTATAATCATTTTCGTTAAATTCTGGCCATAATTTTTTTTCAAAAAAAATTTCTGAGTAAGCTATCTGCCATAATAAAAAGTTACTTAATCTTTTTGTATTCCCAGTTCTAATCAATATATCTGGATCGGGTATATTTTTTGTTTGTAGGTATTTTGTTAAATTTTTTTCATTAATCTTTTCATTATTTTTATTTAACTTTCTAAAAGCATTTACTAATTCAAATTTTGAACCATAATTTAACGCCAGGTTAATTTGAATTTTTGTATTTTTTGATGTTTTTTTTACTGATAAATCTAAAAGTTTATTTAGTTTTTTTGAAAAATTTTTTATACCGATTATTTTAAGTTTGATATTTTGTTTATGAAAATCTTCAGCTCTATGAGTCAAAAAACTTTCTAATAAGTTAAATATGTAATTTATTTCTTTCTTGGGTCTTTTCCAATTCTCAGTAGAAAATGCGAATAATGTAAGATATTTTATATTTTGTTTAATTGATTCTTTAATTATTTTTTCTACTGTATTTAATCCAGCTTTATGACCAGCATTTCTTGAGTTTTTGTTTTTCAATCCCCATCGTCCATTACCATCCATGATAATGGCCACATGATTTAGTGGGTTCATCTTATATCGTCATTATTTCTTTTTCTTTTAAAGAAACCTTTTCTTCAACAGCCTTAATATGGTCATTTGTAATTGTTTGAACATTTTTTTCAGATGATTTTTCTTCATCTTCTCCAATTTCTTTGGATTTTAAAAGTTTTTTTAATTCTTCGTTTGCTTCTCTTCTTATATTTCTAATAGAAACTTTACATTTTTCACCAATAGATTTAATGAGTTTTTTTAATTCAATTCTTCGTTCCTCATTGAGTTCAGGTACTGGCAACCTTACTAACTGTCCATCTATTTGTGGGTTTAATCCTAAATTTGATTTTTTTATTGCTGCATCTATCAAAGGAACATTGCTGACATCCCAAACTTGGATATTAATAATTCTGGGTTCTGGAGTAGTTATGCTGCCAATTTGATTTATAGGCATTTGCTGTCCATAAACATCAACTTTAATCAAATCAAGCATTGCTGCATTAGCTCTACCAGTTCTTAATGAACTTAATTCTTTAGAGAATACCTCTATGGCTTTATCCATTTTGAGGCCGTAGAACTTATCATCAAACATTTATTCTCCAATCTTTATTCTATAAAACTCTTTAATCTTTAAATCAGTTATTGAAAGTTCCTTGACAATATCTTGAACTTTCTTTTTTGGTTCCATAACCCAAGCTTGAGATAAAAGGGAATTTTCTTCTTTGAATTTATTCATTTTACCTAAGCTAATTTTTTTTGCAATATCATCAGGTTTGCCAGAGTTTTTTAATTCTTCTGTTACAAGCTCTTGTTCTTTGTCTACAACTGATTGATCAATTAAATTTGATTCTAAAGCCAACGGATTTGAGGCTGCTATATGCATAGACAGCTGTTTACCAAAAGTTTTAACAGCTTCAGAATTGTCTTTTGTTTCTAATGAAACTATAACTGCTAATTTTGAAATATTATCTTCTACAACAGTGTGAAGATAATGATTATTAATTGTTCCAGTATTTTCTATTGTTTTTGCTTTCCCTATTGTAATTTTTTCACCAATCTTAGCGATTAAAGCTACAACATTATTTTCTACAGTATCACCATTTTTCATTTTAGAACTTTTTAATTCATCTAAATTTGAGTTTTTTTCATTATTTAAATCACTAAGTTCTTTGACAAAATTTGTAAAATCCTCATTCTTAGCGACAAAGTCTGTTTCACAATTTACTTCAATGACTGAGGTTTTTGTTTCATTGCCACTGACAGCAACAACACCTTCTTTTGCATCTCTAGACATTTTTTTTGATGCTTTTGAAATACCTTTAACACGTAATATCTCAATAGCTTTATCAATATCACCACCAGATTGTTTTATTGCAAGATTACAATCTTTAAAACCAGCACCAGTTGTTTCTCTTAATTTTTTTACATTTTCAATATCACTCATACTAATTTAATATCTCCTTTTTATCTTTAGAAAATTTTTGATCTAATTTTTCTCTATCTTTTTCTTGAACAGTTTTTCCTTGAACTGCATCTTTAGTGTCTGGTACAGAAACTTTTTTAGGTTCTGAGGCAGGGATTGAACTCTTAGCATTGATAATTGTTTCTTTGATTAAATTACAATAAAGATCTATTGATCTACGAGCATCATCATTTCCTGGAATAGGATAATCAATATTATCTGGGTTAGAATTACTATCTAGTATAGCAATTATAGGTATTCCTAATTTAACAGACTCAGCAATAGCTAAGGACTCATAATTTGTATCAATAACAAATACTAAATCAGGAGTTTTTTTCATTTCTGCAATTCCTCCTAGAGATCTTTCAAGCTTATCTTTTTTTACACTCATCTTTAAAAGTTCTTTTTTTGTAAAACCTCTATTTTCAGAAACAAGATCAGCTTCATATTTTTTCATTTTTTTGATTGAACCTGAGATAGTTCCCCAATTTGTTAGCATACCACCAAGCCATCTATAATTTACAAAATATTGATCTGTTTCTTTTGCGACTTCTGCAATTGCTTCAGACGCTTGTTTTTTAGTTGATACAAATAAGATTTTACCATTATTTGTTATAGTATTGTACACCTGTTCCAGTGCCACTTTAGTTAGCTCAAGAGTTTGAGTTAAATCAATAATGTGAATTGAATCTCTTTTTCCAAAAATATATTTTTTCATTTTTGGATTCCATCTTAATGTTTTATGTCCAAGATGAACGCCTGCTTCTAATAATTGTTGTATCGTAATGTTAGGTATTTTCATATTTATTCCCGGTTAAGCCACCACAGTAATTTCCAATTAAGGACCGGAGGTATAAAACCAACAACTGTGTGCGTATTAATTTAATTTAGGGTGTATTTACTAAGATTTTATCAATTTAACAAGGTTTATTTAGCATATAGTGCTTGAAATTTCTCTTTTTCTAAGAAGATTAAGTGATTTTCTATCCAAATTCCTTGTATTTTTCAGCTTAAATTTAAGACTTTTATCATCAGTTATTAAATTAATATTAACTGTAGTTTTACCATTTTCATTTAATAGTTTTGAAATTACATCTATATCTTTATCAGATTTAATATCAAAAGACACTTCATTGATTGGGCTATTAAAAAGATCCTTCAAAGATCCAATTCTTTGGACATTTATTCTTTTAAATCTATTTTCATCATTAGAAATACTTTTAGCTAGTGTTAAAATTAACGAATTACCTTCTTTTAAAATTTCACGATTTAGTTCTAAAATATCAGAAAATATAAACAGCTCAAAAACACATGTTAAATCAGTTAATTTTAAAACAGCATAAGAGTTACCTTTAGCTGTTTTTCTTTCTTGAACTTTTAATAAAGTGGCTGCTATATTTGTATCTTTGATTTCATCACTTGAATTAAAATTTAAATAATCTTCAATTTTATAGTCATCAAAAATTTCAGTAAATTGATTTAATGGATGATCTGAAATAAAAAATCCAACTGCTTCAAATTCTTTTGATAATCGTTCCTCAAATTTCCAGTCTTCAATATCATTGATAATATCATTTTGTGATGTTTCGTCATCAGAAAACAAATCAATTTGATTAGCTGATTTATTTTCAAAAATATTTTTAGTTTTTAAGATAAAGTTTGGTATGGAGTCTAAAAGTGACTTTCGATTTATATTTAAATTATCAAATGCACCAGCTTTAACCAAGCCTTCCAATTGCAATTTGTTCATATCTTTAGGATTAACTCTTTTTAAAAAATCATTAATGGATTTAAATTTTCCATTTATGGTTCTTTCCTCTACTACATTTGATATAGCTTCATAACCTACTGCTTTTATGCCTCCTAATGCATAACAGAATTTATCATTAATTGTTCTAAAATCTGCATAACATTCATTAATATCAGGTCTTGTAACCTCAATATTTAATCTTTTTAATTCTTCATAAAATTCACTTAATTTATTTTGATTAGAAATATCCATAGTCATAGATGCTGCTATAAATTCTTTTGGATAATAAGTTTTTAAAAATGCAGTCTGATATGAAATAATTGCATAAGCAGCTGCGTGACTTTTATTAAAACCGTATTCAGCAAACGGTTCTATCTTCAAAAAAATTCCTGCTGCAACATCTTTGGCAATACCATTTTTCAATGCTCCAGCTATAAACCCTAGCTTTTGTTTTTCTAGTTCAGCTCTTTTTTTTTTACCCATCGCTCTTCTTAAAAGATCGGCTTGACCCGCAGTAAAACCAGATAATTTTTGAGCAATTTGCATTACTTGTTCTTGATAAATAAT
>Ga0315339_1001550_pt1 | contig 19993 bp, 13 predicted proteins | sample ASW17metaG_FD_204514 | JGI IMG/M metagenome (GOLD analysis project Ga0315339, IMG submission 204514) | Ammonia-oxidizing marine archaeal communities from Pacific Ocean, United States - ASW #17 | ecosystem: Environmental > Aquatic > Marine > Oceanic | place: USA: California | collected 2016-12-05
GTCAGCAGCGCGTGCAAACCCCCAGGCCACCGCGTCGTGTCGCGAAATTCCAGCGCGACGCTGAACGAACCCACCGTGGACAGGAAAACGTGCCTCAAGATTGATCAGCGGAACGGCTTTCTTGATCACTTGGGGCGTCAGCAATTCCGAATCAATGCCATTGATACGGATCGCGTTGGCCCAACGCCGCATCAATTCCATTTCGTGATGGCTGTGCGCGAGGGTCAGCACGCCGCGCTGGCTGAGCATGACGTTAAAATTCAGATCAAGACTCAAGCCTTCGTAGAGCTTCAATGAGTGATCGAAGAATGCGGCACTCTGCGGCCAAAAATAATTTGAACGAGTTACCTGCGTATTTCGGCCGGTGTTACCGCCACCAAGAAATCCTTTTTCTAACACAGCGATGTTTCGAACGCCGTGTTTGCTCGCCAAATAGTATGCCGTAGACAGGCCATGGCCGCCGCCGCCGATGATAACGACGTCGTATGAGTCCTTAAGTTTCGGTGTCCGCCAGACAGGCTTCCACGAACGGTGACCATTGAGTGCATTGCGTAGGAGAGAAAATGCGGAATAGCCTTTCATGCTGCCACATCGTACGCTATCTTCCCTCGCTTCTTCAATTGAATGGTCTGGTTGTACATTGGCAAACAATAGTAGAAGAAATCCACGCTACGACGTTCTTTTTGAGCCGGTCAAAATCGGCCCGACTACAGCGCCGAATCGGTTCTATTGCACACCGCACGCGCTCGGCACCGGAAACCAGATGCCGCACACCCGTGCTGGCATGCGCGAGGTTCGTGCGGAAGGCGGCTGGGGCGTAGTCAATACCGGCTACTGCTCTATACACCCGAGTTCCGATGATGCGCCATTGCCGTATTGCCGTTTGTGGAACGACGATGACATTCCCGTGCATGCGCTGATGGTAAATGCTGTGCACCGGCATGGTTCGCTTGCCGGTGTCGAGTTGTGGCACGGCGGCGGTGGGACGGGCAACAAGTTTTCTCGACAGCCGCTGATGTCCGTCTCCGGAATTTCCGGCGGCTCGACCTATCCTGGCTGGATCAATTTGTCGCAATCGCGGGCAATGGACAAGAAGGATATTAGGGAGTTTCGTCAATGGCATGTCGATGCTGCAATACGCGCGAAGTCGGCAGGATTTGACATCGTCTACGTTTACGCCGGAATGAATTTCGGCCCGTATCAATTCTTGCTGCCTTGGCTGAACAAACGCAGCGACGAATACGGTGGAAGTCTTGAAAATCGGGTTCGCCTGACGCGCGAGATCATCGAAGACATGAAAGATGCTGTCGGTAATAGCTGCGCAATCGCACTCAGATTCAGCACAGACGAGTTGCTTCAGATCCCGGGCGAGAATTTGCAGTCCGAAGCCCATGAGATCGTCTCGATGTTATCGGACGTACCTGACCTTTGGGATTTGAAATCGTCGGATTGGGTCACAGAAACCACATCAGCGCGCTTCGGTGAACAAGGAGCTCAGGAGCCGTGGGTCAATTTCGCGAAATCGCTAACGTCGAAACCCGTTGTGGGTGTCGGTCGATTCACGTCACCCGATATGATGATCAGTCAAATCAAACGCGGGGTTCTGGATCTCATCGGCGCGGCGCGGCCGTCCATTGCGGATCCATTCCTGCCAAGAAAAATCGACGAAGGTCGCGAAGACGAAATTCGCGAGTGTATTGGCTGCAATATTTGTGTCTCCGGATATCACGACTGCGTGCCAGTGCGGTGCACGCAAAACCCAACGATGGGCGAGGAATGGCGCCGTGGATGGCACCCGGAACGCATGCCGTCAGGTGATTCGGCCACCAACGTCCTGGTCGTCGGCGCCGGGCCCGCCGGACTCGAGTGTGCCCGAGCGCTCGGGCAACGCGGTTTTGCAGTAACACTTGCGGAAGCGCGCGAGAAACTGGGCGGCAGAGTTAGCCTTGAGACTACGTTGCCGGGCCTCGCAACATGGGCAAGGGTTCGCGACTATCGAACTAACCTTCTAAAGACGATGGACAATGTCGACATTTACCGCGGCAATCGCGTTTCCGCGGATGATGTTGTCGAATTTGGCTGTGACCACGCTGTCATCGCGACCGGCGCAAAATGGGCCCGCGACATCCTCAGCGCCGAGGGTTATCCGGTTGCGGGCTTCGCCGAGGGCGCAATCTATACGCCGGACGATATCCTGGCCGGCGCCAAACCAGAAGGACCGGTCCTCGTTTACGATTTCGACCACTGTTACATGGGAAGTTGTATTGCCGAACTAATCCGCCGCGATGGCCAGGAAGTAGCAATTGCCACGCCCGCCAACGCCGTTGCTACCTGGACGTTCATGAATAACGACTTACATTATGTTCGTCGACGCATGATTGATCTAGGCATCGCAGTTGAACTGGAGCACCGGCTTATCGACTTTGGAAACGGCTTAGCTGACCTGGCCAGCATTCACCGCGATGCGGATGTTAAGTCGCTGCCTGCCGCGTCGCTGGTCATCGTCGGCGTAAGAAAAGTCAACGACGAATTATTTGCCGATCTAGATTCCGATTCAGATCGCTTGTCAAACGCGAACATTAAATCAATGCGATGTATCGGCGACTGTCGGGCGCCTGGCACGATAGCGCACGCCGTCTACTCCGGTCACGAATGGGCTCGATCCGTCGATCAAGGCGAGTCCGCCGAGGCTATGCTGTGGGAACGCCCGTACTTGGCGAACTGACTAGTATCCCGATTTACCGTAGTCATCATTGTTATAACACTCGAAAATCAAGTGGATCCGTTCCAGGTCACCGTCATTCTTGACGGAATGAATTCGCTTGTTGTTCACTTCTATGATTTCGCCAACCGGCATTTGCATCGACTCATCGCCAACATGAAATGTCGTTTTCTCATTCGTCGTCAAAGCGACGTGGATTTTGTGAATGAAGTGACTCGCCTCTCCATCCGAATGGCGCGATACTTCACCGCCCGCGGCCAACTTCGCGAGCATGACGCGCGGAAAACGGTAATCTTCGTAGCCCAGACTTTGCGCTGCCTGATCCATGATCGGCGATAGCAGGTCCTGCCAGTCATCCCACAACTCAGGGTGATCACTGTAGTCGAACATGTTTTGCGCACTATTGAGAAAACGAAAAATAATGTGGTTTGTATCGTTCAGGCGCGCAAATTTGTTGGGTTTGCTTTCGTTTTCCGACTCCCATAGTGAACCCGGTATGGTTTTTACCCGCTCAATTAGCGCATCAACGTCTGCCGTACCGAGCGACCGAAAAAAATCTGTTTTCGGGTATTCGTATGGTTCAGAGAACCGGAAATCAAACCTGTCGACGAGATACCTGTCTTTATCGGCAACGAGTTGTTCTAACTCCGGCGGATAGCCGCCAATAAAATTTTCCGGTCGCGGGCTCGAATTAAGCGGTTTTGCCTCGCGCAGATAGTCGCTGATTTTTCGGGTGATTGGCGTCCCGGTTTCTTCAAACAATCGCAGCGCTTCATCTCTTAAGTTTTCGAATTGGCCCAGGTGGATTTGATGTTCCCGATCCGACGCATACATCAGCCTGAATAACCAGGTGTAGTAACCCTCATCGTTCGCATAGTTCTCAAAATCGCTCACACGCAATCCGGGATTGCGTAAACGAGGAGGTATGTTTGGTCCAATACTTGCCGGCGCAATTCGACTCAGCTGTTGAAGTAGACGATTGCTCTGTGCGCTGTTGTCACCGAGTCGCAGAAAGCGGGAAATAGTCGCCTTAAAACCCAGCGAGCCGCGCTCTGAAATGATTTGAAAAACGTATTGCTGTTTGCGGCGATAGTCACAGAACATCGACACATACCAATCCCACGGATTACGAACAAAACCAATTACTGGAAGGTGGGCAAACTCCTCGGGGAGGTCTCCCAAGTGCCCGTGGTATTGAAGCATGCGGGCACCGGGCACCTCATCAAGAATCAGTTTATTCAGAAAAGTGCCGGCCGAACGTGAGGTATGAATGTAAACGAAATAATCGGTAACAATCATTAGAGAACCTGACAAACAATGATAAACGCCTTGTCATTGGCGTGTTCAGCATCGCCGACGCCGGGCATGTACATATGCGCCTCTACCAGGTCCGGTTCTGTGATGACTTCGTCAGCAACATCCATCGCAAGCTTTTCGTCGAATTTAGCAGCAGTGAAGTGTGTCGTCCGAACGCCAATTGCGCACCAGGCACCCGGCGCAGCTACCCGCCACATTTCATCAAGCGATTGCGATCCCAGATGACCGTGTGTAAATGTACCGGCGCTGATGAGCGCGGCATACTGGTCATCGGCCAGATCGACCTTTGCTGTGAGATCAGCTGCGATCAGGTTGCGATACACTAAATCGCCGTCCGCAGCGCGTTTCTTGCGTGATACCTCAAGCATCTCGGGCGAGATATCAATACCATCAATTAGCTTTAGTCCGCCTGCGTGAAGGCCAACTCCAACAATGCCTGTACCGCACCCGATATCGAGGACAGGGCCATTGATTGCGTTCCGGTGCTTCAGCAGTTGCTCGACAACACGACGATAAACAACGTAACCGGATGCCGCCACAAAATCCTCGTCGTATGTCTCGGCCCAAACTCCGTAGAGCTGTGTGCTGTCCGCAGGCGTCTCGAGGGCATAAGCGTCATCAACGGTAAATGGCTTTTTCTTAGACACGACAATTTCCTCGAACTGTAATGTTACTCAACCAACGGAGGTCTGACCGCAGGCGCGTTGATTGTTACGATCTGATTGCTGAAAAATCCGTTGTAATCCGTTCGACCGCCGATGCTGTACGCGCCTATGTTGCCGAATTCCAGGTAGTCCCCCGGGCGAATATCGGCCGGCAACTCTACGAGCCCAGGTAGCGTATCTGAAGAGTCGCAGGTTGGGCCATTGATCTGGAACTCCTTGCTCTCTCCGTGGTGTCGTGCGCCGTCGCGATAAACCCGCACTGGAAACCTGTCCGGCCCGTCAATCCGCAATACCCAGAATATGCCGAACATGCCATCGTTGAGAAAGAGGCGATTATCTTTGCGTAACAAGACCTCGACGACTGCTGACAGGCCTGGCGCCGAGAGCGCGCGCCCGGGTTCTCCAAGTACTTCCGCGTTTTCCTGAAGTGGCAGATTCGTGACCGAATCAGAAACTGCTTTGAAGTATTCATCGAGGCCCGGCACGATGAAACCCGGATAGGATTTTGGATAGCCACCGCCGACATCGATCAATCGAAGCTTGAACGGTATTTTCTCGAGCACCGACTGCGTGACTGACATGGCATACCGGTATGCCTCAGGATCGGTTACTGAAGAACCAACGTTAAAGGCCAATGCCGGCTCAGCACCACTGTCACGAATCGCCTGCAGCAGGTCGGGCATTTCCTCAGGCGGCGCGCCAAACCTGATCGACAAGTCTTCGAATGCCGATTCATGGTGCACGGCCATGCGCGCGAATATCACGGACATCGACGCATCAATTTCCTGCAGTAAAGGTCCCAGTGCGCTCATATGATCGATGACGAAGTGCCTTACATTGTGCTTTTCCTGTGCTGCCCGCGCCGCACCGCGGATGCGAACCGGAGTCATGAAATACTTTTTAGCATCAGGCGCGATCGTGTCGGCCAACTCGATTTCTGTAAGCGATGCGCAGTCAAAATGACAAACGCCTGCGTCGCTAAGTAATTTTACGATCGTCGGATCTGGATTTGACTTGACGGCATACAGCACGCGTCCTGGAAAACCGCCCAGAAATTCGTTCGCTACTTCGCGATAAATGTGCGGATAGATACAATAGACCGGGCGCGTTGGTTGCTCAGCACGGAGGAGACTTTCGACATCGGCAAACACTGGCAAGTTCTCAGTCATTTGCCAATCATCCACGCATCTTCAGTGCTTTAGGGTCGTATGGAGGCTCGCTGAGAAGTTTCGCCGGTCTTCGCTGATCAACGACATGCACGGAAAAGTTATCGTCCACCACGTCGAGATAAGGTGTTTTGACGTATCCAAGTGCCAGGCTTTTTTCGACTGTGTGGCCATAAGCGCCAGAGGTTACGAAGCCTGCATAGTGATCTTTGTACCAAATTGGTTCATAGCCCCAGACGTCGGCGTCGACAGAGTCAATTTCGATTGCTACCAGCTTGTGCTCTCGTTCCGCATCACGGTCAGCGAGAGCGGCATCGCGGCCGATAAACTCTGGCTTGTCATAGTCGATCCACCGATCCATTCCGCACATGATCGGTGTGTAGTCCGGCGTGAACTCGCGGGACCAAATACCGAAACCCTTCTCCATACCCATTGATACCAACGCACGAATGCCAAAAGGACGCAGGCCAAGTAGCTTGCCTGCCTCCATCATACGATCATAAACGGCGCCGGCGTAGACTGAACGTGTGTAGATTTCATAGCCCAACTCACCGGTAAACGAAAGCCGCGCGACGTGACAAGGTGCCAAACCAACATCTATCGCACGCACAGACATAAAGGGCATCGATGCGTTGTCAAAATTTCCGTTTGCGACCTTCGTCATTAGCTCTCGCGAGCCTGGTCCCGCTATCGAGATGGTCGTAAGCGCATCCGATCGGTTGGTAATCTGGACGTTTCTGTCACCAAGGTATTGCTCAAACCAGAGCATGTGAAATTCTTGCAGGTAGCCAGACCCGACGATCAGGAATCTGTCTTGCCCCAACCGCATGACGGTCAAGTCACCCTTCATATTTCCGGACGGCAGTAGCAACGGCCCCATTCGAATTCGCCCAACGTCCGGTAAGCGGCTGGCAAAAATGTAGTCGAGGAAAGCAACTGCGTCAGGACCTGCGACCTCGTACTTAGCGAATGACGATCCATCCAGAATGCCGACGCTGTCCCTGACAGCGCGACATTCGTCGCCGACCGGCGAGTGAGAATTAGAGCGTCGAAAACTTGGAACATCTAGCGATCCACTGTCCGCGGTCGCGAACCATAACGGCACTTCAAGACCGTATGATTCTCCGAACACTGCGTCGGCTGCTTGTAGACGATCGTAGAGTGGCGACACTTTGTGCGGCCTCGCGGCAGGCCATTCATCGTTAGGACAGAGAAGATAAAAGCGGTTCTCGTAGAACTCCTTAGCTTTTTCAACCGCGTAGGACTTGCCGGCGTAATCGCCAAAACGGTTTACGTCCATGGCGAAAATGTCACTTTCCGGTTCGCCATCGATCATCCACTGTGACAGTGCCAGTGCCACACCGCTAGCCTGGCTGAAGCCTGCCATAACACCGCAGCAAGACCAGTAATTTTGTACGCCTCGCACGGGTCCAACGAGCGGATTACCGTCCGGTGCAAAGGTAAATGGTCCGTTGACGACACGTCGAATTCCAGCTTCTGCGACCGACGGAAAGCGTTCAAATCCCTTCGTTAGTGCATCCGCGACGTCATCCAGCCGCGGTTCCAACAAATCAGTTTCGCCATATTCCCAGGGCGTACGATCCACCGACCACGGCGTCGAGTTTCGTTCGTAAACGCCGAGCAGTACGCCATTTTGCTCTTGGCGCAAATACATTTCACCATCGAGATCCAGAACCAATGGCAGCTCGCCATCGAAGGCCTTCAACTCGTCAATATCCCCGGTGAGCAGATAGTGATGCTCCATAGGTACGATTGGAACATGAACACCGGCCATCGCCCCAACCTCTCTCGCCCAAAGCCCTGCCGCGTTGACGACGTGTTCGCACTGAATATTTCTCTGGTCGGTTACCACGGTCCAGGTGCCGTCTGGTTTGTGCACAAGATCTTCGACTTTAGTCGACAGGTAAATTTCTGCACCAGCGATTCGCGCGGCTTTCGCAAATGCGTGTGTCGAACCGTAGGGATCGATATTTCCTTCGTTGGCATCGAACAGGCCACCTATGATATCTGTGGCATCAATGATCGGGCACAGCTTTTTGACTTCCTCTGGGCTAAGCAAATGGCTGTCAATTCCAAAGACCTTGTGCCGCGCGTGCTCATATCGAATAGATTCCCAACGCTCCTCGGTCGCTGCTACCTGTAATCCACCAGTCAGGTGCATGCCAACATCCTGCCCGCTGATCGCTTCGACTTCCTTGTAGAGCCCAATACCGTAGGCTTGCAATTGTGCAATGTTCGGGTCGCTGTTCATCGCGTGAAACCCGCCCGCCGCATGCCAGGTGGAGCCTGCTGTTAATTGCTTTCGCTCGACCAAGGCAACGTCGTTCCAACCTAATTTCGTCAAGTGATAGAGCACAGAGGCGCCGACGATTCCTCCGCCTATGACAACGACCCGGGTATGTGTTTTCATTCTGGACTCGTGCTGTAGACTGTGATCAATGCCTACGAACCTTGATTTTATAATATATAACCGCCCTCCCATTTCTTAAGGAGAAACAGGACCTGTCAACATATTTATCAAAATATGGGCCCTGTTACCACAGGTTTTCTCAGTAAAAATCCAGAATCTGAGTTTTGTATCCTCTGTTATATATTGCCGAACATTCTGACTCGATGTCCTGTTCAATCGTCGAACGGCCAGATCTCCAAACCATGGACTGCGTTGCGAATGTCCCTGCTCAGATTGACTGATGCGACCTTCAGGCGTGCGTCGAAATCGTAGAGACTTACCGTTGATGGTGACGATCCTCCAACGACGAATCGATCCCCTGCAGAACACAAACCGCGACCGAATTCCGAACGTAATATTTCAGATTCGTCAACATCGACGAAATCAATGTCGGCGTCTTTGTAGCTCTCAATCTTGAAAGCCAAGCTGTCATCATCGCGGCCGACGTAACGTACGCAAGCACTTTCCGTGTCGTTAAGCAACACGCCGTCGCGATACGGTCGTGCATTGTGTGTACCGGCTGGCAGCGAGCAAACCTCTGACACTTGCATTTGCTTGTCGAGGTGCAACAGTGCTCCGGTTTGCGCACCGCTAAAATAGACTCCGCTGCCATCGACGTAGACCGTATTGATTTTGTAATCGTTGACCGGCAGCGGACCCTTGTCCGACGTCGGGTCAAACGTGTGGCCGGCCCATTTGTCGTATTGCCGCAGCAAATGAAAACCCCAAATGTACTTTTTGGCGTCGAGATCATAAGCCAACAAACTGTCAAACCCTGGCGACGTAAGAAAGATGGTCTTTTCGAAACAGCATATTTCATGGCAATTGTCGAGATATCGATTCTTGCTGAACGTTTTGATGTCGAAGTTCCGATCACAGCGGAACAGAATGTCGCTAGCAGCGAGCAGAATATCTTCGTCGCAGTACGCAATTCCACGAAATCCTCGATCGCCGCTGCCACTTTTGAAATCGATGTCGCTCGTTGTCCAGTCGAAACGTTGCTGGACATCGCGATTCTCAAAATCGATCGTGAAGATGCCACCCTCACTTTCTTCACGCCGTTCGCCGCGAACGACAGACGTCGCTATCACTGTCGGTAAACTCGTTGCCATGAAACTGATGACTCCTCCTTCAGGATCACGCAGTACAGTTACTCACGGTCGGGGGTTAGATTGCAATCATCCATTTCACAACATATTCTGTCGTGGCTAAATTCAGAGGATGTTTCACGTCGACGACCATTATGGATATTGACTCACCAATACGCGAACTCGGAGAAATCGACACAACAGAATTGCACGATGCAATCCTCGGGCAGGAGGATAGTGCCTGGCATGAGGACGAGACACGCCAGCAATCGTTTTATGTTCACGATCGAACCCGCTCCATCGTTATGATCGCTTTGGACGATACGAATTGGCCCAACGGCGACACCAGCAGGGGCCACGGCTGGGAGCGTCTGTCGGAGGTGGCCGTCCCACTCATGCATGACATCATCACGCGCCACTATCCGGTAGGAGGCGAAATCGTTCGCGCGGTGGCGGCCAGCTTGGCCGCCGGCGCAACTATCAAGGCGCACAATGATGTACACCAGTCGTTTCATTGCGCGCATCGCATTCACGTGCCGATCACGACTAACCCGAAGGTCTGGTTTACGATCAATGGGCGGCCTTACCAGCTTAAGCCGGGCCAGGGCTATGAGATCAACAACCAGAAGCAACACAGCGTTACCAACAGAGGAGTCGCGGACCGAATTACGTTCATTTTCGATTACGTACCGCTGGGACCGCTGGCGGTTGACCCCGGTAGCAGTGAGCTGCGACCCGAATCGCTAAGTGTCCCGCTAGAAGGTGCAGCATTCAGGATTCCACCTGAATCTCTGACTAGCGCAGCATCGATTTAACAAATATGAAGGCAAAGCGCGTATTGATCGTTGGCGGTGGCTCGGCCGGCTGGACAGTGGCCGCATACTTGAATGCCGCGCTAAATACCCGCGATCGCGAGGACGCAAAGATCAGCCTTGTGGAATCGCCCGACGTGCCTCGCATCAGCGTCGGCGAAGCGACCGTTCCAAACATTCATCGCACGCTCGCAGTCATCGGTATTGACGAGTTGGAGTTTATGAAAGCCGTTGACGGCACATTCAAAGCGTCCATTCGATTCAATAACTGGTTACGAAACGACAACAAATTTTATCATCACCCGTTTAGCCGATTCGGGTCAGGCCCCAAAGATGATGCAGGAAAACGCTGGTTGATGAGCGACCGCTCAGTGCCGTTCATGAATACGATTTCGGCGCAGCCGATTCTCTGCGAAATGTCGTTATCGGCAAAGCCGCTTGAGAAGGTCAACCTCGGAATTCCTGTGGGCTACGCATTTCACATGAACGCCTTGAAGTACGCGGACTACCTCCGCGACTTCTCGACAAAGCGCGGCGTTACGCATTTCCTCGAACACGTTACCGAGGTCAAGGTCAAGGAGAGCGGCGACATCAGCGCCGTCGAAACAAAGAGCGGCAAACGTCTGGAGGCCGATCTGTTTATCGACTGCACAGGCTTCAGTGCGATGCTGAGCGAAAAAGCATTAGGCGTTAAGTGGGTCGACTTTTCACAGTGGCTGCTATGCGACCGTGCGCTAGTCATGCCAGTGCCCTATGACATCCATTACCCGGGCCTCGTGCGTCCGCACACGATGTCGACGGCTGTGTCCTCCGGGTGGATCTGGGATATTCCTTTGCAGAATCGGCGTGGGGTCGGCTACGTGCACTCCAGCGCGTACATTTCGGAGGACGCAGCAGAGCAGGAGTTGCGGTCTTATGAGGGCTCCCATGCGAACGCCTTAGATACGCGCCTCATTCACTTCAAAGTTGGGATGCGTGAAAAGGCGTGGTCCCGAAATTGTATATCTATCGGGCTTTCTGGTGGCTTTCTCGAACCCTTGGAATCGACAGGCCTCTATTTGAATGAACTCGCAGCTGAACTGTTAGCCGAGCATTTCCCTTTCGGCGACGATATGGAACCATTTGCATTTCGGTTTAATCGTTTGATGGAGAATAGCTTTTGCGAGATTCTCGATTTCATCAATATGCACTACTGCCTGACACGCCGCACTGACACGGCGTTTTGGCGCGAGGTCGCGCGGCCTGAACGAATTAATGACCGCTTAGCCGCCAAGCTCGAATTCTGGCGAATCAAACCCCCGTCGATTTCCGATTTTGTGGATCAGGTTTTCCCCGGACAAGTGGACATGTCGTCGTCTGCTGGCCGACCTCCGATCGATACGGGCCGCTTGTGGAATCATCACAGTTACGAGGCCATTCTTTATGGAATGGACTTTCTCAGCGACGAGTGCGAACAAAGATATGGCGTGAACCGCCCGAGGCCAGCGGTTCACAAAATGGTTCTCGACGCTGTCAACAATGCCCGCGACAAACTACCGCCGCATGACGTGTGGCTGAAACGCGTATTGGGCATGACAGATTATCCAGGTCCTTAGGCCCGTTATGACATTCAAGAATGCCCTGCGAAGAGAAGATTTCGTGCTGACCAGTCACATTGACCTGGCAACCGTCACCGATGCCAAGGGCCTGTTGGATCAGGGCGAAATACTACGCACCACGGTCGACGCAATTCAGCTAACGGACAGTTCTAGAGACCGCTTGTCGAGCCTATCGGCAGCGGCAATTTTGATACAAAACGGCATTGATCCAATTGTTCACATAAATTGTCGAGATCGAAATCGAATAGCAATGCAAAAAGACTTCCTGGGCGCGACTGCACTCGGAGTTAGCAGCGTGCTGGTCATTCGCGGTGCGAAAATATTAAAGAGCAAAAAATTGGGCGTTCGCAATGTCTACGATATGCCTGCGCTGGAATTCATGGCGTATATCCAGGGCCTGAAACAAGACGAGAACCACCCGCTCAGTTCGGACTTTATAATCGGGGCGAACGCCGAGGCGTTCGATCCCGAGCCGGACTGGTCACCAAATAATCTGATTCGAAAATGCGACGCGGGCAGTAACTTCGTTCAATTGCAAATTTGTTTTGACGTGGATGTTCTCCGCCACTATATGGCTAGCATCGTCGCAAACAAACTGCCGCATCGGGCCCAATTTATCGCAGCTTTGGCACCATTGCCGTCTGCTGATGCAGCGCGTGAACTACGAGACAATGTCAAAGGAGCGCTCATTCCCGACGCGATTATTGATCGCCTTGAACACGCCACCGACTCTGCCAGCGAAGGTGTTGCCATTTGTGCAGAAGCACTCGAGCAGCTTGTGACGATTCCCGGTCTGTCCGGGGCAAACCTGGTGCCTTTGGGTGCAGTCGATGCGATACCTGCCGCAATTACAGCATCTGGCATACGCCCGGCCGCTTGAGGTAACGTAGGCAAACGTCGTCCCCGGAGAAACACGATTTCCGCAGAACTCACTCAACGGTATAAAGATGCACAGGGTCTTCTGCAAACCGGAGACGCCGAAGCGGCTGAATCCGTTTGTGCTGAATTGCTTGGCCAGCATCCTGAAGATGCAAACTTTCTGTGTCTGTCCGCACGCGCGCTGCTAAAACTCCAGCGGCTCGACGAGGCGAATTCCCGAATCGAGCTTGTCCTCTCCAGTTATCCACAGTGGGCCCAGCCGCACGAAGTTCGCGGCGAAGTCTTGTTCGCGCAAGGCAACCTGCCTGATGCGGCCAACGCTTTTCAGCAGGCCTTGCAACTCGACCCTAAACGCCAGCATGCGCGTATGAAACTTGGACAGGCCTTTATGTTCCTGGGTCGGGAAGATGAGGCGAATGCGCTTCGTGCTGAGTTCTTAGCGATGGACCAGGACAATACAGACATTGCCAAGGCGGGCAAACTCGAGAAAGACGAGAAATTCGCCGAGGCCGAAGCTATTTACCGAAAAATCCTGACACGGCACCCGGACAATGTCTCGGCAATGCGTTTGTGGGCGCGATTGGGCGTCCGGGAAAAACACTACGCCGATGCCGAGGTCTTGCTGCGCCAGGCACTTAAAGAAGCGCCCGGCTTCACGCAGGCCATCGCCGATCTTTGTGGCGTGTTGTTTGAGCAGGACAAGAGCGAAGAAACGGTAGGCGTGGCAAAACAGCTCATTAAGTTGAAGCCCCGCTCAACGGACGGCTATCTTTGGCTAGCGGCGGCAAGTGCTGCGACTGGACAACATACTGAAGCCATTGAGTCCTATGACAAGGCCCTCGAAATCGCGCCGAAACACGTCGGAGCGCTGTGCGGCAAGGGTAATGCCTGTCGCACCATGGGCGACCAGGAAGCTGCGATTGCAGCCTATCGCCAAAGCATCGCCGCGAACCCCTTACATGCCGAGGCATTTTGGAGTCTTGCGAACCTTAAAACGTTTCGTTTCGAGGAATCGGAAGTCGGGGAAATGCTCACCTTACTAGACGATGAACGGCTTCAGCCAGAGGCACAGGTTCAGCTCAATAACGCACTCGGACTGGAATTTGATGCCCGCAAAAACTATGACCGCGCGTTCGAATTCATCGACCGTGGAAACCTGCTGCGTCGGGATACAGAATTCTATGACCGCGTAGAAAATGAGGAACGCACGGACCTCACGATCGACGTTTTCACACGGGAATTCATTTCGTCAAACGAAGGTCACGGTAATGCTGATCCAGCGCCGATTTTCATCGTCAGTTTGCCGCGTTCCGGCTCCACACTACTCGAACAAATTCTGTCGAGTCATTCGCAGGTAGATGCAACGTTCGAGCTCCCGGAACTCGGAAGAACGATACGCAACAATCCGATACTGACAAATCCGGAGGTCCGATTTCCGAAGTCGGTCGAGAACATCGGGCCATCTGAATTCCGACAGCTTGGTGATGAGTACATCGAACGCACTCGCCGTCACCGGGGCGACGCTTCCTTTTTTACCGACAAAAACCCCAATAACTTTGTGCACGCAGGCCTGATTCACTTGGCGTTGCCCAATGCAAAAATCATCAACGCACGGCGCCACCCAATGGATAGTTGCTTTGGAAGCTATAAACAGCTTTTCGCACAGGGCCAACCGTTTACCTATGACCTAGTCGAGCTTGGCGAGTATTACCTGCAATACCAGAAGCTGATGGATCACTGGCATGACGGCCTGCCCGGCACTATTCTTGACGTCAATTACGAAGACGTCGTTGACGATCTGGAAGGCCAGGTTCGCCGAATACTCGACTACTGCGGCCTCGATTTCGAGGATTCGTGTCTCAGATTCCATGAGACCGAGCGGTCGGTGAAATCGGCCAGCTCCGAGCAAGTTCGGAAACCCATTTACCGCAGTGCAGTCAATACTTGGCGCCACTACGAGTCACATCTTGGCGCCCTGATCGAGACGCTGGAGCCGTTGCTGAAAGGGCTTCCCGAACAAGATCGCCCGAGCAACCTGAATAGTTCAGAGGTTTAGCTAGCGCACCCACGCTCGATCTGAATTATTGTTATATATTATATACCCTTGAGGTTGAATCCTCGATATAACCATTTGCTACGTAACTAACTGTTATACATTGTAAGACCTCGAAAACATATCGAGTTGTAATCGCCGTCATACCGTGGCTATAATCGAGAGGCGGGACTACCAACTCGGTTGCAATCCTTAAAGTCGTTGGTGATCCCATCTCTTACACTGAGGGGATCACATGACGAGCCCGAAAAATCAATACACCATCAGCCCTATTGCTGCTGCCGTTTCGACCGCACTCGCCGCACCGGGCGCCGCATTAGCTCAAGACAGCGCAGACGGCACATCGAATATCCTCGACGAGGTTATCGTCACTGCGACCAAACGGGAGCTTAATGCTCAGAAGGTAGCGGGCAGCATTCACGCTATCCCTGAAGCGATGCTCAAGGAAATTGGAGCACTCAATACCGAAGACTACGTCCGCTTCATGCCGAGCGTTAACTGGATAAACTTCAATTCCGGCGGCAGCAACCAGGTCATTTTTCGTGGCATCAACACGACAACAACTGGATTTATTGGTACACAAAGTTCGTCGGTCTACCTCGATGAAATTCCGCTTACTGCGACAAACGGCTCGCAACCTGAGATCCGAATGTTCGACATCCAACGGACGGAAGCGTTATCCGGCCCTCAGGGCACTTTGTTCGGCGCCGCTGCGCAAGCCGGTACCCTGCGTATCATTTCCAACAAGCCGGATACCGGAAGTTTCGAAGCGAGTGCCGATGTCAGTATGCGCTCCGGCGGTGACAGCGGTGCAAGTCACAGTGTTACGGGCGTGCTCAACATACCCCTGATCGATGACGTTTTCGCCGTACGAATCGCTGCACAAACCGCCGTGGACGGTGGCTATGTTGACAACGTGCTCGGTAACACACCGGATACCTGGAAAGGCGAAACCGTAACCGAAAGTGCCGCCGCTGGCGGCTGGGGCAGCCGCCGTCTAGCGTGGGGCGGTCATAGCAATGCCGATGTAGTCGAGGAAAACTGGAATTCGGTCGACTACGCAAATTACAGAATTTCCGCTCTCTGGAATATCACTGAGAACTGGTCGGCAACGCTTGCCTATCACGATGGCGACACCGATTCGCAAGGATCTTCAGGCTACAACCCGTTTGTTGGCGATTTACAAACGATCGGATTCGTGAAAAACAGATCAGAATCCGAATGGAATATGACCTCGTTGACCGTCGAGGCCGATGTCGGCTTTGCTCAGTTTGTATCGGCCACGAGCTTTTACGAAAACCAACGAACTTACGTCACAGACAATACGTTGTATTACAAGTATTACATGACGCGAAATTACTGCGAAGACCGCGGCGTCTGGGCCGATCTTGGCAATGCCGCCAATGGTTACTTCTACTACTGGTTGTGGGAGAACCCGGACACGGGTCGCGCAATTTATGCGCCACTTTATTGCGTGTTCCCGACAACGGCAGATCCCGGTGGTCCGGACCAGCTTCCGGAACTCATCGGCGTCGGCCAAGGGCCGGAATGGCAGGAACGCTTCACTCAGGAATTCAGGCTGTCTTATCAGGGCGAGACGTTTGACTGGCTCACCGGCCTTTATTATGAAGATTCGACAGACGCTTGGAATTCGATTTGGATGAAGAGTGCAAATGTTCCGTATCAACAATCGATGTCCTACGCATTCATTCAGGATTGCGTCAATGGGGTTGGGCAGATGGGGAGAATGTGGAACTGTCATGCGGGTTCGACCGCTGGAATTTTATCAGGCCCCGATGATCCGGCGGCCGCGCTAGCAAATGCCGACCATTACTGGGATTCGCGCGATAACACGGTATGGAAAACGAAAGCCGTTTTCGGTGAAGTAACGTGGCACGCGACCGACAAGATGGATGTAACCGTCGGAGGCCGCTGGTTCGAGACGGTCAATGACAAAACTTACATCAAGGTCTTGGCGGGTTCCACAGGAGCAGACGGCAGAGCGACGGGAGGATTCATGCAGCCGCGTTGGGACGGCAACCAAATTGTTCAGACTGCGACAGTTAAAGAGTTTGTGCCGAAATTTAGCGTTTCCTACACGCTGGACGATAACAAAATGCTATACGGGACTTACACCGAAGGTTATAGGACTGGCGGCGTCAATCGAGCCAACAAGAATGCCGACTGGGGTCGAACACTGTTCGGTCAGGTCTGGGAACCAGACAAGCTCAGCAACTACGAGGCAGGTCTCAAGGCGCGATTTGCCGAAAACACCGTGCAGCTCAATCTAACTGCGTTCCATATGGAATGGCAGGACTTTCAGCATGAAGTCGTCGACCCGAGTTCAAATACGTGCGTCGTTGCCTCGGATCCGTTCCCGGCTTGCCCTGGCGGCCTATTGCCATGGATATCCATCGTCGGCAACGTTGGTGATGCCCACAGCACCGGGGTTACCGCAGAGCTTGATTGGGTCCCGGCCGATGGCTGGCATGTTGGTGGTAACGCACAGTGGCTTCAAGCAGAAATTGACAGCACGTCTGCCGATGAACGCTCTGGCCTCGAACAAGGTCAGGAATTACCCAACGTTCCCGAACTTCAAGGTTCACTATGGGCGACTTACAGCTGGCCTGTGGAATTTGTCCGCGGCGCGGAGATGTTTGTACGTGCACAGTATTCGTTCACTGGCGAAACGCATACCAAGCTCATTCCCGCAGGCGAGGATTCCAACAGCCCGTCGTTCAACAACGACTCGTACAGCATTGGCGATCTACGCGTCGGTCTGATATCGGCGGACGGCGACTGGCAAGTGGACTTGTTCGCTAGCAACATCGGCGACGAACGTGCTCAAGTCTGGCAGGGTTCAAGTCTCGGCAGCTGGCAATGGGGCCGATCAGGACAGTACGAGCGGTCACACAATATCAACACCGTCCGACCGCGGGAGTTCGGGCTGAGATTCACAAAGACTTGGGGTGATTGATCGCGTTTGACTCTGCTAGTTAACGATTCAAGGAATGTCCCGCGACAGCGGGATTTTTCTTGGCGTTTCTGGGGTATCTCAGTGTGAATGGGAATAACTACCGACTAACCCGCCGTAAAATGGTGCAGGCACTGGCCGGTATCGCCGCATGCCCGATAGCAGCCGCGACAGCGGACAAACACCCATTCCGAGCTGCGATCTTTTTCGAGTCCTATGCCACCGTCGCATTCCAGCGAGCGTTACGATATGCAGGCGACGATGGTTTTGTTGCGTCTATGCCGCAGCTATTGCATGCACGATGCAACGCCGAATACGACAACATTATCTGGAATACCTGGTTTACCGCGAATTCAGAAGAAAACATCGTGACAACGCCTGCGGGAAATACGGTCGTATTAACGGTTCACGGCGGTGGCGTATTCGCAGATCCAGGCCGATTTGAACGAAGCCTCCGCGCGGACTTGCGTCGGGACAATCGGGAAGGACTAACCGCACAGTACGCGGCCCGCCTGACCGAGAAAGAATCGCAGGATTTGTTGCGCGGGCGCTTGCCGGGCGGCGACGAAATTCCTGTCTACACTTTCCATGATATCAAACAGGGCATAAAAGGACTGCCGATGCAATACGGAGTCTCCCTTGATTTCAAGACGGCCAAAAGCGGCGCAAGAAACTACGTCAGTTTCGATATCCTTCGAGGCGATCCGAACATGATCATCCGTGCCGGTGGCGCTGAATACTTACACGCTTATCTGGACAAGGCGCAACAACGCCATGACACGGAATCAATGGGCAATTGGCATTCCCACCAGTGGATCGATTCGACCGACCCCCAGGCTCGGATCCTCAACATCGGTGGCAATCGGGGTGGTATCGACAGTGAAGGTAAAGACACTCAGTTGGGCTGGGGCTATGACGCGGACGACGGTATTGGCGCCAGCTGGCCGGCCGGTCTTGCGCGCTATGTCGCTGTCGCACCGCGCGACGATTCAATCAGCTTGGGGACATTGGATTTTGTACTCTAAGGATCGCATTTGAAAAGCAATACCATGACGCGTCGTCGCGCGATCGCATCGATGATCTCAATTGGTGCCGGCGCTTTCGCTGGTTCGCTTGTTGCTCCGATCGCACACTCCGCCGACAGCAAAGGTGCTTCCAGAAACGACGCTCAGATGGTGGCAAGAATCGTATTCGAACCCCATATTCCAACAGCACTGCAACGCGCTTTGAACTATGCCGGCAACGAAGGTTTCGTCGCATCCATGCCGCAACTATTGCACGCTCGTGCAACCGCCCCCTATGACAACATCATTTGGAATACCTGGTTTACGGCGAACTCGGAAGAGAACGTCGTGACCACGCCAGCAGGCAATCACGTCATTGTCGCAGTTCACGGCGGTGGAATTCTCACCAAACCGGAGCGAATCGAGCAGAGTTATCACGCTAATCTGAGTCGCGATAACTCCGAAGGAGTCACAGGGCAGTCGGCGATAAAACTTTCCAAACAGGAAGCTCGCGAAATACTGAACGGAGAACTACCGGACGGCACCGAAATTCCGGTCTATACGTTCACAGATTTCAAGCGGGGAATCGCTGACTTACCGCGGCGCTACGCGGTAACGCTCGACTACAACGTTGCCAGAGCTGCGACCCGGGGCTACGAATTTTTTGAGGTATTGATGGACGAACCCAACATGATCGTCCGCGCCGGTGGCGTTGAGCAACTGGCCGCCTACCTCGACAAGTACCGAGCACGGCATCGCACGGAAAAAATGGGTAACTGGCACCCTTACAATCGCATTGACCCGAACCAACCTCAAACCCGCATCCCATTTCTCGCCGGTAACAAAGGTGGAATCGGTAGCAACGAGGAACACGACTACGGTTATGATGAAGAATATGGTCTCGGCGGAGATGCCAGCATGGTCGGGATGGCGCGCTACGTCGCTGTCGCCCCTCGGATCGTCGATAGCAGTCTGCAGTACCTGGACTTCGATCCCGACTAAAAATCCGTCGGCGCACCGCCCTCGTTTTTCCTTCGCTCGACGAATGCGTCGAGCTCTTCGCGGACCGCAGCATCCATCGACGGTGCTTCGAAGTCTTTCAGAATCTGCTTCCACATTTTGTTTGCGCGCTCCGGTGTTTGGATGCTACCGCCCTGCTCCCAAGTTTCGAAATTATTCAAATTGCTGAGGAACGGTTGATAAAAAGCCGTTTCGTAACGTTCCATTGTATGACTGGCGCCAAAG
>Ga0315339_1001551_pt1 | contig 19988 bp, 17 predicted proteins | sample ASW17metaG_FD_204514 | JGI IMG/M metagenome (GOLD analysis project Ga0315339, IMG submission 204514) | Ammonia-oxidizing marine archaeal communities from Pacific Ocean, United States - ASW #17 | ecosystem: Environmental > Aquatic > Marine > Oceanic | place: USA: California | collected 2016-12-05
TATACCTTTAACCCACTCAGTTTCTATTTTTCCGTTTTTGTCATAACTTTTAACGTTCCATGGTTTACCTTTTCTAAACTCACCTACTCTCTTTCTTCCGCTTTTGTATGTATAAGTCCCTTGACCATGCACTATCCCATTATTTACTTCTCCAGAATATTTTCCAAAAGTATGACTTAATACCCCAGTTCCATTTGGTTTCCCGTTTTTAATTTCTCCTATATATTTCCAATGCTTTTTATCATTACCGCTCTCAAACCATCCAAATTTGCCGTTAACTTTTTTAAAATATAAAACACCTGTCTCCTGTGCAACCAGAGGGAAAGTCAGAATAAGGAGGGAGAGTAATATGAGTAGGTGTTTCATTACTGTTTTACTCCATTCACATATTTTCCTGTGAAATTTCCGTATTTACCATAAAGAGAAATATTCCAAGGTGTATTATCCTTGAATTCTCCTTTCCCTTTTGTCCCATCTTGGGAAGTGTACGTTCCTTGACCATTTATTCTACTATTTTTCCATTCTCCTTGATACTTGTCTCCATTAGACCAAGTTTTTGTCCCTAGACCATTCCTTACTCCATCCTTGTATTCTCCAACATACTTTGTTCCATCAGATAGAGTCATTGTTCCTTTACCATTCCTTTTTCCATTCTTGAACTCCCCAACATACTTACTTCCATCGGGTGTAGTTAATGTTCCTTGACCATGTCTTACACCCTCCTTGAATTCCCCTACATACTTCTCTCCATCATAAGATGTAGTTGTTCCTTGACCAGTTGGAGTCCCATCCCTGAATTCCCCTACATATTTACTTCCATTTTTTGAAGTGTATGTTCCTTGACCATTAACAAACCCATCCTTCCATACCCCTATATACTTACCTCCATTAGGGGAAGTCAAAAAACCAACACCATTTGGTTTTCCATTCTCAACATCACCTTCATATTTTGGGTGAGTTTCTTTTTCTCCAAATCCTTTCCATACCCAACCAGAAGAAGTTTCCCACATATAAAGAGTTCCACCTTTATGATTATCTCCAATCACAGGAGAAGAAAGAAGAAGTAAAGAGAGGAGAATGAGTAGGTGTTTCACTTGGTTTTCCTATTGGCAGATTAAAAGAACCCAATATAATACCACAATTCGTGGGTGTTTTACAATGTGTGTGGATTTTACATGGAGGGTGTCTGACTGTGAAGAATTAGTGGGAGTTACTCACAGGAGATGATGTGACTGACCTTTTTAGTTTTTGTTTTGAATGAATAATTTTGTGATTCAGTTCAGACAATTTGGTATTGGTTATTCTATGAGGGTAATTCCAAAGAGAAACTTCTATCTGTTCTCTTTAAAATATAGTCATTTTGATTGTTCATTATACCCCATTTAGTATTTTAGGGGTGGTGGTATACTACTTTAAATTTTTATCCAACAATTTAAGTAGATTGGCGGAGACGTATAGGAAACGACACCAAATGACAAAACCACCATCTTACAACGACACCACCTAAACCCCTCTATTGGAAGGGATTAAATGTAAAAACGAAGTTTAGTTTAAGTTGATTTGTTAAGATAAAAGTACTCCAAAAAGTACCCCATTAGAAAACTGATTTTACACTCACTCCCACACAAAGTCCATTACGCAATCAATACACTTACCTTTTACTATTTTACACCCCCTAATGTCCTTACAGACTTCTCGTTCAACCAGAACTCGTTTAGGAGGTTGAAAGACTTGTTTTGTAGTATGGTAATGTTGTTCTTGGATGATTGGTTGATTGGATTGTAGATGCACTATCCCAATTATTAGAAAGATGAATGAACCCACATAGATAAATCCCCATAGAAATAATATCTCCAACAGTTCTTTTATTCCTCTAATCATATAACCCCCAAATTGTGGTTTCCAATAATATAGACTTATTATACCACAAAAATGCAATAAAATAACCATTATAATTCAGCAAATATTGCTTATGGAACGATTATTGATGTATCACTAATTTGAGATAATGATACAAATAACTTGACAAATAGTTGCAAAATCAATTATTATGGATATAAACAACTAACCATCAATTTTCATTATAGAGGGAATATGGATACAAATGTAGTGGGTTATTACAGAACCAGTAGTTCAAGTAATGTAGGGAATGATAAAGATAGTCGTAAAAGACAAAAACACTCCGTAGAAACCTACACCAAATCAAATGGAATGAACTTGGTTGCAGAGTTCTATGACAAGGGTGTTAGTGGAACAAAAGAAATCCTAAACAGAACATCGTTTATGAATATGTTGAATTATTGTGAAGATAATTCCATAGATACTATTGTCTTTGAGAGTAGTGATAGATTGAGTAGAGATTTGATAGTGATGGAAACTGGATTTCAATATCTTACTTCTCTTGGTTATAAATTGATTAGTGTTGCAAACCCAAACACCTTCATAGAGGATACACCAACTGCAACACTCATTAGACAAGTGTTAGGTGTAATATCGCAGTTTGAGAAATCCCAAATTGTAGAAAAATTGAAGGGTGCAAGGAAAAGGAAAAAGACACTAAACAAAAATCGTGGAATTATCAGTAGAAATGGTAAGGGAAAAGTGGAAGGTAGAAAGTTCCTTACTCAAAAACACCCAGAACTCTTTGACTTGGTTGTTTCTTATCGTAAGAAGATTGATAGAAAGACACATCAACCATTCTCATACAGGAAGATTTCCTCACTTATCAACGAAGAACACAACCTATCCATCTCATTCAACTCTGTAAAACGAATACTTGAAGATGTGGTGCGGATAAAGAGGGAGAATAGAAATAGGAAACGGAGGAAACTGGTCGCATAAGGATTAAGTATGAAAGTTATAAAGAAAATCAAATCATTTTACGAATGGTATATTAATTTTATAAGAAATCATCCACTTCTTAGTCTATTTTCAGCATTTATTAAAGGGATGATTGTTGGGGGATTGATTGTTTTTTTGTATTTTCAATCTTGTATTGTCTGTTTGGTTGGTTGATTATCTTATTTTAAGAATAAACAACTAATTTATCCACAAACACCCTCCGTATTATTTTAGTATTTCCGCAAAGTCTCCGTATATGCGGAAACTATATCCGTAAGAAGTATAATGTTCCGCATATTTGGTGTTCTTTGCGGTAACCTTCCCACTTACTTGTAAATCAAACCGTTTGATGGTATATATTGGGTTATTCTAAAACCAAACAATTAGGAAACCAAGTGAAACACCTACTCATCCTCATCTCCTTCCTTCTTCTTTCTTCACCTGTGATTGGTCAGTCCACATCCAAATATGAAAGTGTCAATCAATGTGTTATCCAAACAATGACAGAGAAAAAGTTGACTGGTAACGAAATGTTTGAGGTTGTCAAGGAAGAATGTGAGAGGATTTTTGAGAAGGTTAAAGGTAAAGGGAAGAAAAGACAAAATGGGGTTTTGTATTTTATTAATAGGAATAGTATATTGGGATGGTATGAGGATGGTGACGAGGAAAAGGATGGGAAATATTTTGGTGAAATTAAAAATAGGAAACCAAATGGTCAAGGAACACACACATATTCTAATGGGGAAAGATATGTGGGGAAATGGAAAGGTGGGAGTCCTTGGATCGGAACAAAATACAACAAAAACGGGAAAACCCTTGGAAAGTGGGTAAATGGAAGGTTTCAGTAAGTAATTACTCAAAACCAACCATCAATCATCTCCTGTGAGTAACCCCCACTTAATTCTTCACAGTCAGAAAACCCTCCAAGTAACCCTCACTTAATTCTTCACAGAGTCAGACAGTCTCCAAGTAAAATCCCCATATTGCTGTAAAATCACCCCACAAAGAGTATAAAAGTGTTGACAACTGGTAAATAAATGACTGTTTTATACAGTCATTTTATAGTCATTCTTCTATTATTCCTAATTTACAGAATTCCAGTTAGTATGAGTAGCATCGGTCTAAAGTCCGAAATTATAAAGGATTGAACCGACAATCTCTTGTGCAGATTCAGTAACTCTGGATTATCTACTCAGAGTTTATGATTCCAAAATATGAAAATGTGACTTTTCAAATTTATTTCCTCTCATTACTGGTGAAGGAAAAAGATGAACAAAGTTTTATACATAATTCTCATATCCCTTTTTAGTCTTACCATCTTCTCCTGTGCTAAAAAAAGTGATAGTAGTAGTAGTGCCACCACCACTTCTAGTCCATTGTATGTTGCTGTGGGTTGGTCAGGAACCATCCTAACCTCTTCGGATGGAACAACTTGGACTACACAAACTTCTGGAACTTCAAACAATCTCAGAGCAGTCGCATACGGGAATAGTACCTTGGTAGTGGTGGGTTTTTCTGGAACAATTCTCACCTCATCGGATGGAACAACTTGGACTTCAAGAACTTCTGGAACTTCAAATAATCTCGGAAACATCACTTACGGAAACAGTACCTTTATGGCAGTAGGTAATTCTGGAACAATTCTCACTTCTTCGGATGGAACAACTTGGACTTCTAAGACTTCTGGTACATCAGAAGATTTGTGGGGAGTTACTTATGGAAACAGTACTTGGGTGACAACCGGAGATAATGAAACCATCCTTACCTCATCGGATGGAACAACTTGGACTTCTAGGTCGACTTCTGGTGCAACAGTAAATAGTGAAGTCATCTACGCAAATAGTACCTTCGTTGCGTTGGGAGTAAGTGGAACCATCCTCACCTCATCGGATGGAATCACGTGGACTTCTAGGACTTCCGGAACAACTGAACATCTATTAGCAGGCATCTACGGAAGCAATACGTTCGTTGTGGTGGGTTGGTCAGGAACCATCCTAACCTCTTCGGATGGAACAACTTGGACTTCTAAGACACCAGATACATCACAAGATTTGTGGGGAGTTACTTATGGAAACAGTACCTGGGTGACAGTGGGTGAATCAGGAACCATCCTTACCTCATCGGATGCAACCACATGGACTTCTAGGACTTCCGGAACATCAGAAACTTTCAGGAGAGTATTCTACAAAGAATAACACCCTAAAACCAACCCCACCATTCATTACTGGTGAAGGAAAAAGATGAATAAAGTTTTATACATAATTCTCATATCCCTTTTTAGTCTTACCGTCATTTCCTGTGCTAAAAAAAGTAGTGATGATAGTAGTTCAACCAATGACTTATTGACAGGTACCTTTAAATTGAAGACTTTTAATATGAGTGAGACTATTAATTCATCTACAACCGATTATCCTTATACTGTGACACACATTGTAACTGATGATTATTCATATTTTGGTAATACTATTTCAAATAATGGTGAAAATTACTCAAGAACTGTTTTTGGTAAAGTTGTTTTTTCTTATGATGGAAGAGATAATATAACTCTTGATTGTGATGGACATCAAAAAAGTTATAAAAAAGTAGGTGAATTACTTCAATTTGTCAGTACAGTTAATAGTGGTTGTACCACTCAAAATTATGGTCTGGAGAATACAACTACATATACTGATAATTTTTCAGTAAAGTCAGATTCAATTAACACGCAAACTATTTTACAAGAAAATGGTACAATTTCAAGAATCAATACAGCAGATTTGGAAAGACAATAAATTAATATTTTGAATAATGTGACCAACCCCACCACTCATTACTGGTGAAGGAAAAAGATGAATAAAGTTCTCTACATAATTCTCATATCCCTTTTTAGTTTCACAGTCATTTCCTGTGCTAAAAAAAGTAGTGATGATAGTAAGACCACCACCACCGATAACACTACCACAACCACTTCAAGTGTTTCATTTGTTGCTGTGGGTAATTCAGGAACCATCCTTACCTCATCGGACAATGGAACCACTTGGACTTCAAGGACTTCTGGAACAACAAACAATCTCAGAAGAGTCACATATGGAAATGGACTCTTTGTAACAGGGGGAGGGTCTGGAACCCTCCTGACTTCCACTGATGGAACCTCTTGGACTGCAAGAACATCTGGTACAACAAACATTCTTTATGGGGTTACCTACGGAAACAGCATCTTTGTCATAGGGGGTACATCAGGAACCATCCTTACCTCATCGGATGGAACAACTTGGACTGCAAGAACATCGGGAACATCAAAATACATTCTTGGATTAACTTACGGAAATGAACTCTTTGTGTCCGTAGGGGAGAGTGGAACCATTTTAACCTCCACTGATGGAACCTCTTGGAGTTCAAGAACATCGGGAACTTCAGTTGACTTGGAAAATGTCATCTATAAGAATGAACTGTTCATGACGGTTGGTCAATCAGGACTCATCTCCACTTCTTCTGATGGAATTACATGGACATCAAGGACTTCTGGAACAACTGAAGGTCTACTTGGAGTCACTTACGGGAACAGTATCTTCGTAATTTCGGGTGGTGCTGGAACTATTCTCACTTCAACGGATGGAACATCCTGGACTGCAAGAACCACGGCAACATCGAATAACCTCTTAAGAGTTACTTACGGAAACGGACTCTTCGTAACTGTAGGTAAAGAAGGAACCATTCTCACCTCATCAGATGGAATTTCTTGGACTTCAAGAACCTCTGGAACATCAAACCGTCTCTATGGAGTCACATACTCAGAATAAACACTCAATCATCTCCTGTGAGTAACCCCCACTAATTTTTCACAGTCAGACACCCTCCAAGTAAAATCTACATCTCCTGTAAAATACTCCTCAACACTCTTTCCGTCTCAGTATTACGTTTATTTACCACTTGACTTCAAAGTTAAAAGTATATAGGGTATCAAGTTCAGCAAATTTGTTATATCTACAGAATAATGTAGTATATTCATTCAGTTTGAGTAGATTACAATGTGCCCAGAGCATATAGAGCTTCTATGAAAAAACTGAAGTTCCTCTTTTTCCCAAGGATTATACAAACCAGTAGTATTTTACTTTTGGTATTGAGAAATCATATGAAAAAGGTTTTCTTCATTATACTAATTTACTGTTTTAGTCTCACCATTATCTCCTGTAGTGATGAGAGTGATGAGAAGGAGGAGTTTTCTGACGAAAACACAACCACTACAGTTATTGCAGAAGTAACTAAGGTAACAACTCCTACTAATGACACTACACCAGATTACACATTTTCATCAACCGAAGCAGGAACAATTTCATATGGAGGTTCTTGTTCTTCAAGTACTACAATTTCGAACTCCGGAAATAATACAATCACTTTAGATTCTTTAAGTGATGGAACATATTCGGATTGTATAATTGTAGTTAGGGGTACTACAGGTTATTTAAGTAATACACTTACAATAACAACATTCATAGTAGACACAACAGCACCAACAGTATCTTCAGTTTCTACTACAGCTGACAACCAAAGTTCCGTTGCAATAACTAATAACATCACAGTGACATTCTCTGAGGCAATGGATCCCAGTTATGTCACAACTAACACTTCCGACACATACTGTGCAGGAACTATAAGGGTGTCTTCTGATAACTTCAGTAGTTGTGTTAGGATGTCTTCAGAACCAGTAAGTTCTAATTCAAACAGGACATTTACGCTGGACCCTTATGACAATCTAACAAGTGGAACAACTTATTTGACCAGAGTTACGACTGGAGTAAAAGATACTGCAGGGAATACTTTGAGTAGTCAGTACGAAACATCAAGTGGGTTCACAACCACGCCCGTCTCTCCTCACTACAAACTCCCGGACACCGGCCAAACGAGCTCCTACACCGATACCGTCGGTGAGGATAACGATTACCTGATCAATCCCCCGTCCTTCATCATTAACGACAATGTTACGGTTACAGACAACAACACCCTCCTGATGTGGCAACGGCAGGATGACGGAACCACCCGCGCCTGGGCAGATGCGGAACCCTATTGCTCCGGCCTGAGCCTCGGTGGGCAAAGCGACTGGCGGATCCCGGAGATCCATGAGTTGCAAACGATTGTGGATTTTGGGAATTCTGTGCACCTCGACGCGACGTATTTTACTGGCACTAATTCCACGGGCTACTATTGGTCCACTACCTACGCGGCTAGCAGTAGCAAAGCGTGGTACATGCGCGTAGGACATGGCACCGTGGGCGACCTCGGTAAGACCAATACCCAATATACCAGGTGCGTTAGAGGCGCAAACACAACAAGGTCCTTCACGGATAACGGCGATAGCACCGTCACCGATACAAAAACACGTTTGGTCTGGCAGAAAAGCACCTCCGGTAGTGAAATGAATTGGGAAGCAGCGCTGAGTTCTTGTGAGGCCCTGACGCTGGGAAGCCTGAGCGACTGGCGGCTCCCCAACATCAAAGAACTCTTCTCGATTGTCGATACTTCCGAATACAATCCCGCTATTGATGAAACCTATTTCCCTGCCACTCAATCCGCAGACTATTGGTCGTCCACTACCTGGCGGACCACCACGACCAACGCATGGCGCGTGGATTTCAATAGCGGTACGCAGTACCCACGCCATAAGACGGATGTACATGCCAACCAAACGGCCGATAAGTATGTCAGGTGCGTTCGAGGTGGTCAGTGAAGCGGTGATTGGGGGATTGGTAATGGTTCGCCCGTAAGGGCGAGCTATTTTTTTTTGCCGATGCGTGATGGAATGGAATTCGACAAAGAAGGAAAAGTCATTGCTGTGTGGTCAAATGGAGTAATACAGGAATGACTCCCCTAAAACCAACACACTCTTCTCCTGTGAGTAACCCCCACTTAATTCTTCACAGTCAGACACACTCCACAATCTTCCCACTTCCTTGTAAAACAAACCGATTGATGTTATATATTGGGTTCTCCTAATCCACTAATGGGAAACCAAGTGAGACATCTACTCATCATCCTCTCAAGCCTCTTTTGTGCAATCTTGTTCATAGTACTTTTCTGCATCGAGACTGCCACTGCCCAAGAACCCTTCATCATCAGTTCTGAATCACTGGAAAGAATCCCTATCAAGCACCTGAACTTTCTCGAAGGGTTCGATCACGATGTCCCGCTTGAAACCCTTGAAAACGCAGATTGGACCGAAACACTGATGAGTGCGCAATCAATGGTTGAAGGGTACTGGGTGCGGTTTGCAGTCCGAAACAACCTTGCCACCAGCAGCATCGGTCTCATGCACAGCTTTAATCGAGAGAAGAAATTTTTCGTCAAAAACTCGCTTGGAGTGACAGAATATCCCTACTGGAAGCGTGGAGTGCATAAATATTTAGATGAGGGTCGAATTGGGGCACAGTACCGTATCGTCCTGCCCCAAAATGAGGAAACCATCATTTATGACTTTTTCAGGAGCAAGCCCTTTGATCGTACTAGATTAATGGGTGGAACGGGAAAGGGTCTTGACCGTATTATGCTTGGACTATGGGGCGAAATTCAGGCGAAGGAGAATCTGCGTGTGCTGGGAAGTGTCGCGTTTTTGACCCCAGTGTTGTTGTTTGGTTTCTATTATTTTTTCATGTATCTAGTTTCAGGAGGGAATTATCTCTGGATCTCCCTCATACTTTTTCAAGTCTCAGTAATAATATTATTTTCATATCTGCTGAGGACAATTGCGATCGACTTCAAGTTTATTAATTCTGAGATGCGCCTTGCATTTCTTGGATTATTATTTTTGTTAATGATTCAATTTTTCAGGAAGGCTCTCAATCTCAGAGCGGATTTTCCAAGGATCAACAAGTTATTCCTGCTAGGGATTTGTTTTTTCGGGTTTATCATCATTTTGAATTTCATCACTTCGTTAAGCTGGCCGCATGAAGAGCAAATGAATCTGATCAAGTATCCACCGGATAGTCTTGGTCCAGGAATCATAAAGCCGTATCTGATATTCATTCCCTTTGCCATCCTGCTTTTGCTTTCCATCCTCCTTTCGTTCATTTCGTGGAGAAAAGGGAACTCAGCCTCTGGTTACCTTTGCCTTTCCTTCATGTTACCCTTTCTGGCGGTCCCCTTGGCCGGGGTCGTGTATCTGATTTTTAGGGAACATTTTTATCTGATAATGCCTTCAGCCACAGGTTTCCTGTTATTGTCCATGTTCGTGACCTTTGGTTTTTCGGTTGCACAGAACATGAACGACCTCAAGCGTCTGGCACTGGAGCAGCAGATGAGACTGACGGAAGCCTACCAACGCTTTGTTCCCAGTCAACTGCTCAGCAGTCTTGAAAAGGAGAGTATCCTCGATGTGCAGCTTGGAGATCAAGTACAGAAGGAGATGAGCATCTTGTTCTCGGACATCCGCTCCTTCACCACACTCTCTGAGAGCATGACACCGGAAGAGAACTTCCGCTTCGTCAATTCCTACCTCAGCCTCATGGGTCCGCTCGTTCGGGAGCATCATGGCTACATTGACAAGTACGTTGGTGACAGCATCATGGCGCTCTTCGACCGCACTCCAGATGACGCTGTTCAAACTTCGGTCAGCATGTTCAAAGCCCTACGAGAGTTTAACGAAGAGCGCCTGCGGGCGGGCTACGAGCCGATTCGCATCGGGGTGGGGGTGAACACAGGGGTGATGATGCTCGGCACACTCGGCGAGGCCGACCGCATGGAAGGTTCCGTCATCAGTGATGCTGTTAATCTGGCAGCACGACTGGAGGGCTTGACCAAGCTCTACAAAACGCAGTTACTAATCAGCGAAGCGACCTTCAAGAAACTTACTTTGGAGGTCTTCAAACCTCGGTTGATTGACAAGGTAGCCGTGAAGGGCAAGGAGTCGTCAGTGCTGGTTTATGAGGTGTTGGATGCTGAAGCACAAGAATTATTTGAAAAGAAACATAGTACTATCAAACTCTTTGAGCAGGGCTTCGATCTTTATCAGAACCAGCGATTCGAGGAAGCATTACCCTTATTTCGTCGGTGTCTTGAACTAGTAGCAGAGGATACGGTCGCCGCCCTCTATGTGGAACGCTGCCAAACGATGATTTCAAACGGGTGGGACGCCGAGACCTGGGATGGAGTGAATCGCATGGAAAACAAATAAGTCGCATTTCTGCCTAGATGTTTCCTCAGATGGTGCCACCAGTCAGACACCCTCCAAGTACAATCCCCACATCTCAAAAATAAATGAATTTTTCATGAAAAAGAGAATTTTTATTTTTATTTGGAATTAACTTGCACACGATTCTGGATTACCTGACAATTATGCTCGGTTAATGTTGTTTTGTTTTTTAATTAATAATAAAAAGGAGAAAAAATGAAAAAAATTATACTTATGGGCTTACTGCCATTTTTGATGATAGTGATTGCTTCGTCTATTGCAATTGGTCAAGTAAAAGTTCTCAAATTGGGAACTACAGGCAGATTGGGAATGCCCATTGGAGATGCGATTCAAAAAGCACTTATTCCAACTGTTGAATCTGTTTCAGGCGGGAAATTGAAGATAGAACCTTTCTACCGTAAGTCTCTATGTGCTGAGCACAAATGTGGTGAACAAGCAAACCAAGGACTAATTGCGCTATGGACAGTTTCTACAGCAAACTATGGTAGTTTTGGGACTGCTTTATCTATATTCGACCTTCCATACATTTTTAAAAGTATCGAGGATGCCGATAGAATCACAAACAAGTGGCTTGGAATAGTTCAATCTGAAATTGCTGCTCAAACAACTGGACACATTCCTTTAGCGATCTACTCAAGTGGAGGATTTCGTCAGCTAGGTAATGCAACTCGATTAGTTCGTTCTCCAAAAGATATGAAGGGAATGAAATGGCGTGTAACAAAAAGTCCAATCGAATACACTTTAATTAAAGCGTGGGGTGGTATTCCTGTTCCTTATGGTTGGGGACAACTATATCAAGGTTTGCAGTCGGGAGTTGTTGAAGGTCAGTATGTAGCAATACCATGGCAGGAAGTAGCTAAATTGCATGAGGTTACAAAATATTATACTGAAATAGGCGGTTCCTGGTCGGGAAATGTCTTAGCAATGGACAAAGCACAATGGGACAAACTTAGTGCTCGGGAAAAGCAATGGCTCAGAGAAGGGGCAGCTGCCTTTGGAAAAGCTGTAGGAGATTTTGATAGAAAATGGGTACAACAAGGAACTACTGCCATCAAGAAACAAATTAAAGAATGGTATGTTCCCAATGAAGCAGAAATGGCTGAATGGCGAAAAGGCGCAATAGGGGCATGGAAAAATGCCAAAGGAACTTTTGACCCTGCCAAAGCTGAACGAGTTCTTGCTGAGCAGAATTTATATGATTTTATAGATGATCTCAAAGAGGCTGGAGCTCTATAGAGAAAAAATACTGTTAATTTTTTTAATGTCCAACCTTCCTGAATTTTGGAGGTTGGACAAATATTCGATTCTTATTTGAACGAATTTGTTAATTTAGAGAAAAAATTTTAACTTTTTATAAGATTCTAATCTAAATTTTCCCTCAAAGATACTATCTGTATCTCTTCACCTCACTTGTAATTAAATCTCATAAATAAGATGGAAAGTTTAATGCTCTTGATGTCTCTCATGGCATTAATACTTTTAGGTGCTCCTGTGGGCTTTTCCATGATTTTACTTCCAACTATTTATATCTTATATACAAATGCAGCGCCACTAATACTAATACCAGCACAAATGTTTAACCAAATAGATTCAATTCCATTGACTGCAATTCCTTTTTTTATGTTAACAGGAGAATTGATGACTAGTGCAACCATTACTGATCGACTTGTTGAATTGAGCCAGAGAATCATCGGGAGGTTAAGAGGAAGTCTTGCACAAGCTAATGTGTTAGTTAGTCTTTTCTTTGCTGGCATGAATGGTTCAGTAGTCGCAGATACTGCAACAGTTGGTTCCTTAGTAATACCAGCAATGACTAAGGCTGGATACAAGAGATCTTTTTCTGCGGGAATTACTGCAGTAAGTTCAACCATCGGAGGAATCATCCCGCCAAGTATAATGATGATAGTATTGGCTAATGCCACTGGAATCTCAGTTGGTGCTCTTTTTTCCGCAGGAATTATACCTGGGATATTGGTAACCCTCTTATTAATGATTGTGAACCATATTTTGGCAGTTAAATATAATTTTGAAAGAAGTGAAGAGCCATTCAGCTGGACAGCACTTAGAAAGTCTACTTTAAGGGCTTCATTTGCTTTAATAGTTCCCATCACCCTAGTAGGGACTGTTGTAGGTGGAATTGCTGGAGTGGTCGAAGCTGGTGCAATAACAGCAACAATTTCATTATTTGTGGGGTTATTTGTTTATCGCACAATAAACTTTTCAAATACTGTCTCAGCATTTAATAGAGCCTTCAGAAATAGTGCTTCAGTCTTTATAATAATTGCAGCATCAGGACCTTTTAGTTGGTTACTTACTTCCCTAGGTGCTCTAGGACAGTTGGAGGAATTTCTTCTGAGATATGCAAACAATCCATTCATTTTCGCACTTGTACTGATTACATTTATTTATTTACTAGGTATGATCATGGATTCAGCAGTGAATATAATTGTAGTTGGACCAGTGATAGTTGAAGTGATGGTAAAAGCTGGTTATCCAGAAATACAAGGTGCTTTGGTATGTATTGTTGGATTCTTAATTGGTTCAGTTACTCCTCCTTTAGGTGTAGCATATTTTACTGCAGCTACTGTTGCCAATGCAACGCTTGAAAGTGTTGCAGTAGCAATGATTCCCTATTTGGTTGCTTTGTTTTTCTTATTATTTTTTCTTGTTGTATTTCCAGATATCACAATGTGGCTCCCTACATATCTGGGTTTTGTCCAATAAATCATAGATAAAATAATGTTTAATTCTATTTTATATGTTGACAAATTCATAAGAAAATTTTTAGCTGCTTTTTGCATGCTAATGCTATTTTTGATGGTATTTTTTACTGATTATACAGTAATTATGCGATATATATTTGAAGATCCTCCCGTTTGGGGAGACCTTCTAACTGTTCTTAGCAACATATGGCTAGTATTTATTGCACTCGTACTTACAGTTAGAGAAAAAGAGCACATTGCATTAAATGTTATCTATTCTCGTTTACCAACTAAATTTGGCTTTTTAATACAACAGTTCTGGACATTAATCATTTTATCACTTGGTATAATAATTTGTATTACAGGAATTGAGGTAGTGTCCAATATGAGAGGAAGATATTGGGAAATGTGGTATTTTACTTGGGAAAATGGATCACTTGTATTTAAACCCAACTACATGCCTAAAAAATATGCAATGTATATTTTACCTTTAATGGGATCGATGATTAGCATAAGCGCATTAGCAGCAATTATTGAAGATATAATATCCCTAAGAAAAGGAAAATTTAAAATAACTACTTTGGGTTCAGAATAACTATTGAGAGCATATATTAATCTCTTGAAAAAACTAAAATAAAGATTTTTTCCCTCCAAATTCTTCTAAATAATCTCTTCATCAAAAATTGTGCTTCCATTTAAAATTAAAATATCAGATAAACAAATAAATGAAATCCTGAAACGGGTAGAAAATTATCCTTGGCATGAAATGCCGGATGACGGTGGATGGGAATATGGTACAAACCTGTATTTCATGAGGGAATTTTGTGACTACTGGGTAAATAAATATGATTGGCGTAAAGAAGAAAAAAAAATAAACCAGTTTACGCACTACAAATCAGGATCTGATCAAATTAAATTACATTTTATCTTAGAAAAAGGAAGTGGCCCCAATCCACTTCCTCTCATTATTAGCCATGGTTGGCCTGGTTCCTTTCATGAAATTCTTGGAATTATAAATCCTCTTGCTCATCCAGAAAAATTTGGTGGTAATGAAGAAAATGCATTTGACATAATTGTGCCTTCTCTACCAGGTTTTGGTTTTTCTTCACGCCCTCCTAGACCTTATGGCCCAAGAAAAATGGCAGAAGTTTTAAATACTTTAATGACGAAAATATTGGGCTATAAGAATTATTTTGCCCATGGTGGTGATTGGGGAAGTGCTATATCCAGTTGGTTGGGATATGACTTTCCAAAGTTTTGTAACGGTATCCATATTACTTTCCCCACAATGCGGCATGTCGATGGTCCCAAGACAGATGAAGAAATTGAATGGGAAAAAAAATGTGAAACTAAACCTAGCATTTCCTCTCAGAATGGATACCGAATTATACAAGCGACCAAGCCTCAAACGTTAAGTTACTCAATGATTGATAGTCCTGTAGGTGTTGCTGCTTGGATTATTGAAAAGTATCATGCTTGGTCAGATATTACTGATGATAATATTGAAAGTGCACATAATAAGGATGATATCATAACAAATATAATGATTTACCTTTTAACAAAAACATTTAATACCGCAAGTTGGATATATTATGGAAGAAGTGAAGAGGGAGGGCGCATATTGGGAACAAAAGATAATCCCCGGGTAACCGTACCAACAGCTGCAGCTATTTTCCCAGCTGATAGTTTCCCATGGCCACCATACTCTTATGCAAATAGACTTTATAATATTCAGCAGTGGAGTGTAATGCCACATGGTGGTCATTTTGGCTCTCTTGAAACCCCAGAGTTATTAGTAGAAGACATTAGAGAGTTTGGACGCAAATTTAGGACTAAATAAAAAGTCACTCAACCTGAAAGATGGCCTGCACGAGGGTAAAATTTTGTGCCAATTTTGTGCCATTAGCTTACAAAAACAGGCCATATTAGGGGAAATGTAGCAATAGTGAAGATCAATGAACTTACTGATATTATTATCCTTGTTTGTTGCAGTCTGTCCCTGTTTACCTACACTGAAAGACTTCGAATCTGAATGTTGGGAGTTCGAGTCTCTCCGCCCGCACCAGTCATACCAACGGATTACACAAATCTAATTCCCTTCAAACTACTAAATTGTGCCACTTAAAAATGCCTGATATGCAAAATTTATTTCCAAGTCTGATGAAGGCTTCACGCAGATCACTTTATTTCCCATTTTCCTTGGGACATTTTGCCAACGACATCGTTCCTTGTTCGGTGGTTGTTCTGGCTCCAGCAATCGCATTGGAAATGGGACTTAACCCGATGGAGGTTGGGTTGTTGCTGACCCTTCACAGTTTCGGCAGTGCTCTGGGTTATCTCCCGTCCGGTTTACTGGCAGATTCTTTCAGGAATCGGGGAAACCTCCTGATGCTTACCTTCTGGTGGGTCGGACTCGGTTACCTGCTTGCTTCTTGGGCCCCGGGATTCTGGTCCCTGGCGCTTCTGTTTGCCTTGGCGGGCTGTGGGGACGCAGCCTGGCATCCTTTGGCGACGGCCATACTGGTGCAGTCTGACCCGCAAAACAGGGGACAAGCTTTGGGGTTACATGCCATCGGCGGAACTCTTTCCGCAGTGGTCGGCCCGGTGATAGTCGGGTTCCTGCTGGCTTCAATGGACTGGCGTGAGGCCCTGCACTGGCTCATCCTGCCAACCCTGCTGGTCGGTGTCCTCTTTCTTTGGATCCGGAAATGGGTTCCAGAACAGCCGCAGCGCAAGGCTTTTTCGAAGGAAGATCTTCAACATCTCTGGAAAACCTGGACTAAAAAAAGGGGGCTCTTGATCATTTGCCTGATCAGCAGCTACCACATGTCACTGGTGGCCTTGATGAGCATGATTCCACTCTACCTCAGGGAATTTCACGGATTAAGTTCCGCCATGACAGGTTTGGCTTTTGGAATGATGGTCCTTTTCGGGGCTTTTATGCAACCTCTGATGGGAAGGCTCTCGGATCGTGCAGGCAGACGCAGGGTGATCATTTTCGGCATTGCCACTGCGGCTGTATGCGCTTTCATGATACCGGTTCTGGAAAACTTCGGGCTGCTGTGGATGATCATCATGTTCCTGCTGGTCGGCGTCGGACTGCTCGAGGGGATCCGCTCATCGGTACTGGCCGCGGCAGTGGAATTCACCGGAAGCCGCGAGGGCACCACCCTCGGATTTGCCTTCACCCTGATGGATGGACTCGGCGCATTTGGAGCTCTGCTTGCAGGGTGGGCCGCAGGAATCCAATTCAGTCATGCGTTCCTGCTGGCTGGGATACTTTGTACTTTTTCGCTGATTCTTTGTTTTTCCGTTTCTCTGCGTTCCGCCAGTGTGGCAAACGCAGTCTGATAAAACATGAGTAAAGGCGGATGGCTTGACTGAGATGCAGGAGCTCTGAGGGGTGGGGGGGCGTATTGGGGCCGCACTTTGATACATAAAGTAGTTAGTCTCATTTATGGCTAGATGCACCATCAGATTGTACACTATTCAGATTCAGACAACCCTCCACAACCTTCACATTTCTTTTAAAACAAACAGATTGATGTTATATATTGGGTTCTCATAAACGAAAATATGGACAGTTCAAACCTGCTCATCTGTATAAAAATACTTAAGCCAGACCAGGTATTGAACAGGATTCCACTTCGCAATGCAGGTTGTTAATGGTAGTTGAGTTACTTTTATAATATTCGACTCAAGTCACATTGACACGTAAATATTATTTGAATGTAAAACAAGAAGCAAACATGAACTATCAAATAGAGCCATTACAACCAGAAGACTGGCCGCAGGTCCGCTCGATTTATGCGGAAAGCATTAAAACTGGAATTGCTACCTTTGACACCAAACCTCCAAACTGGAAAGACTGGGGTTCGGTTCGATTGTCATCTTGTCGTTTTGTTGCGCGGGAAGGAAAAAAGGTTTTTGGATGGGCGACCCTGAGTCCTGCTGCCAGCACCTGAGGTTATATTGGAGTCGCTGAGGTCAGCGTACACGTAGGTAAGGCAAGGCAAAAACAAGGAATAGGTACAGCTTTGCTCAAGGCTCTTTTTGCTGCATCTGAAAATGAAAAATACTGGACATTAACTGCAGAAATAATTTCCGAAAACAGGGCGAGCCTGGCACTGCATAAAAAATGTGGTTTCAGGGAAATTGGTTATCGGGAGAAGTTAGGACACCTACAAGGAGTCTGGCACGATGTGATTTTGCTTGAAAAACGTAGTAAAAAAACCGGGGGTCCTGGATTGCCAACCAGAAAATGTAAATAATTCAGATTAAAACAAATACCCCTTTCGTGTCTGAAGAACCTTCTCTTCATTGCTCAAAGTAAAACTATGAATATTTTTTCTGAAATTCATTGTGGTTTGCCGCGGGAAGATTATGCTCCTTGTTGTTTGTTAATTGATAGTGATAGTTAATAAGCACTTTTAATGAAGCACCTTTGTGTTCCAAAGAGGATCACGCCTTCTCAACGGTTATCAAAATTATAGGAAAATCAAAAAAGTAACAAGAAAGATATTATATGGTTTCAGCGCCTTTTTATAGATCATTCACATCATCTCCATCATCGGCATACTTGTACAATAAGAAAATGAGACCTTTTACTACATAGACCTTCCTTGTGGTGGTTTGCCAGGAAACTGTGCGGGGATTGTTTAGACATTAAAAATATGAATTAATAAAAATTATTTGTATTTTTAACTTGACATGAAGAATGATCAAAATTATATTACGATCGAATTACGATGAAACACATTACGTAAAGCTTCACATTAGATAATTTCCCCACAGGAGGATTTATGATTCCACCACCATTTGAGTACCTTAGTCCTAATCAATTATCTGAAGCAATTTCCCTGCTCCAAAAGCATGGGGAGGATGCAAAAATACTAGCTGGAGGTCATAGTCTGATTCCAGCGATGAAACTCAGATTTGCATTGCCAGAATATCTTATTGATATCGGCGGAATAGAAGGAATGGATTACCTTCGTGAAGAAGGAGGTCAATTAAGAATAGGTGCCATGACTCGAGAATCATCCCTTGAAGATTCTGAGTTAATTAGCAAAACATTTCCTTTGCTTTTGGATACGGTAAAGATGATTGCTGATCCACAGGTAAGAAATATGGCTACTGTTGGAGGCAATCTTGCTCATGGTGATCCTGCGAACGATCATCCTGCAACAATGATTGCGTTAAGAGCCTCTGTCATTGCAGAAGGACCAAATGGCAGTCGTGAGATAGGAATTGATGATTTTTTCCCTGACTTTTTTACAACGGCTTTGGAGACAAATGAAATTCTAACTGAAATCAGGATTTCTTCGCCGCCTCCCAAGAGTGGGGGGGCTTACCTTAAGATAGAACGAAAAGTTGGAGATTATGCTGCTGCTGCTGTAGCTTGCCAACTAAATCTAAATACTTCTGGTTCGATAGAACAGATTGGTATTGGTCTGACAAACGTAGGACCTACTCCTATTCGTGCAACCTCTGCAGAAAACTTACTCAGAGGTAAAAGCCCGAGTGATGATTTAATTAAAGAAGCAGGACTTTTGGCTGCCGGCGATTCTGATCCATCAGATGATCTCCGAGGTAGTGCAGAATACAAAAAGGATCTCTTATGTGAACTAACACAAAGAGCAATAAGGATTTCAATTGAACGTTCTGAAAGGAGTGGATAATCATGTCAAAACACACTGTCACCATTGAAATTAATGGTTCAAGCTTTACCCGAGAAGTGGATTCACGGTTGTTACTTGTTCATTTTATTCGTGAAGATTTACAGATGACAGGAACTCACATTGGCTGTGATACCACACACTGTGGCGCATGCACTGTACTTATGGATGGCCGCTCCATAAAGTCATGTACACTATTTACAATACAGGCTAATGGCAAATCATTAACTACTATTGAAGGTTTGGAAAGTGGAGGGAAACTTCATCCGCTTCAAGAGGGTTTCCACGAGGAGCATGGTCTCCAGTGTGGCTTCTGTACTCCAGGTATGATTATGAGAGCAGTTGAACTTTTGGGAAAGAACCCAAATCCAACCGAAGACGAAATCCGTACTGGTATTTCAGGGAATCTTTGCCGTTGTACCGGATACGTTAATATAGTGAAATCTGTCCAATACGCAGCAGAAAAAATGAAAGCGGAGGTTGCATGAAAGAATTAAAAACAAGTGCTGAAGTCGGAGGAATGGGGCACAGTGTTAAACGTAAAGAAGATGCCCGTTTTATTAGGGGGAAAGGGAACTACACTGATGATGTAGTACTTCCTGGAATGCT
>Ga0315339_1001552_pt1 | contig 19980 bp, 18 predicted proteins | sample ASW17metaG_FD_204514 | JGI IMG/M metagenome (GOLD analysis project Ga0315339, IMG submission 204514) | Ammonia-oxidizing marine archaeal communities from Pacific Ocean, United States - ASW #17 | ecosystem: Environmental > Aquatic > Marine > Oceanic | place: USA: California | collected 2016-12-05
AAGCCATTCTTGAACCTGCGCCAGACGATCTTTCCACTCCTTCGCATTCGCAAGGTATTCGTCGAGGTTCTTGCCCGCCTCTTTGAGGCCGCCATTCCCTTTCTTCGCATGGGGAGCCGGTTCGGGAGCTGGAGCAGTCAGGACACCCGGAGAACTGCGTGCTGCGCCCGTGGCGCCGTCGACAATCACCAATCGATCGATGGTGAGCTTCTTGCGCAACAGATCGTCCGTGCCGATGTCAGCTTCAAGTTGCGTGGCTCGAAACAAATCTGCGCTCAGGTCATTTGGGTCCGCCAGCGCCAAGCCAGACAGGCTCAGTTTCCCGCCGGCAAGATCGAGGTTGAGTTCGTCGATATCGACCGTGGCGCCGTTCCAGGATTCCAGCCCGCCCTTGGCGACACCGGCCAGATAAGGGCCGCTCATCAGGTTGGGGGCAAGAAAAAGCACGGCGGCAAAAACCGCCGCAACGATCACGCCTGCGAAGCGCAACGGTTTGCCGCGCCCCTTCTCGACGAGGTCTCCATAGGTCGCCTTCCCATGTCCCTTTCCCAGCAAACACCAGAGAAACAGACGTGACCACCAGCGGCTGGACACGGTGGAGAACTTCTCGTGCTTCTGTTCGACGCGCTTCATTTTCTCGCGGAAGCCGGCCAGTGACTTGGCCATCAGCCCCCCTGCGACGAGGCCTACCACAGCTCCCAACACAAGGCCGCCTGACGTCGCGTAGTACTCCAGACCGAACCAGGCGAAGACCGGCGCATTGATCAGCGTCTCGAACAGTCCACTCGCCGGCCCCTCGAGCAGCACGCGCCCGAGGGAAAACGACAACGGCATCGCCAGCAACGACAGAACCTTCGCCCCCGCGGCGACCAGGAGGCAAAGCCCGACATTCGCATTCAACACGAGCAGCAACAGCACGTAGCCCACGAGCAACCCGCCTGAGGTCGAAAAACTCGGAACGAATCCGATCAATCCTCCCAGAAGACCCGCCAGAAAAACCTGAAGCGGGGTGGCCTTGCCTCGTAAGAGAGCGACAACGTTGCGGATCATTCCGGTAGTCCTTTCAATTCAATGACGGAAGAACCCGGCGGCAAGATCAGCCGTCGAGTTGCCCCCACAATAGAGTCCTCTGGAACGGAAAGAAAAACGGAGTCGCCTCCGGGAACACACGCGCCACTTCGATGCGGTATTCCTCCAGAAATTTCTCGTAGAGATCTGCAGGCATACGTCGTTCGTAGTCTGTCAACGTCGTACCACGCACCCATTCCACCATCGCCTCGCGGTCTGGGAGTTCGTGCACGTAAACTCGGCTCGCCACGGACTGCTCGGCAAAACCCAGCTCGTGCAGTTCCTCCGCGTACCGCGTGGCCGAGAGCACTGGTGCGTGACGAACATACCCCTCGAGCGCTTCAGCAAAAGTCGGCCGACTGGCCACCGTGGCCGCCAACGTCTGCGAAGGATGCTCGTGATTGGCCGGCACCTGCACAGCCAACTGGCCACCGGGATTCAGCAAAGGCACAAGCCTTCGCAGCAAGGCAGGGTGATCCTCAACCCAGTGCAGGGCAGCGTTCGAGAACACCAGATCGAAGCGCCCCTCCAGATCCAACGCGCCCAGATCTCCCACACGAAAAGACAGCCCGTCCGTCACGTGCGGCTCGCATTGCTTCAGCATGGCTGCAGAGCAATCGACGCCGACCGTCTCCAGGGGGCGAAGCTGGTCGTGAAGACGTCGCGTCAGCGCCCCTGTCCCGCATCCCAGGTCCACGATACGCAGCCCAGGCACTGGACACACCAAGGCCAGCAAGTCAAAGAACGGCAGGCTGCGCTCGAATTGGAACCGTTCGTAACGGCCCGGATCCCAAACATCGCGAGTGGTCATGAATCGCTGCTCCTGTGCACCATCACACACGACCGTATACTGACGGCCGACCCAGACGAAACACCGCGAGTTGCGCCATGACTTCGATCGACCGATTGCCCCCCTTCTTCCGCACCTTGAGCCTCGGGTTTTTCTGCTTGGCCTTGGTCGGCATTCTGGGAGGAGGCAGTTCCTGCTCATGGAAAACGGGTAGCAACCACAAAGACAACGACAATTCTGACGACGACACTGAACAGGCCTCACCTGCTGGTGAGGCCGGGGGGCTCATGCCGACCTCTCAGGCGATTCGGCGTGGACTCGCAACGCTGGATCAAGAGGGGCTCATGAGTTCCTGGCAAGACGGGCACGACCTGATCTTGCCCGAACTCGGATCCAGCGACATCAAACTCAGCGAGTTCGTGGCAGACCTCGATTCGAGACCCGGCCACCACCCCATCGCCCGTCTTCGGGACATTCGAGGCCTGTCGGTCACCGACTTCGACAACCTTCCACATGTGAACGCCGAGGCCCTCAGCCGCTTCAGTCGCGCGATCATCGCGGCGAACCCAGATCTTCTGGGGCTCCCTCCGGCTGCGGGACAGCTTCGTGGCGCCGGTGCCCATGTTCTGGACTCACTCATCATGATCGTTCACGAACAGGTGAGCGCGCGAACGCCCTTTCATCAGCAGGGCATTGCCACCGGAGGCGAGATGATCTTCGTGTTCGACTTGCTTGGCCGTCTCGTGCACATCGAAAACCGGACCGTGCTGCCGCAAGGAGTTGTTGTGACCGTGCCGGAAGAACTGCTTTCAGCCCGATGAGCTTTCGGTCTCCCCGCAAGAGGGTGGCCTCCAGGACAGGCCGCCAGACCACGATTTCAGCTTCTCTGCACCTCGATCTGGGCCCGTAAGGAACACCCGGCGCCAGAATAGGGCAGCTCGTACCGAACAAGCCTCGATCAGTGCGTGATCCATTCGACGTCTATTGACTATCGTGTCGCGCTCTCCAACGCCATTCACCGATCCATCATCTGGAGCGACCCCATGCTCTCCGCCCCACACCTTGCCCTTGGCCTGCTCTCACTGCTGGCCCTGCCCCTCTCACTCGTCGCGCAAGACGGCGCAGCCGAATCGGCTGATGTCAAAGCAACGACTGATGCGGAGCCCGCAGCGGACAACCGCTACGAGTACATGCTAATGAGCACCAACCTCGGTGACATGACCATCGAACTGGACCGCGAGTCTGCTCCCGAGACCGTCGCCAACTTCCTGGCCTACGCAAACGAAGGCTTCTACAACGACACGATTTTTCACCGCGTCATCAAAGACTTCATGATTCAGGGCGGGGGCTACTCAAAAGACTTCGCGAAGAAGCCCACCCGGGCCGGCATCCAGAACGAGGCCGACAACGGCTTGAAAAATGACTACGGCAGCATCGCCATGGCGCGCACCAGCGACCCCCACAGCGCCACCTGTCAGTTCTTCATCAACACCGTCGACAACAAATTTCTCAACCACACCGCACCCACTTCACAGGGTTGGGGCTACACCGTGTTCGGCAAGGTGATCGATGGATTGCCAGCACTTGAAGCCATTCGCAACGCGCCTGTGGCTGCAGAACCCAAAGTCGGAGGACAGCCGGCGCCCGTCGAACAGGTGATCATCACCTCCGTCACCCCACTCGACGCCCAGTCTTGTCAAGCCGCCATCACGGCAACGCGTGCTGTCGAAGCAGCTGCGGCCACGGCTGCGGCCACGGCAGAACTCGACGCCCTCGGACCCGGCATCGCCTTCTGCAAGGACAAGGGCAACGACGTCTCCGAAGGAGAAACCTCCGGGAGCGGACTCTGGACACTCGACGTCGTGAAAGGAACCGGCCCGAGCCCCGGACCCACGGACACGGTCACGGTGCACTACACGGGTTGGCTCATCGACGGCACCAAGTTTGATTCCTCGGTCGACCGAGGCGAGCCCATCGACTTCCCACTGAACAGAGTCATCCCTGGCTGGACCGAGGGCGTGGGTGGCATGCAGGTCGGCGGCACACGCTTCCTGGTCATTCCCCACGAGTTGGGCTACGGCGAAAACGGGGCTCCTCCGGTGATCCCACCGAAGGCGACGCTCGTGTTCGAAGTGGAGTTGCTCGGCATCGGCGACTGAAACAGCCCGCGGACCCAAACTCCGACCGAGATCACGTCGAGGACGCGCGATCTCGCAAGACATAGGTCACGAACTCGAGTTCACCGGTCTCGCCGAGACGGCGTTCCGCAGCCTCGTAGTGCCTGTCGATCCAGTGCTCGTCGAACGGGAAGAGCACGTCGTCCGGCAACACAGGAACTGACGGCACCCAGGTCACCACGAGACGTCGAGGCAACGGCAGCCCAAGAGAAAGGTGGGCACCCGGTTCGCCGTCGAGCGGTTCAAGAAACTCACGAAAGATCGTGCTGCCACCAAGAATCCAGAGGCCGCCCGCTCCGTCGGGCTGCTCACGTGTCACCCAGGCACTCGCTTCTGCCAGCGAGCCAAAGACGCGAACGCCATCCATCTCGAGCCCGTCGGCCCCCGCCTCGGCTCCCAGGCTGCGCGAAACGACAAGGTTGGTGCGCTTGGGCAACGGCTTGCCGCCGAGCGAGTCGAACGAGCGCCGACCCATGAGAACCGTCTGCCCGCGCGTGGTGGCCTTGAAATGCTTGAGGTCTTCAGACCAGTGCCAGGGCAGATCGTTGTCGCGGCCAATGAGCCGCTCCTTCGTCATGGCCACGATGATGCCGGCTTCGGCCATCACCGAGAGTCCGCCAAGCTCACACCGCCACCTTGAAGGAAATGGGCGGGTGGCTGGTGTAACCCTCGAGCTTGAAGTCTTCGAAGGTCAGCTCCTCGAACGGCTTGTCTGCAATGTACAGCTTGGGCAGCGCCAGAGGCTCACGCTCGATCTGCTGGAGCATGCCACCGACATGATCGTACTCGGCCATCCCCCCGTCCGCGCTCGCACAGTAGATGTGTGCGTCCACGATCGAGTGCGCAAAACGGCCGAGACCCAGACCGACTTCCTGCGCAAGCATCTGCGTCAATGTTGCGTAAGCCGCGAGATTGAAGGGAATGCCCAAGGCCACATCACCTGAACGTTGCGTGAGGTGACAGTTGAGCTTGCCGCCTTGCACGTGAAAGACATAGGTGTAGTGACAAGGCGGGAGTCGGCTCGACCAGGCGTTGCCCGGCTCCCAGGCCGTCACCACCATGCGCCGACTGGTGGGGTTGGTACGCAACGCGTTCAACACGTTGCCAATCTGGTCAATCTCGGTGACACGCCACGCACCCGACTCATCTCGGGTGGCACTGGGGAAGTGACGCCAGTAGTACCCGTAGGCCGTATCGAGGCGCCCTTCGTCGTCTGCCCACGCATCCCAGATCTTGGTGTGTTCGCGCAGGTTGCGAATGTGATCGTCACCCGAGAGGTACCAGAGCAACTCTCTCAGCACCGAGTTCCAGTGCATCTTCTTGGTGGTCAGCAAGGGAAAGCCCTTGGCCAGGTCCACGCTGTAATGCGCGGAGAAAGCAGACAAGGTGTCCACGCCGGTTCGGCTGGACTTTCGCTCCCCGTTCTCGAGGACGCTTCGGACGAGTTCCAAATACTCTTTCATGGGGCGGGATTTTAGAGGTCCCCGAGCCCTGAGCAAACCATGGAGTCGGACCGTTTCTTGATCAGGTGCCCGTCCAGCGCCAGAAGTAGCTCCGGGCTTTGCGCCTCAGCCGCTTGCGAATGGCCTTGATGAGCAGCGTCTTGTGCATCACATCCGCAGCCTCGGGCCCGGCGGCCTCGTCCAGAAGGGCTCGGGCCTCCTCGTCAGAAGCCCCCTGGCGAATCGAAGACTTGGTGATCCGGTAGAGATCTGTCCGCCTCAGGACGCTGCGTCGCCAGGCTGTACGCGGCCAACGGGCCCGTGGAATGTCGATCAGCATGGCGTGAGGCCCCTCAGGAGCCCGCGTCAGCAGAATGTTCCGCGAGGCCAGGTCGCCGTGCCGGACCCCGGCCGCATGCACGCTGCCGATGAGGCGACCAACCTCTCGGAAGACCTCCTCTCGATCTCCTCCCACAGAGGCCGCCAGTTCCCCCGTCTCATCGCCTGCAATCTCATTGAAGGGGACGCTGCCCTGGATTTTCTTCAGCAACAGGAAGGAACGGCGTGAGATCCCATCGCGCTTCTCTTCTCCCCAGCCGACAATTTCAGGGACTTCGATAGGCACGGAACCAGCTCGCGCCAGGTTTCGAGCTTCACGAACGATATCCCAGCGACGACGCCACATCTGCGTACTGCAACGCATGGGAACTTCGAGCCCCTTCAAGAACAGGCCGCCTTCTTCCTCGAGAAAGCCGTGCGCCCGCCAATCGCCTCGCCCAATGCCCAGAAGCGCCCAGACATGCTCGAAGACATCTTCCTCTGTTCCCCCGAACTCCAGCAGTGCGCTGGGCTGAAGGCGATGAATCTGGAAAGACGGCTTCCCCACAACAACCCTCCGGGACACGTTCTCTTCGGCAAGCAGGCGGGTGAAAAGCCCGAGACCGAGACGCTTTGACCTCGTACTCCAGCGACCGCGAACGCGCGAAGGGTAGCATGGGGAACACCGTGCTCTCGAAGAGAGCCCAAGCTCTTGAGAAGGACGCCGCATCACCCCGAGCGAGCTCGTCCAAACATGACCGCACCTGACTCACAAACAACGTCCATGGAACACGCCCTGCACGCACGCGACCCTGCCACGGTCGACGATTGGCGCTGGCAGCACGCCCATGCGGCCACCAACCTCGAACAGGTCGAAGAACTCTTTCCGGGGCGTTTTGACCTCTCAGAAAGCAACAAATCCCTGAACCGGGAAGGGATTGCGCAGGCCATCTCGCTCTACGGCATGCGCGTCACTCCCTACTATCTCTCGCTCGCCCGTAAGGCCCGCGAAGACGATCCGGTGTGGGCGCTCGCCGTCCCCTCGCCGCACGAGACACGACGACTTCCAGAAGAACTCGATGACCCGATCGGTGATGAAGCCGACGGCCTACACCCTCACCCTGCACTGACTCGACGCTACGTCGACCGTGTTCTGCTCTATCCGACTCCGATCTGCTCGGTGCATTGCCGCCATTGTTTCCGCAAGCGACTGGTTGGCCGGGCTGCCTATGCGGTCACCGAACACGAGTTGCATCAGGCCATCGACTGGATCGCCGAGCAGCCCGAGTTGCACGAAGTGATTCTCACCGGAGGTGACCCGCTCACCTTGAGTGACGAGCGCCTGATGGCCCTTCTGCAACGCCTCGATGCCATTCCGCACATCTGGTCGTTGCGACTGCACACACGCATGCCCGTGGTGAATCCCTTTCGGGTCACCGACGAACTCGTCAAGCAACTCGCCACGCTGAAGACACCGCGAGTCGTCGTCACTCACGTCAACCATGCCGTGGAGGTCACGCCTCAGTTGAACCGGGCTGTTCAGCGGTTGCGCTCGGCCGGAATCGACTGCCTGAATCAATCCGTGCTACTCAAAGGACTCAATGACAGCGCGGACGTCCATCGAGAACTGCTCTGGTCCCTGCTTCGAGCCGGCGTACGCCCCTACGCACTGCATCACGCCGATCTTGTCCCCGGGACCAGCCACCTGCGCACCTCGGTGGCGACAGGGCAGGCGCTCATGCGCGCTCTGCGCGGCACGATCCCCGGACACGCTCTCCCCCGATATCTGCTGGATGTCCCTGGGGGCCACGGAAAGGTGCCCCTCGAACGGAGCTGGGTCACGGCGAAACCGGGGGCAGGGCTTCAAATTGAGACCCTCGGCGGTGCCACCCAGCACTATGCCGGACAGGTGGAGACATCTGCCGGCTTCGGAATCTGAGCGCAGCCCACCAGCCGACTCCGAGGTCGTGTTTTGAGACTGTTTCCGAGCCTCCCTGCGCGATAGACTCCCCCTTCACTTTGCTTGAGGCCCGCACAACACGTAACCCCCGAACCCTTGAGCAGCCCGGACCACCCCCCGAAGACACTCCGGAATCCCATGACGAGCAGAAGCTCCTCAAGCCGGTTGGTGCTTCGATCTTCATTCGAGACAGGTACAGGTAGAGGAAGATGAAACGACTGACCCTCTTGCTGGCCGGCGCGGCCCTCTCCCTGGGCATGACCCTGCCCGCCAGCGATCCGCTCACGGTGTCCGAAGGTGACGAGCACGGCCACGACAGCAGTGCCTCTGCCCCCGAAGGACCGCATGACCGCCCACCGCTGGATGTCGTGCTCGACATCCACACGGACGCTTGGCTTCGAGCTCCCAGTGAAGACTGGTTCGAAGCCCAGGCAGAACTCGACCCCGATCGATTCAGCTATGTCGACGACTTGCTCGACATCGACGGAGACACCGAGGGCGGGTATCAGGACAAACTCGGTGAATACGAGTTGCGCTACGACGCCGAGGAAGACGAGATTGCTTACTGGCAGTACGTCTCAGCAGATCAGCTGACCCAAGGGCGCCGCGATTACGTCCAGTTCTGCTCTAGCTGTCACGGATTCGACGGCGACGGCTACGGCCGCTCGGGCCAACACCTGCGTCCACCGCCACGCAACTTCACCAAGCCTTTCTTCAAGTTCACGAAGGTGCCTGGCCATCTACTGCCCAGCGATGAATCACTCATCTTGCTGGTGGAACGCGGCCTCAACGGCACACCGATGCTTCCCTGGGCACTCTCACGAGATCAGCTCAATGACATCATCCAGTACCTGAAGTCGCTCTCACCGGAAGGTGTCGGTTGGCGCGACGTCTACTCCGAGGTGGGCCACATCGTGGAGTCGGATGGAGACCCCTGGACGGGCCGCGAAGCCGAAGCCATCCAGGCAGGTCAAGATGTCTACCACGGCACGGCCAAGTGCTACAGCTGCCACCCCGGCTACGTCACGCCCGAGAAACTCGCCGAGATCAATGGGCTGCCTGCCGGCAGCATGCCTCGCGAAAACTTCACTTACCCCATCGCGAAAATCACGGAGAACTACGAGGTTCAGGGCGTCCCCATGCTCCTGCTGCCTCCTGACTTCACGTGGCAAGACGTGCGGGCCGGCACAACGCCCCTCGAGTTGTTTGAAACGATTGGCGCAGGCATCGGAGGAACAGCCATGCCCCAGTGGAAAGGCAGTCTTTCCGACAAGGACATCTGGGCCATGGCTTACTACGTCCGTTCTCTGATCGAAACCTACAAGGGGCATCCTGAGAAGCGGGCTGAGTTCATGAGCAGCCTGCGCACGGGTCGTTAAGAAGAGCTACTAACGGAAATGAACGCCTTGAGACTTTCTTTCAATCCCGCGAAAACACTGACGCGCGTGCTCGCGTCATCTTTCGCCCTCTTTCTGTTCTCCGCAGGAGTCAGCGCGCAAGACGTTGTGAACCGCTGGGGGCCAACCCCGTCAGCGTCTAGCTACGGCGATGACTTTGACGACTTGTTCTGGCTCATCACCGCACTGGTGAGTGTGAGCTTTGCACTCGTTGTCATCCTGCTCGTGGTGCCGCTGATTCGGGACCGCGCCAGGCCCGGCAAGAAGGCCAGTTACGACCACGGGACCAGCCTTCACGACAAACGCTTCACGGCCTGCGTCTCGATCCTTGTCTTCGTCGTGCTAGACGCCTGGGTCCTGGTCATTGCGATGGAAGACCTGCAAACGGGCTTCTGGAACTATCCGAACCCAGACAATGCCGCGACCTACAAGGTCGAAGTGCTGGGCCAGCAATGGGCCTGGAACTTCCGGGCGACCGGGCTCGACGGAGAATTCGGGACACCGGACGACATCTTGACCACCAACACACTCACGGTGCCGAAAGATCGCCCCGTCTCACTGAACTTCACAAGCAAGGACGTGATTCATTCGTTCTTCCTGCCAGACATGCGGACCAAGCGCGATGTGAACCCTGGCTCCGTGAACATTGCCTGGTTCGAACCGGTGATTGCCGGCGACTTCGACATTCTGTGCGCCGAGTTGTGTGGCTTCGCTCACTACCAGATGTACGGCAAACTTCACGTCCTTGAGCAGGACGTCTTCGATACGTGGGAAAAAGAGGCGAGCCTGATGGCCCAGGCCGCATACGACAAGAACGACACCGAGGCCCACTGGGCCTGGGAATGGCAGGAGTAGCTGATCAATGAGTGGCGACCACATCCACGCGGAACCTACGAGCTTCTGGAAGAAGCACGTTTTCTCCGTCGACCATAAGGTCATCGCAAAGCAGTTCATGTGGTTCGGGCTGCTGTGGCTGCTCATCGGTGGCCTGATGGCCATGATGATCCGCTGGCAGCTTGCGAACCCCGGCATGGCGGTGCCCCTCGTGGGCAACCTGTTGTTCTCCCGCACGGACGGCGTGATCGATCCGGCGACGTACAACATGCTGTTCACGATGCACGGGACGATCATGATCTTCCTCGGGCTCACCCCCATCTTGATCGGAGCGTTCGGCAACTGGTGCATCCCACTCATGATCGGTGCGCGGGACATGATCTTCCCGCTGCTGAACATGCTGTCGTTCTGGACGGTGGTGCTCGGCGGACTTGTCGGCCTGTACTCCATGTTCGTGCCACTCGGGGCAACCGAAGCCGGCTGGACCGGCTACCCCACGCTGTCGACGACGGTGGGCACTCAGGGATCGGGTGAAACACTCTGGGCTCTGGCCGTGTTCCTGATCGGCCTCAGCTCGATCATGGGTGGCATCAACTACATCACCACCATCATCCGCCTGCGTGCACCGGGCATGGGGTGGATGGACATGCCGCTCACCATCTGGGGCATGCTCTTCACAGCCGTGCTCAACGTGCTCTTCCTGCCGGTCATTGGCTCGGCGATGTTGCTGCTCATCATGGATCGAGTCTTCGGCACGACCTTCTTTGTGCCAGCAAGCATCATGTCCGGGGCATCCGGTGGAGATCCGATCCTCTACCAGCACCTGTTCTGGATCTTCGGGCACCCCGAGGTCTACATCCTCATCCTGCCGGCCTGGGGCCTGGTGTCAGACCTGCTCTCCTTCTTCGCTCGCAAGCCAGCGTTCGGCTACAAGGTGACCGTCGGAGCCATGTTCGCCGTCACGCTGTTGTCGGCGGTGGTCTACGGACACCACATGTTCACCACGGGCCTGTCAGCCATGCTCGGCGAGAGCTTCATGCTCTTGACCATGATCATCTCGGTCCCCGGTGAGATTCTGTTCTTCAACTGGCTGCACACGATATGGCGCGGCAGTTTACGACTCACGTCAGCCATGTTGTTTTCGATGGGCGTCATCTTCGTCTTCGGTCTCGGTGGCCTGACCGGGCTCTACCTCGCGACCATCAGTACGGACATCTTCCTCCACGACACCTATTTCGTGGTCGGTCACTTCCACTTGACCATGGCTGCTTCCTCGCTCTTCGGTGCGTTTGCTGCCATCTACTTCTTCTTCCCGAAGATGTTCGGTCGGATGATGAGCGAAAGACTGGGCAAGATTCACTTCTGGACGACGATCATTCCTCTGACCGTGGTGTTCTGCACCATGTTCATCAGTGGCTACGGCGGCATGCCCCGGCGTTACTACGATCACACATCGGCCAGCTACCTCGCTCCGCTTCAACACTTGAACGTCATCACCACGACGGCGGCGTTCATTCTCGGCGCAGCCCAACTCATCTTCGCCTGGAACTTCGTGCGAAGTCGCTGGTGGGGCGCCAAAGCTCCGGACAACCCCTGGGAAGTGGGAACGCTGGACTGGACAACACCTACGCCAGTCCCGCACTACAACTTCAAGGAAATCCCGGTCGTTCATACCGGCCCCCACGAATTCAGTCACCCGAAGCTGGGCGACCGCGACTGGATTTCACAAACCGACAAGCTCCCTGCCTGACGGGCGGGACACGAACTCGAAGAGGACTGGGCACAGCAGGCAATGGCTACCTTGACCGCTGAACTGCCGCGAGAAGATCCCAAGGCGCGCGTCAACTCGACGCTCGGCATGATCTTCTTCATTGGCTCGTGGTCGATGGCTTTCGGAACGCTGTATCTCTCGTTTCTCATCCTTCGTGACCGGGTCGATATCTGGCCGCCTGAAGGCATCGTCCTGCCCAACTTCGCACTGGCGACCGCGGGCACCGTCGTTCTGCTTGCGAGCAGCGCCGCCATCCATGCCGCGGTGCGGCGTGGACGCACGGGTGCGCCGGGCTTTGCGAGCCTGTGGTGCGCCGGACTCTTGCTGGGCCTCGCCTTCGGCGTCGCCCAAACCTGGCTCTGGTACGACCTGCTTGCAGCAGGTGGCGCACCTCAGTCCGGTGGCTACCAATCTTTGTTTTTCGGCCTGACCTGGGTGCATGCAGCCCACGTCGCATTGGCGCTCATTGCACTAATGTGGATCCAGTATGGGATCCGCACAGGTCGATACGGTCCTCATCGCATCTCAACGGTTCAGAACACCGCGATGTTCTGGCACTTCATGGATGTGGTCTGGGTCGTCCTGTATCTCAGTTTCTTCGTCTTCTAGAGGTTTCTGCCCGATGAGCACGGCTCACAGCACCACTGCCGACTCGGCCATCGACACGAGTCACGACCACGAAGCGGAAGAGTGCCCGCACTTCGGACAAGCCACAGGCGGCAAGATTGCCATGTGGATGTTCATCGCTCAGGACGGCATGTCCTTCGGCGGGCTCCTCCTTGCCTACGGCATCCTGAGGATCACCTCGGCTGACTGGCCCATCCCAGCCGAAATCCTCGGCATCCACCTGACGGCTATCGCGACCTTCCTCCTGATCTGCTCGTCCCTGTCCATGGTCATGGCCGTCGACGGTGCGAAGCAACAGAACAAGGCCAAGACGGTTCGCTGGCTGCTCGTCACAATCCTGGGTGGCTTCTCCTTCCTCGGCATTCAGGCCTACGAATACACCCACCTCGTGGGTGAAGGCATCACCTTCACCACGAGCACCTGGAAAGGGCAGCCCATCAACAACTTGTTCGGGTCGACCTTTTACGCGGTGACTGGCTTTCACGGATTGCACGTCACTGCCGGGGTGATCTACCTGCTTTGCATTTTCAAAGGTGCCATGGCAGGCAAGTACACCCAGGGAGGCATCAGCTACAGCCACGTAGAACTCGTGGGCCTGTTCTGGCACTTCGTCGACCTGGTCTGGATCCTGGTCTTCACGCTCATCTACCTGCTCTGATCGGCCGCATACCATGACCGACTCTCACGAAGACAAACATGGCAACGACGTGGGGACTTACGTCACCGTGTTTCTCGTCTTGGCATTCCTGACCGTCATCGAACTGTATGTCCCGGACGTTTATTCAGGCCCGGAACGTCAGCACCCCAAGATGCTTCTGCTCGTGTTCCTGGCGGTTGCCAAGGCGCTGATCGTTGCCTACTTCTTCATGCACCTGAAGTGGGAGAAGAAGTGGCTGAAGTGGATCGCCATCATGCCGGTCTACATGGGGCTCTTCGCGATTCTGCTCATGCTCGAATCGCTTTACCGCTGATGAAGCTGTTTTTGTCTCAACGACTCCACGGCCTACGCATCGCCGTCACAGCAGTTGGTGCCGTCGCCGCGTTGTCTTCAGTCGCATCAGCCTGCCCGTACTGCGCAGTCAGCCAGAGCACCGAGACACTGTTGTTCATCATGGCCTTCTTGGGCATTCCGTATGTCGTTGTGACGGCGGTGATGCTCTGGATGAAACGCGTGCTGGCCAGCGAGAACGAAAGCTAAGCGATTCGTGACCGCTCCCGAGCCGGAACCTGCCGAGTCGGCGACACGCCCTCATTCTGAGAGCCTCTCGAAAGCCCCTCCGCTTCGCGGACCAGCATTCTTTTCGCGTCCATGGTTCTGGGCCCTCTTCATCGGCAGCCTCTTCACCATTCCACTCATCAAGGGTGTCGGTGCAGACTTCCCGCCCCCACTCCCTGGAATCGATCGAGCTCCCTCTGAGTTCGAGTTGCAGGATGAGTCAGGGGCAACCGTCCGGCTGTCCAATCTTGCTGGATACCTTGTGGTCGCCACAGAGCTCCCGCTTGCCAGTGGATCAGCACGCCAGTACGCCATGCTCACCATGCGTGCCATACGAAAGCGCCTCCGAGGACTGGGAAGCTCCGTTGTTTTCGTCATGCTTTCCCACGGGGGAAGTGCTGACGAGTTGAGCGCAGTGCTCGATGAGTGGAATGTCCGCAAGCCGGTCAATGCCTTCCTCTTGGACAATGATCGCGAAGCCATGAGCCAGCTTCGACACGAAGGGGCCAGTGCCAGCGCCGACTGGTTTCTTCTCGACAGGCATGGTCGCCTTCGAGGGGCCTACGGAGTCGGCATGATGAACGCGCCAGAGAGCGATCAAGACCAATCCCAGCAATTGGTCGCGGTGGAAAAAGAAATGGACCGTCTGGTACTCGACGCCGGCCAACTCGCCAACTGGTCTGCTTCAGATCCGCCGCTGGAACAGCCCTGACCGCAAACTACGGTGCATCAGGTTGCGGCGAATCCCAGAGTTCCGTCCATTCGCCGACCGGGGAGCCTTCGCGAGAGGCCAGCTCTTCCAACGCCTTACGACTGACAACGACCTCTTCCATCGCCGTCTCAGACAAAACCTTTGCGACGGCACCCATGATCGCAGTCGTGTCGATCTTCTGATAGCCGTACACCTGGTCTGGCCGACCGCACTTGGAAAACTTGCGGACTGCCAACGCCTCTTGGCGCACACCCAGAACACTGCCGATGTTGTCGAGAAGGCCCGATTCTCCGTCGTGAACCGAGACAACCGGTACCCGACGACCAGCAAGCGACACCAGTTCGGCTCCCGAGTCCAGCGGCTGCTGTGCCTGGAGGTGCAACTGGTTGTTTAATCCCAACCCGCTTCGAAGGTGTTCGTAGTCGTTTTCTGCGGCAAGAATGCCAAGCAAAAGGTCCGGGGATGACACCGCGATCACATTGGCATAGATGCCTTCGGTTCGCAGCTTGTCGGAAGCCTCCAGCGCCTCGGGAGCCAATGCTCCCATCACGAAGAGGTTCACCACGTTGACACCTGGCTCGTAATCGGGCTGTCCACGGAAATCAACCAGGTAGTAAGCGCCGGACAAGCAGTCGTGACGCGCAGCTTCCATGATGGCTTCATCGGCAAGAGGTACAGACTCGAGGTCCTCTGGGTTGCTCCGGAAGCGCGGGTGCCGCCGCAATCTCGTGACCAACTCTTTCTGCTCGACCCCACGCGTCACAGCACGAATCAGGATGCCCTTGCGCCCCTCGTTCTCGTCGTTGAAATGACGGCGGATCGATTCGCAAAGAACCCAGTCCACCTCGATGCTAAAGATGGGTTCCCAGGTAATCAGATTTGGAATCTGGATATCTGACTTCCAGCTGTGCTGCGCCCCTTCCGAGGAAAGCGACACGCCCGAGGGGGTTCCAAGAATCACAAACTCGGCGCCCCAGTAGAGATTGTAAAAGAGCTGGTCGAGCGCTCTTTTGATGAAGAAGTCGTACACCGTCATGATGGGAAAGAACGGCACGCCCGCGTAGTGGCCCATCATCCCGAAAGCACCCACTGCAGACATGCAGTTGGCTTCCGCGATTTCGAAGCGAATGTGACGTGTCCACGGCTCACTCGTAGGCAACAGAGCCGGCCGCTTCTTCCCGTGTCCCTTACGAACTTCCATCTCAGCGGCTTCGGTCTCACCCTCACCGTGCACACCGTAGACGCGGTCATCCATGACCGGATTGAGCTGCGTAGACGTTCCTACGTCCGGGCTCATGGTCATGATCAAATCAGCACAAGCTTCCCACTGCATTTCTTTCTTTGTCAGATCAGGAATGCCTTTGCCGTGCTCACGCCGCATCTCTGCGGATGTCCCGATGCGAACCAACTTGGCGGCGAGTTGTCCCCACATCCACTGCGTGTGCGTGTGTGGGAATAACTTCGTGTCAATGTCGAGACTCGAGGGCACTCCCCCGGCCTCGGCAATTTTCGTGCGCACCCATTCCCGGTTTCTGTTGCGCCAGGCGCGATCATCCTGGATCACCTCGCGGAACTGCTTCCCCTTGGTGGCGAGCAGCTTCCCTTCCGCTGACTTCGGTCCGAAAGGCGCAAACGGCCGCTCAGGCGTGAGACCCTCGTCCTTGAGCAACTGGTGAATTTCAGACTCTTTGGGCAACTCACTGTGATTGCCCGGAGCCGCATACATGTCGAGGCCCCAGCCCTTCACCGTGTGCGCAATGATCACCGTCGGACGGTCTTCGTCCTTCTTGCTCTCCTTGAGAGCCTTGGCCAAGACCTCCGTGTCATGCCCGCCGAGATCGCAGAGCAATGTTTCCAACTGCCCGTCGTCCAGAGAGTCCAACAGGGGCTTGCACTTCTTTTCGCGCGAGATAAGCACCTTGCGCGTGTCGTCCATTTCACGCAACAGCAAGAGGCCCTGCAGCTCGTAATCGCTGATGCCTTCTTCGAGCACCTTGCGGAAGGCCGCACCGCCTGGCTTCTTGAAGGCATCCAGGCGCCGGCGACCGTGACGCACCTGAATCACTTCCCAGCCATTTGCAATGCTCATGGCCTCGATGCGATGCGCATCTGTTCCATGCAAACCATGCATGTTGGGGATGCGGGCGCCATCGAGATTCTGACGGTTGTAGTCGATGATCCAGGTCACATTGCCCAGCCCGCGCTCTGCGAAATCGGGCATAGCCTCCATGAGGCTTCCTTCGCGCAGTTCGCTGTCTCCGATAAGCGCCCAGAAGTGCAGCCCCGTCGGAACCTCAGGAACTTCGACCTTGTGGTCCTTCGCGTACCGATACGCGAGTGCCATATAGCCCGAGGCAACAGGAGGAATACCGACACTTCCCGAAGGTAAGAAATGCCAGCTGTCAGGATCGAAACGCGAGTGATAGCTCTGGAAAACAGGTTCGCCGTTCTCGGAGAACTTGCGCAGCCCGTGCAGTGCCTTTTCCATGTCAGCCTGGCTAAACCACTCACCTTGCTGAGGGTGTCGATACAAACCCAACATGGCATTGAGCACATGGTCCAAGGGCGCGGCATGCGGCTTGCAGCACACGAAGTCGTGAGCCGTTCGCACCTTGCAGTGCAGTGCGGTGAGGATATGCGTAGAGCTCGAACACGAAGCCGGATGCCCGCCGACCTTCGGATCTGTCTTCTTGGCATCTGGGCGGTGGTTGGCAATGTGAATCATTGCCGCCGTCTGGATCATCGCCCGCCGTGCGATCTTATCGAGTGTTGCAGACATCAGCTCAGAAGGCCCGCGATGACGGAACGCTCGTGCTCGAGTTCCACAACGGAAGCCACAAGCTTTTCGCGGCCAAAGTCAGACAACTCAACACCCTGAACGATGCTGCAAGCACCGGAACTGTCGACGCTCACAGGGAACGAACTGATCAATCCTTCGGGCACGCCATAACTGCCGTCACTGCAAACAGCAACCGAATCCCAGTCGCCCGCAGCGGTTGGCGTGGTCAGTCCATGCACGTGATCCACGAGCCCGTTCGCAGCAGACAGAGCAGAGGAGAGGCCGCGCGCCTTGATGATCGCTGCACCTCGTTGCTGCACAGTTTTGATGAACTCCCCTTCAAGCCAGCTGCGATCCTCGATCACATCCGTGGCCAGGCGCCCCCCGATCTTGGCGTTCTCGAAGTCGGGATACTGCGTCGAACTGTGGTTCCCCCAGATCGTCATATTGGTCACTTGCGTGTGATGAACACCCGCTTTCTCGGCCAGTTGAGCCTTCGCGCGATTCTCATCGAGCCGCGTCATGGCCGTGAAGCTCGTCGAAGGGCGGTCCGGTGCGTTGGACGCAGCGATCAGCGCATTGGTGTTGCAAGGGTTCCCGACGACGACCGTCCGGCAGTTCGAGGCAGCGCCCTCGTTGATGGCCTTGCCTTGCCCCGTGAAAATCGGCCCATTGCCCTCGATCAGGTCGTTGCGCTCCATGCCTGGGCCGCGGGGCTTCGCGCCCACCAGCAAGGCCCAGTCGACATCGCGAAAACCCTCGTCGAGATCGGAAGTGATCACCATGTCCTGCAAGAGTGGAAAGGCGCAGTCTTCCAGTTCCATGGCCACGCCCTTGAGGGCGGCGAGCGCCTTCTCGGCGGGGATCTCGATCATGTGGAGAATGACTGGCTGGTCAGGGCCAAACATCTGCCCTCCTGCGATCCGAGGCAGCAGCGCGTATCCAATATTGCCCGCAGCGCCAGTCACAGCGACGCGGATGGGGGAAGTTGTCACGGTTCTGAACTCCGGTGGGCGAAACCACCATTGTTGTCAATCTAGACGTGGTCATGCCACCTCTGGGCAGGAGCAGATCCATGGGCTCTCCCCGGCTGACCGCTATAGTCACGCCAATGCCTAGCCTGCTCATCCTGCTCGCCCTTCTCGTCGCCCTGCCGATGGGTTGTGGAGAAGCTCCCTCCACCGCATCGACCACGAAACGATCCGTTCTCGCCCGTGATCTGGACTGGCACCGGCACAGTGAGGAATCCGCCTCTCTTTCTCTCACCTGGTCGGGTGAAAACGGCTTGGCTGCCTGGACCAGTCCAGACCCAGCAGCGAACACCCACTGGGTCGATGGAGGGCTCCAGCTCTCTCTGGCACCACCCCGAGTCGAAACAGACAACACGCCCATCGCTCAACTCGATGGCCCGACCGAGACACCTTTTGATCCCGTCGTACACCACTGGCTCATTCTGCATGGAAGGACCACATCGGACATCTCCATGGAGGTCCAGTGGCGCTCTTTGGGCGAGGATTTCACCGCCGAGCGATCTAGCGCAGTGATGACGCTGTCTCCATCATCAGAGACACAGAGTTGGGCCTTGCCTCTAAAAACTTTGCGCGCTGCACGCGAAGCCGCTGACGTCTCGGAGGGTCTGGACCAATTCCGGCTGAACTTCCGGAGCCTCGACACGGAGAGCCCGGCCGACATCAAGCTCGAGTCGATCGTCATCTCCTCGGACTACGACGTGACGGACAACGGCTCACTGCCTCAGCATCGCATCGGGTTGAACGGAGTTCTGAGAGATGGGGTTGCTCTGCATGCGCCAGGAACAATGGAAGCCCAGATCCCACAAGGGTCACATGACCTGCTGCGCCTGAGTCTTGGAGTCGCCGGGTGTTCGAGCCCCATCGAGGTCTCCATTCGGGATGCAGAGGACCAACTCTCGCGAACCACCGTGACCTGCACTCCTGGCGAGGAGTGGATGGACCTCGCGCTGGACCTCTCACCGCTCGAAGGTGAGCCCACGACACTCATCATCGAAGCCCTGAACGCCCCCACGCCTTACACCACGTTGCTGGTGGGAAGCGTCATGCTGATGGGGCCCGACGACACAAACCTGCCTGATGTTGTGTTTTACGTCGAAGACACACTTCGCGCCGATCACCTCACCACCTATGGGCACAACATCACCACAGACCCGCACCTGAAACGCATGTCTCAGGACGGAGCCGTTTTTGAACAGACCTTCGCAGCCTCGAGTTGGACCCGTCCGTCTGTCAGCAGCTTGCACACCTCACTGAACCCGATTGCCCACGGAAACCTGACCTTCGGAGATCGTGTGGCAGGGTCGGTGGACACGCTGGCTGAATCACTCGCCGAGGCGGGCTATCTCACAGCGTCCTTCGTAACCAACTACCACGGAGGTGGCTGGTCGGGTCTCGACCAGGGATTTGATGAGGCGCATGAACCGACTGCCCATGGAACAACCCGCGTCACCACCACCCTGACATCCGCAGCAATCGCGGACCCGATTGACATCTTTCTCAACGAACACACAAACGAACGCGTCTTCGTCTTCGTGCAGAGCCTTGACCCACACACGCCCTACGAGCCCTTGGGTGAGGATCACTACGCACTGCTTCGAAAATCTCCGCAGTCATCGAAGAGTTCGTATGAACGTGAACGCGCAGACCTTGCCCTTCGCTACGACGCCGAGATCTTGCACAACGACCGATATCTCGAACGGCTGGATGCGACACTTGCGGCCACCGATCGCTCGGAAAATACACTGTTTCTCTTCACGTCCGATCACGGGGAAGCGTTCGGAGAGCATGGAAATCTCGAACACCGCAAATCTCTGTATCAGGAAGAGCTACACATCCCCTGGCTGGTTCGCTGGCCAGG